>Ga0123335_1000849_pt1 | contig 51271 bp, 44 predicted proteins | sample BiotimSIPDNA_2_FD_89707 | JGI IMG/M metagenome (GOLD analysis project Ga0123335, IMG submission 89707) | Anaerobic biogas reactor microbial communites from Washington, USA - Biogas_R2 time_0 SIP DNA | ecosystem: Engineered > Bioreactor > Anaerobic > Unclassified | place: Washington, USA...
CGCCATACGCTTAAGGCGAGCAACAAATAATAGCGTAAGCAAGGTATGCAAAATTAAGGTGTGCCTTCATGATGTTACGTGCGGAGTCTCATCACACTAACACTAACACTAACACTAACACTATTATGGCTATTAGCGTGATATCACCACAGGCGATATGCCACATATATTGCCGTACACCCATCGATACACACACATTTTAAGGGGAGCCTCCCCTCTCTGGGGGAATATATGTTGCCAAAAACAATGGGCTGGGAAAGATTGCATTTTAAGGTGATGATATGGAAAAGACGAATCAAGCATTAATCAAAAACTGTGTGATATATGCACGCAGCAGTCATTGGGGTGACCAGAAAAGCATCGATAAACAGATGAAGGAATGCGAATCCTTTGCCAACACAAACGGGTTGAAGGTTGAGATGCGGCTTAAGGAAAACTGTTCAGGATATCTTGCCCCCATGCATAAGAGGGCGAGGCTGCTAGCGACCATGAGCTATGTGGAGAGCCATAAAATTCAGGCAGTGCTGGTAAGGGATATCAGTCGCTTGAGCAGGTCCGTGCTTCAGGGGGCACAAATGCTATACTGGTTCCGACTCATGGGTGTTGCCGTCATTGATGTGGAATATATGAAAGACAAAAAGCTTTTGGGCGCAGAGGAATATTTTGGATTTGACTATCATGCCGTCCTTTATGAAAAACTAATTAAAGCGGAGAGGTATTATCATGAGCACACGGATGTCCCCCGATGCTCCACCAGTTCCCAATATTCTGGCCGGAAAGTTCTCTTGGGCTATAAACGAGATGAGCATAATAGCACCCGTCTGGTCAAAGACCCGGAAATAGCCGGGGATATGGAGGCTTTCTTTGCCATTGCAATCAGGAAGGCAGAATCTATAGTAGGAAAAAGCTCCAGCAAAAAAATGAACTATGCACAGCTGTTTCGAGAGCTGAACCAAGATAATGAACCCAGGCAAATAATCGACAGGTTAAACTCCAGCGGGCAAGCCACAAAAAAAATTGCAAGCAACGACAGTTTAAGGTCTATGCTGCAGAACCCGGTCTATGCCGGCTATTCTGATGATGCCTTCCAGGAAGAAGAACCACCGCGTGTACACGAGCAGTATATAGACGTGAAGGATTTCAATCTTTTGAACAAGGATTACCGAACCATTAAGCTCCCTCGCAAAACAATAAAGACATATGTTTCGCTTGTCAGCTGCATCTGTGGGGATGGCAAGCTGAATAAGTCGGGTGAATGGGTGGTATGCAGCAAATGCAACCGGCGTGGAAGCGGGGATGACTTGGTTAAAGCGATAAGCACCTGCCTTGCGGGATATAGGTTTAGCAATGAATACAGCGTGCTGACACATATGGAACGACGATTGAAAATGGGAAAATTTAGTCTGCTCATCGAAAAAATTAGAGATTCCTTGCATCCCCGGCAGGAGAGTGCGGGGGCCATAATTGATGATGATGCCCTCCAACACAAGGCAATCTCCTCCAAGGACCTGAAAACGATGGCAGATTTGCTCAGTGCGATTGATAGTTATCACGAAAAAGGATTTGGCGACTTGGCAGTACTTTGGCTTGAGGCCCACCAAGCCGGGGAGGGAAGAATATTCTTGGAAGAAATGAATCTGAACCTTGTCCACGACACCAAAACCGGTGACACCGAACTGGTGGAAAACAATGCCAACATAGTCAAATCCCCGTCCCCCATCAGCCTTGAGGAAGTTCAAGAGAAGGTCGACGCACGGAGAAATAAGCGGCAGGAGATTTTTGGGTTGTTAAGTGAATTATCATGGCTAAAAGCGGTTCTGGAATACGACGTGGGAATTGCCAGCGGGGACTTTTGGACGGATTTTGAAGACCAGCTGAAGGATTAGACTTAAAGCGAATACGTTGCCATGAATCTATGGGCAGCATGAGCTGTGGCGGATGCCTTGGGGTGCCATCCAGAAGACAGGCACAAAATAAAGCCGATGGAATTGCCCGAACACCTCTTCAGCAAACCTTTTTCCTCGGATTGCCCTGTTATGAGGGTGACCGAACACATTATCTTCGACTAAAGGCTGAAAATTTTTAGGCAAAGAGGGCGCAACATCGAGGTCAGGTTTAACATCAGAATCGTAGACAAGCCAAGAGAGGAATTTTTCAAAAAATAACGGCAGCCGCTTCCATGACTGCAACCGGCTGATTTTGGTCGGAGGGCACCCCCTTGCATTTCGGAGGACTAATCGCTAAAACCTAATGTTAGGTTTTCGGGCAGGCAAGCAATACTCATAATTATTCATTTCCCAACCTACTGATAATAAAGGACTTGCTTCCTCAAACCAAAAAAAATCAGGCACAAAACCTAGCGATTAGATGGGGAAGGGTAGAGGCGAACCAAAACAAAATAAAACACGCTTCTTAAAAGAGGAAAAGATGTTAAAATCTGAAAACACAAACCAACAGGAGCGGCCCTTTCTGACCGCTGGGGAAACAGCCGCATATCTCGGAATTGCCCTGCCCACATTATACAGCTATACCAGCAAAAGGGTCCTGCCCCATTACAAGGTCAGGCGCAAGCTTTATTTCAAGCTTGATGAACTTGATGCATTTGTGCTGAACAGCAGCAATCGCGTGGAATCCAGGGAAGAACTTGAGGAAAAAGCGGCGATCTATGAAGCCCAGCAGCGGATGCCAAGGTTGGCGACACGCCGTGATTAGCATACCCGGGACCGAGATGACGGGAAAACGTCGAATGGAAGGCGATACGTTGGATGGAGCTGTTCATCCGGAGAGCAAAAATCCGATTTATGGCAAGCCGAAAGGCGATAACTACCGAGTTATCAATATCCTGCATTATTATCAACCGGAGCAAAGTTGTCCAATTTTGGCCCCGGACAGAGCTTCTGTGCTTATCAACCGTTCAGGATTTTTGTGGCAGGATGAAAAACCTATCAAGGCTGAACGCACCCAGACTTGCCTGCACACTCTCAAAAACCGGAATACTACCAATGCATTTTACAAGGGAACTGTAAAAATAATATTCGAGGTATAAAATGAACATTAAAAAAGATTTAATGAACCTAAATCCCATTGAACTCCTGCGGAGTAAGCTAGATATCAACCAAAGGGATTTTGCAGAGGACCTGGGCTACAACAACGTCCATAACTATCGTTATCATTGTACAAGGTTCAGCAGCGACATACTGGATAGGATTGATGCTACATACGAAATTGATTTGAGAGATGAAGTAATCAAGCATCTTCGCTTGAAAGTAAAAAATCGCCCGCAACAACAACCCGCGCTTGAAAAATCAAAGCCCCCGAAAAAAACTTTTGAGGACATGGTGGGATGATGCTATACAACGATAATACCTATTTGGACCCAGGCCAGCTCAACCAGGTTTACCAGAGATATCTGGAACTGTTTGAGCCTACCACGGACGCGCCTCCCGAGTTTCTATTCAGTGCCCTTTTGCCGGCACTTGGCGCTGCCATTTCTATGAATAGGTGGATTGAATGGGGCACCAAGCGCGTCTACCCAAATATCTGGGTGATTTTGGTGGCACAGAGCACGAGTATGCGTAAATCCACGTCTCTTGAAATAGGCGCGAGTTTTTTACGGCAATTGGGCTTGGAACAGGGGCGTTCTTTAATCTTGCCCAACGACGGCTCCATTGCTGGTTTCATCCCGGAGTTGCAAGCCGAAAAACATGGCTTGGTGAAGCACTCTGAGTTGGCATCACTGTTTGATAATATGCGCAAGGGATACAATATAAACATGAAATCCCTTTTCACGGACTTTTTCGATGTGCCCCATGCTCACAGAATTGTATTGGCGGGCGAGAGCATTATCGTGAATTCCCCTATTTTTGGTCTCTCCTCGGCGAGCACGCTCAATTGGCTGAAGCAAAAAACAAGCATTAATGATTTTGAGTCGGGCTTTATGGCGCGCTTTCTTTTTTGCATGGTGGACATGAAAACAAAAATATTGCCGATACCGGCAAAGCCCGATGAACAGCAGTGCGCGGACATGAAAGCTGCTTTTGAAAAGATGCTGAAGCTGGAAAAAAAACCCATCCGTTTTGACGAGGGGTGGAAACAAGTTTTTTGTGAGAACTATGAGGCCATCGAGAACATTAACCGGGATGTTTTGACAAACGATAGCATAAAAGCCCAGCTAGGTCGTCTGCAAACAGATTACTTCTTGAAGTTTAGCATCTTAGAGTGTGTTCTTAGCAAAACGACGGTAGCCGATGAGGCAGTTGCACGGCGGGTTCAGTATCTGGTCGATTTTTATATGTCTAACGCGCAACGAGTGATACATGCTACCCAAAGAACCAAGCGAAGTGAACAAGAGAACAAGGTTCTGCAATATATCAAGAAAAAAGGCTTGGTCACCAGAACTGAAATGCACAATATTTTCCAACGCAACCAAAATGTAGACAACATCGAAGCGATACTCAAACCTCTCTTGGACGCCAACCTCATTGCCAAGACGAAGCATAACCGGAGCTGGGTTTACTCCCTCGTAGAAATTCGTGAGCCCCAAAACGCCCAAGTCCCTGTGGGACAGGAGATAAGCCCAGAATTCGTAAATTCGTAAAACCAGATGTGAAGACACAAAATGAAGGACGCTAATATCAAAAACCACGCATTAAGATCGAATCTGCCCTACATTGGTGCCGCGGAAGTTGCCATGCTTTACCAGCGACTGATTAGCCATCAATCTGATTCTGAGGATACCATAATCCCCATCATTGCGGTCATGTGTGACCCACGTCTAGTTGGTCAAACAAAAGTGGCAAGCAAAGAGGGGCCTATCTGCTCTGTCCGTAACTATGCGAGGCGAACCGTTGATATGCGGGAACGTTACCAAATAAGAAATGACGAGTTTTTTGCCAAAGGGAGATACCTTGAGCATCTGCCCGAACAAGAAATCATTAGTGCAGAAAAAATAATAATACAAAGCAAAAGGAGATGATTAAAATGAACTCTAACTATGATGAAACCACTAAAAATCAGGCTGGGATACTTTACCATCTGTTCCCGGAGTTTTTTGGTGGAACCGAGGCGTTCAGGCAGGCTAACAGCCATATTTACAGTTTGCTTGCCGGGAATCTCCCCACCTTGCATGGAAAGGTTTTCACCCCAGAAGAACTGGAGAAATCCATCCCCAAGGCTAAGGGATTGAACAAAGATGATGCCTGGAACTTTTTCGGTCCTGCGGCGCTGTTTAAGCGGCATCTGAGGGACGAAATTTCCCAACTTGGGGGCGTTGGTCTGAACCAGAAGCTCTATGATGCCACCAGCAAGATTATAAACTTTTACCAGCTCAATGGCGTGGATATGTCATGGAACTATCTTGAGCATCTGGACTTGGAATCAGAATTAACGCTTCAGCAGCGAAGTAAGATTTGGGTGCGAGCTGCCCAGTGGCTGGAATCACATCATGGGGAGGAACTACAATGACGCTAAAGAAATCGACCATATTGATGGTGGCCATGAACTCTGAATACATCCTTGCCATTCCCGATGAGGAGTGTCGCCAGTTCGCCCGGAAGTTGATGGCCGATAACCAAAACTTCAGCGATTTAGAGGCCCTGTTGGAACCTTTCATAATGGAACACCATGAATTTTCTGAATGTGACAAGGAAGAGGGAATTGTGGCGCGGTGTACAGGCGATACACTCTGGAAAGGCTTTGACTTGACTTTTGGAACACCTGATTATGGATATGAGACAATCAGCTGCGTGGATGAAAACAATCCCAGGGAATTGCTCGATTTGGAAGACTTCCCTGTACTGCTTTATGTCAAAGGCGATGCCAGCCTTCTTGGCAACCCCAATCGTATTACCATTGTAGGCACACCAGAGCCATCGGATTATGGCAAGCAGGTTGCGGCGAGGTTGGGATCATTTTTCACAAAACGTGATTTCGTGGTTGTCAGCAGCATCGGGGAAGGTATCGACTTTGAAGTTCTCCAAAGTTGCGTAAATGATAAGCAGAAAACCATTGCCGTTCTTCCATCTCAGTGTTACAGGTCACTTACAGAAGAGGAAGAAAAGCTGTTGAATGTAGTCGTTTCAGGAGGTGGTTGCCTGGTTGCTGAATATAAGGATCCTTTCAAAACCATAAGTAAATCTCCGAACAGCCACGAACGTATCCTGGCAGCTCTTGGCAAGGCTTTGATAGTGGTGGAAAGCCAGCTTGAAGAAAGTCCAATGCACACAGCCCAATATGCAATCAAGCTGGGCAGAAAATTGGGTTGCATGAACTACCTCCCGAATAAAAATGGAACTGAAGGTGCAAGGATGGAGCTCAATGATAGCTTGATCAGGGAGGGGACCGCGTCCAAGCTGCTGGATGGAGATGATCTTAAAAAATTTTGGAAGAGCTCAGATGACCAGCCCAAGCCAAGGTAAAACATTATAAGCAACAAGAAGGAGGAAACATGAATACAATCTTTTTTAACAAGGGCAAACTCGTTTGCGTTGATGCCGCATACGGTGAGCATTCACAAAGTCAATTTGCCTCACCCAGCAGCAGCATCATTACCCGGCTCCCATGGCTCAAGCATGTGGGAACAACTTGTGAAAAAATGTTGACAGAGTCCGGCCTGACCAACGGAATACCACGGCCTGAAGATGCTATAAAAACGAAAATGGACAAGGGTGCATCTTCGATGGAAACCTTCAGGAGTTTGGTTCCCGAAGCAAACGTTCCATTTCGAATTATGGGACCTGCATAATGATGGAGATTTATATGCACCACAATAACAAAAGAACCTACACCAACATTTGGGCCGAGACACACAAATCATCGTCTCAATGCTTGGCATAAAATAGGAGAAACAGATGAATAAATTAAATGATTTGACACACTTTCGGCATCTACCCGCAGAATTTGTAACTACTTCATTATCAGATGTACAGGCCTTCATGGATTCGCTTGTCGCTCAGAACATTGACAGTGAAGAAAGCCTGATCGAAATGATGGAAAGGTATTCAGACTTGCTGCGTGCAGTATATGACGAACATAACTTGCGTCTACTGCATATGAAGATCGAAAGATACAGACAGGAGGCCCAAGATGCTTGTATTGAATTTAAACTGAACTATACAGACCCAGTGAGAAGTTTGGCTTCAGTTTTGGAGAAAAAATACTACGATTCCGAATATCGCAAAAACCTGACAGAAGGAAAATACAGCCACCTCGACCAGCTGATAGCCAATAAGTATGAGATTTCTTGCCAGAAAAACACACCAATGCTGAAAAAAGAACAAGAGCTTGCTCTAGAATATAACAACATCGGAGACATCCTTGATGTTCAAACAGTGTTGAGCACAGAGCCCTACCCCCAAGAGGACTCTAACTTATTGGCTACAAATCGGATACACCGTGAGCTTTTTTGGGTTTCTCAAAATGGAACGTTATTAGTTGCGGAACAGACACTCAATGATCTCTTTCACAAATTGTGCATAACCCGAAACACCATCGCTGTAAATGCGGGATTTGCAAATTATCGTGATTACAGGCATGCTGAATTGGGACGCTTGGCCTACACGCCGGATGAACTCATTTCCTTCCACACAGCCATAGAAAAGGAAGTGATGCCTTTTATAGAGGAAATATACGAAGAACGCGTGGAAAAGTATGAATTGGGCAGCCTTCGTCCCTGGGACATTGTTGAGAACCCCAACGTAGATCTGCTTGACGCCATTGAGTCCACAGATGAATTGGTAGCAAAGACAGTTGAGGTCTTGGATAAAATTGACCCTGGCTTTGCTCAGCATCTGCAGATGATCAGCGATATGTGCTTGCTTGATTTTTATGGCAGTGATGACAAAAAGCATCCTGCATCCAGTTCTCCCTTATGGGGTTCGGGCACAGGTATCATACATATGGTGCGACAATGGTCACATCTTGACATAAGTAACTTTATCCATGAATGCGGCCACATCATACATTTCAGGGCAATGCGTGATATTCCACTTTTTATTTACCAGGATGCCCCTGATGAAGTTGCCGAGCTTGCCTCCCTGAGCATGGTACTTCTGAGCATGGACCATTGGGACATTTTTTATCCTGACCCGGCTGACCTTAAGATAGCCAAAAGGAACGAGTTGGAACGCGCCCTTCTTACTTTGCCATTATTTGCAACCTTGGACGCATTCCAGCATTGGGCTTATACGCATCCAGAACATTCAGCGGAGGAAAGGAGGGAGAGCTATCTGGATATAAGCGCGAGGTTTTCTCCCTACGTCGACTGGAGTGGTTTAGAAGCATATCAGCCCCAAGGCTGGATGGACTGGCAAGTTTTTCAGCAGCCTTTTCACGATGTCTATTACTCCATAGCTCAACTGGGGGCGCTTGGCGTGTATATGAACTACAGAAAAAACAAAGAGAAAGCTCTGCAGGATTTCCAAAACTTCCTGGCCGCTGGCTACAGCAAACCAGTGAACGAACTTTATCAGATCGCTGGCATCGAACTTGATTTTTCAGAGGCCGGGTTGAGAGAAATAATAAATTTTGTGAAACAGGAATTGGCGGCACTGTAAACGCTAATGAGCCCCGTCATGTTTTCATGGCTCTCTTTGATAGACAATGAATTAGAGCCCCAATTAACGGTTGGGGCTCTACTGTAAAAAGATTCTGCTTGCCAGAAATTACCGTTGTGCAGATTTTGAGTTCATGGTTAATATCAATGTGTGGTATCAAGTTTATACGTATTCTAGCGCCAAAGTCACGGCTATCAGAGCGCATAAAGTGAGGACAGACAGATGAAAGGTCCGCAAGGCGAAGCCTATCATGCAACACTTAAGCCTCTTTTATTCCCATAACGGTCGTAATCGATGACAAAGAAGAAAGAAAACATACCAAGATTCAATTCGGAACAAGAATTCTATGAATTCTATATCTTCGGGCAAATCTGCTAGCGCTGCACCCAATCCATCTTCCAAGAACACGCCCCAGACTGAACTGCCCTGGGGGTCAAGCGCTCCCTTGTGTCCTGTGCATAAATGCCCCATGATTATTATAATGGTAAAAACGGGAAATAATCAAGGACAACCCCTCTGGTGTTGCAATCAGGACCCTCAATGCAAAGAGAAGATTAAGATCCTACCACCAAAATGCCCCATATGCGCCGGAAAAATGGTGGCTAGGACTGCAAAACAGGGTAAATACAAGGGAAAATCGTTTTGGGGCTGTAGCAAATATGATTGTAAAGGGCTGATTGACATAGAGGGAAAGGTTCAGGAAACAGGGGGACGCCCACTTGCTCCCAAACTGCATGCGAACCCCGTACAGAGGGAGAAGAAACCGGCCAAGCCAGCGACCAAGCGACCTGTCAAGGGTCAGGATTCATATGCTGCACTCTTGACTCGAGAGTTCCACGCAAGGGAATACCGTCGGGGCTATGAAGCCTTTTTCTACCAAAATATAGCGGTGCCAAGCCCAGTCCTGAAGGAGCTGTCCCATCAGCCTAAATACAGGAACGAAATTCAGCGCTTCTATGGTTGGAGGCTGGACCTTCCTTCAGGGCAGGCACCCGAAGATCAGATCACTCTCAACATCCTTGCCGGCATTATGAAAATCCTGCTGCGGGGGAAAATAACCCTACTCAGTCCCTTTGCCGAGGAAGAGCTTAACAAACACTACGGTGAGCCGGAGCCCCGAGAACTGCTGCCCAACCTGTCGTTTTTATTTGCTCAGGAGTCAGTTGGCGGAAGTTCTGGATGGTGGTTTGATGGTTACGGTGCCAACCCACCCGAGAAGGTATTTCATGATGTGGTTCTGCCTATGGTCCATCCCAGCGGCAGACTTTGTGCCATTCCCCAAGTGTACCTGCAATGCTTGACGAAGCTGAATGATGTTGATGAGACTGGCAGCAAACAGCGGGTTGACTTTTTGCTAACCAATGGCAACAAAGGGCTTATCATTGAGCTGGATGACAGCACCCATGTCGGGCATGACAGCAGGGACGAACTGCGTGCGATTCAAACAAATCAAGGTGGCTTTCCCACCCTGAGGATAGCTTCCTCCGACCTTGCCAATTCCCCAAAGAAAGTGGCCAAAAAGGTACGGAAACAGCTGTCGGACTTTCCTGAGATAGCGGAGAACCACAGTGTTGGGGCCCGGATGATGGTGATGGCACAACTTCTGCACCAACTTGAGATAAGCGTTATAATGGCCATGTGGCGAGGTGTGCTTAAGCCGGAGAATTCATTATGCCAGGTTGACGTGAAAAGCATGGGGTTGGACCGCGAAGAGACCCGCCTCTTGTGTCATACTTTGGAGATGGATCTCAGCAATATGCTCCAAAATTACGCCTGCCTGTACGATGGGTCTCCGGAATTCAGAATCAGTGTCGAACCCTATGATGCAGACAGAACCGATGGCGGAGCAGTTTTCACCAAGGATGACAACCTTGATCTGCCTCATCCCGTCGTATTGATACATAACACCTTCCTGCCCTTCAAAATCAGCGTTGTCATTCCTTCCACCAACAAATATGTTGATATCCGACCCGACAGGGATAATGTCAGGTATTTCCTCAGCCATATTTTCCGTAAGGACGATTTCTTCGAGGGGCAATATGAAACCGTCGAAAGGGCGTTAATGAGGCTTGATACCGTGGTCCTGCTGCCCACGGGAGCCGGCAAATCAATAGCATATCAACTGGCTGCGTTTTTGTTGCCCGGGGTAGCCTTGGTGGTCTCACCATTGATTTCCCTGATGGATGATCAATTGGATAACCTGCAACGTGCTGGAATCGACAGCGTTATTGCCATCAGCAGCCTGATAGAAAATCCCGATACCAAAGCCAAGCTGATCGAGGCTTTTGGCAGAAGGGAATACCTGTTTGCCTATATTACCCCCGAACGCCTGCAAACCGAGAAATTCAGGATCATACTCAGAGACTTGGTCCGGTTAACTCAGATTCCATTGGTAGCCATAGATGAGGCCCATTGTGTATCGGAGTGGGGCCACGATTTCCGCACCTCCTATCTCAACCTCGGTCGGGTAGCCAGGGATTTTTGCGCTTCCGACAACAAGCCGCCCTGCATTATCGCACTCACGGGCACTGCTTCCAGTGCAGTCCTTAAGGATGTGCAGAGGGAATTGCAGATGCCGCCGTTTGATTCCGTGATTACGCCCAGCACTTTCGACCGCAGGGAGCTTCACTTCAGTGTCACTCTTTGCCATAGCGACGCCAAGGCACCTACCCTGCATAAATTGTTGAACGAGGCCGTCCCCAACCGCTTCCAAATAGAGAAAGAAGAGTTCTATAGCCAGCGGGATGAAGATGCTCACTGCGGGATTGTCTTCTGTCCCCACGTCAATGGGAAGCATGGAATTGTATTAGTCGGAGCGGGTATTCGTATGGAGACTGGTGTTAGCGCTGGACTTTATTCGGGTAAGGCTCCTGAAGGACAAAACGAAGAGGGCTGGAACATCATGAAAAAAGAGGTGGCAAACGATTTTAAGAACAACCGCATCAATCTGCTCTGTGCCACCAAAGCCTTCGGCATGGGTATCGACAAACCCAACATACGCTATACCGTTCACTGGGGGTTGCCACCCTCAATTGAGTCATACTATCAGGAAGTAGGGAGAGCCGGGCGCAACCGGATGGACTCCTATAGCTATGTACTTGTATCGGTGGAGAATGAAGAGAAACACAGTGACCTCTTTGACATGGATGTGGATCACGATCAACTTGACCTGAAGAAAAAAGAGCACCAAGATGATATTGACAGGCAGATGTTTTTCCATAAAGAAGCTTTTGCCGGTGTGGAAGCGGAGCTGGAATATATTAACAAGGTCCTGGAAAAACTTAAAATAAGCTCAGAACCCCAAGCTTATCACCGCAAATTTGCCGTGACAGCAATAGAAAGGAAAAAGTATGAAAAAGCCTTGCACCGGCTGGTCGTCCTGGGTGTGGCATCTGATTATACCCTGGACTATGCGAACAACGAGTTCGGAGTCCAAGTCAGCGGAATCGGCTATGATGACATAGTAGAACACTACAAGGCCTATGTGCGAGGCTACAATGTCGGAAGGGTCGGGCGCGAACTGGACAAAATCCGAAATTTGGATAGAAGTGACCAAAATATATTCATCCAGGAAATGAGTAAAACCCTGATTGAATTCATATATGACACGGTTGAAAAGGGCAGAAGAAAAGCGCTGGTGGAAATGTGGGGGCTGGCCAAGGAGGCTGCCAAGGCAAAGAATCAGGATGACACCATAAGGGAGAGGGTTCTGAGATACTTCGAATCCACCTTTACGCCTGTGATAGAGGGAATTCTGACGGACAACGACTTGGGATTCAAAGCCATCAAAGAATTGATAGACGGATATGAAACAGAAACCGGGGAACTTGAGGGTGGCGTTAGGTCCCACAAGGATTCGTCGGCCATCAGGGGGCAGACAGCCCGACACCTGGAATCAACACCCGACCACCCGGGACTGCTGTTCCTGCGTTCCCTATCAGAAGTATTTTGTCGGGATTATGACCCCAAATCAGTGACAGGTAATTTCTTTGCTGCCATGGATTCACTGCAGACACGCTACCAGGCCAACCCCTCCCAGTTGGAGGAATTCCAGGTCTGGTTCCTATCAAAGTTGCAGCAGAGGGATGCCCCCGTCTACGAAGAATGTGTTATACGTGCACTGGAAACGTCCGACGGCCTGTCCCTCTCTTCTCAGATCATCACGTCCGGCGAGTTCCAGCCCATCTCTTTATATTATCCTCTCGTGCAGCAGCTGGTTCATCTTATTGGACAGGTCAAAGATAAATTTTCAATAGACAGCTAACAAGGAGCAATAATGGCGATCAACAACGAAGACATTATAAACCTGCACAACCAGGCACAGCAGTTATTGACGGAAATACAACAGATCAAGACGCGCTCCGACGAGCTTGGGGAAGCCTACCAGACGCTGACAGATGTCAGGGGTGAGTTGACTGCACTCATCGGCAAGACGGCAGAGATGGTCGAGCAAACACAGATTATCATAAAGAGCCTTGGCGATCTTGAAAGCGCAAGATTAAGCGAAGCCATTGCCGGTATTGGGGACCGGGCCGACCAACTGCTGAAGGACAATGAGAAATTGAAGGATTCGCTTAGCGGTTTGGCGTCCTCCATGGACAGCAAGCACAAAGAATTGCTTACTTCCTCTGAAATCCTGGGCTTGAAACTGGAAAACATCAAATCTTCATGGGAAAAGGGAAATATGGAGTTGGCGAAGCTGGTCCAGGATGCCCTCGACAAGACACTCCGGGAAATAGATGGTGCGCAAAACGCCCTTACCGAAGCCCTGAAGAAGCAGGAAACGTCACTTTCCACCCAGATTGCTGATTTGGCAGCCAAAGGGCAGGAGTTTAGGCAGACTGCAGAAAAGAGGCACAAGTTAATCAAGTATTCTGTCTGGGTCGGCTTGATGCTGACCATTGTCCTGCAGGCAGTCTGTTTGTTTTCGATGTATTACCGGTGAACTAATATGACGAATGGATTCAACAAATATTTGAGTCTCGTCGAGAAGATAAAAAAGTGCAATTGGTCGTTTGACTTAATAAAGAAAATGAATGCGATGGAGATCAAATGCGACTAAAAATAGCCTAAGAAATTACGAGCTGGAACTTAACACATTTTGTTTGGCTTCTACTCTAAGTTGTCGGCACGATTACCAATATCTGAAAACCTTAATTTAGCATCATTAACTGGAGGTAGCGAACCATTGTAAAATGATACTTGACAGGATAGGCGCAATATTCTATTAACTTGGAGGTGCAAAAAGGCAAGATAGGGAGTACCGACAAATGCATGGGATGACTATTCATCGATTGAAGGTAGCAGCGAACAATGACGATGACATAGCCCAATATGAACTTGGTAATTGCTACATGGTAAGGAAAACATATGAGACAAGATCCCATAGAAGCCATGAAATGGCACCTATTAGCCGCAAATTAAGAAGAAGCCGAAGCTCAGTATAACTGCGGTGTATGCTACTTTGAAAGACTAGTGTCTCGTCAAGCATCGATTGTCGGATACAGTCGTTTCAGCTTGATTCTTGAATTCTGAGTTGTGAACTGCCAGTTGATGCGGCACTTTTTATTGTTTCTTGCGAACGTCCAAGCCATCACTTCCTGTGCCAGCATATTTTTGTCGGGCATTCTTCTATCTAAACATTGTTTCTGTAAAACGTTGAGTTCGATTTCCGCCATATTCAGCCAACTACCATGCTTGGGTGTGTAGATAAACTCGAATCTGTCAATCAGGGTCTTTGCTGTTTCAGGAGAAAAGACTTCATAGAAGGAGCCTAATGGATGAGTTCCAAGGTTATCCATAACCAGTGTAATTTTGTCAGCTTCGCTGTACTGATCAGCAATTGAAGCTATAAACCTTGCCCAATCTTCCTTTTTCTTGAACTCGGTCACATCAGTGTAGCGTTTGCCAGTCAATGGCTCGGAAGCCATGAAGATATTGCACACTCCGTTGCGTTTGTACTCGTAATCATACTTTGCAGGAGAGCCAGGATGTTGGGGGATTGGTACCCTGGTTTCAGCTATCAGCTGTTTGGGCGATTCATCCATGCAAATCACTGGATTCCGTTCATCGTAAGGCCTTTTACACACATCCAAGACTACTTCCATTTTAGCCACAAACTCACTGTTTTGCTTTGGGGGAATTACCCACCCGAGTGTCTTCCAAGGCTTAAGTTCGTTTTTTTTAGAATCTGGCGGATGCTCTCATGAGATATCTCGTCAACATACTCCAACCCCACCATCTTATCAGCAAGCAAACGCAAAGACCACCTGGCATAACCCTCTGGCGCTTCGCTGCAACAAAGCGCCACTAAGCGAGCCTCAAGATCACCGTCAAACTTCTTATGATACACTCGTTTGGATTTACCAGGATACATGACTGCTTCGAAGCCCTCTTCAACAAACTTCTTTTTTACTCTGTCGATAGTTTTCATGCTTACGCGAGTAATATCGCTGATCACCTTGTTGGGGTACTTGGTTGCATTTTCTCCCTCGTCACAACTCAATAAAATCATCGCATCTTTAACCTTCGATACCGGATGTGTGCCTTTGCTGACAATGGTTTCAAGCTCATCGCGCTCCGCTTTGGTTAGTGTTACTTTGTACTTGATCATAATCACCTCTCTATTGTGAGGCAATTATTCTCAACCCATACGACTTGTCAAACTTGACATGACACTAGTTACACTTATGAGTTTTCCTCTTTTTTGTTTCGACGCATATCATGGATAAGATTTTAGCCGCAATCTGATTATTATTTTCTTGAGTACTTTCTCTTCCAATAGTAATATCTTTGGATTTCTTCATATAAAGGATGCTCGACCATCCCGCATACTTCAGCCCAAGTAGTTTCTTTAAATAATACTCCATCTGGTGCAGTGTCAATAATGGTGCCTGTATCTAGGGCTATTCCTAGTACAACAAAACTCCCGGCCTTTGGGTAGAATTTATGTCCCAGTTTTTCGAGATACTCTCCCCTGAGCTGAATTTGGTTTTTATCTCCACCTTTTCCTTGTTTCGACCCAATTTTTGAAAACCACTTTGCCTCAACTAATACCACAACATTCTCAGTGCTGATTAGTACATCGATTTCAGGCCCACCAGACACTACTGTGTCTGGATGAGGTATCCTGCGCCACAGGGTGATCTCAACCTGGTTGGATTTGATCTGAGGCAATGAAATGGATTTTAATAATGAATCCACCCATTTGGATTTGACTTCATTGTTTGAACGAGACAAGGTCCCGAACACCGACCATGTGATAGCATCTTCACTATGAATAGACTGGAGGTCGCAATAGTAGCCCAAATGTGAGGTAACCAAGTTTTCTTCTGCATTGGGAAAAGCCTCTCCATGTGTACTACGATATAGTTTTTGCACGATTTCAGAAGGAGGCCACGGTGAAATTCCCGTTGAAACAAGATTCTGAAAAGGGTTTGCTAAAGCTATCACTCCCCCTCGGCTTTTTGCTGATTTCACAGGATTATTGTTCCAGTCCACAGCAAGTTCATGTTGTTTGTCATCGTATGAATTCATAACTTCTCCTTTAACTAGTTGAAACGATGCTGTTGAGCCACAAATGCCAGTATAAATTCAAATTATTTGCGTCTCGTATTTGTTAAGGGCATTTGACCTCCCTCGTATTCACAACATTTACAATTGAAGGCTAGTATGCCTTGTATTTATCTTCTAAAATTGAGTCAAGCTCTTTTTCACAGGCTCCCTTTCTTTTTGCGGCCTACTTCTGTTTAAGTATTGAACATTTGGATTCATAGTCCTTACGGTTCTGTTTGCGAGCATAGGCAATCATCTCACTAAATGTGTTGATAATAGGTGAGATTGCAGGATGCCTCTGCTAAAATATGGATAATTGGTCAAAAAGTTCTTGACTAAAAAGCCCGCCTGACTACTTTGGCATCAGCAAGTAAATCAAGCAAAAAAGGTAATGCCGATGATCCGAAACCTACAGTTAATCCAACGTCATTCGCAATTAAAAGAATTGGGCAGCCAGTTGAAATTGGCCTTGCTCAAGGAATTAATCCATGCTCCAGCTACCTGTCAGCAATTGGCAAAACTTTTTGACCAAAGCAAACAGAAAATTCACTACAACCTCAACCAGATGGTGAAAGAAAACCTGCTGGAGGTGATCGATCCACCTTCCGGAAGCAGTCGCGAAGTATATTACCGGGCCACCGCCAAGACTTATGTGCTGGATCTTTCGATTGGTTTGGAAAATAACGGCAATGTACTGAACAACCGCGCCATCATCAACGGCATCATGGAACGTGATCACAGCATCGATCTGACCAAGATAGCGGCAAAACTAATCGACCAGGCTTTCAAACTGGTGCCCGGAGAGCGGCTGCTGATCGTGAGCGGCAAATTCAACTTTCCTTTGGTGGAAAAACTCAAACTGGAAGCTGGGCGGCGCGGAGTCTTTTGCACTCTAGTTTACCAAGACCTGGAAGCTCTGAAAAGCAAATACGAGCAATTTTCCCTGGCCGCCTTCAAGGCCGATTACGAGGAGTTGAACCGGCAGTTACGGTCTGCAGATGTGTATCTGAACCTCAACGGCGAGGCGCGTTTTGTGCAGTTAAGAGACCCTAAAAAGCTGGCTCTGCGCAACCGTATGTTGGAAAAGTCCAAACAGATCATCAACAAACGAGGCGTCCGCGTGGCCATGATGCCCGGACTGTTACAGGACACACTATCCGAGGGGGCTATTCAGAGCGAACTACAATTCTGGCGTGCGCTGGACATCGACTATCCTCGGCAATGTAGCCAGACCTTGGCCAAATGCCGCGAATTACACGACAAAACAACTATGTGCTTGAGTGGAGGAGACAGCTCCCTGAGTTTCAGTATCGAGAGGATTCTGGCTGAATGCGGCTCTTTTGGCAGCGATGAGTTTCAATCGCCGGTAATCAACCTGCCTGGGGGTGAGATTCTGATGATCCCAAAGGCAGGCAGCGTGCATGGAGTTTTAGCCAGTACACGGATTCACGTATTTGGTGAAGAGGTGCATAAACCCGTGTTGGAGATAGTAAACAACGAGATTGTGGATTTCCGCGCTCATAAAGGCGCTGAACACTTGGCTCGGGCTTTGGAATGTGGCGGTCCTGATGGACGCAAAGTTGCCCTGATTTGCCTCGGTACGAATGAAAATATCCATCTGGGGGATATCGACAGCGCACTCCAACATAAAAGCAGCGGTAACCTGAGCGTTTTCTGGGGAGACAATCGTTCTCTGGGTGGAAATGTTTCAGGCGCGCATGAATGGTTTGTGCAGATCGAAGATCCGCTGCTAAGTTTCAAATAAAATGAGGTTATCATGAAAAAACAGATTTTGCTGATGGTCCTGCTGGTTTCGCTGTTTCCGCTTTTCGGGCAGTGGCAGATCGACGAGGATTTCGAAGGCATCACCACTCTGCCCGCTGGCTGGACCTTCCACGATGACGGCGACGGCATGACCTGGCGCAACCTGGACAATGCCGCCCACGCCCACAGCGGCTCCCGCGCCGCGTTTTGCGACAACTATTTTCCAAACCAGAACTCCGATTGGCTGATTACGCCGCAATTTACGGTGACAACTGGAGACAGCCTGATCTTCTGGACACGGAGCTGGGTCGGCACCGAGCCTTTGAAGGTTTATGTTTCCACCACAGGAACGGCTATCAACAATTTCGACGCATTGCTGGGTAATTACCCCGCCATCGGCACTACTTATCAGGAAATCCGGCTATCCTTGGCCCCTTGGACAGGTCAGACCATCCATCTCGGCTTCCTTTGGGAATGCGACAATTATGGCATCCTGATCGATGACCTGCGCGCGGGTCAGCCTTTGGTTATCCAGCCAGAGCTGAACTTGCCGGACAGCATTACCTTCATTCAAGGAGAAACTTTCAGCCTGGATCTCACTCCCTATATTACCACGTCGGCACTAAACACTGCCTCGGTTACCTGTAGCGACACGGAACACGTTCAGGTAAGCATATCCGGGCTAACCGCAGATTTCAGCAGTCCAGCCTGGAGCGGCAGCGAAAACATCACCTTCACATTGCGCGACGGAACTTCCGGCCTTAGCGACAGCGATGTTCTGGAAGTGAACGTACTGCCACCCCCAACGGTCGATCTGTCTGTGACAGCAGTCCACAGTCCGATGGAGTTTCAGTTTTTGAACCTGCCCTTCACACCCCGGGTGAGTGTAAGCAACAGTGGCATTGCTGGTTTCAACGACGTTTTGGAACTTTCTGCCACCATCCGGGACGCTCAGGATATTGAAGTTTGGAGCAGCCAAGCTTTCCAAACTGTCACCCTCGATCCGGATGCCAGTGTTGAACTTAGTTTCCCGCAGGTTTGCACAATCACTGTGGAAGGTAACTATACCATCATTTTCGAGATTACGAATGTTGACGGCAATCCCGCCAACAACTCGTTGGAGCAGGATTTTATCGTGGTTGAGCGTGTCACCCAGGGTGGTCCTGATGCCTTTGGCTACAGCTTCATCGATAGCAATTCGCCCGGCGGACCAAACTTCGCCTGGCAAGACATCAGCGACACTGGCGTTTCCACCATCATGTATGGGGTTCCCACCTTTGCTGGCGATGACAACTTCAGCGAACCCATCCCGCTGGGTTTTTCCTTTCCTTTCTATGGCCACCAATACGACCATGCTTACGTGGATACGAATGGCGAACTGCTGTTGGCCGAAAACAACTGGTATGACCCTTATCCCAGCTCTGGCTGGGATAGCGACGGTAACATGTTCAACTACGTTTATCCAATCCCTGGATACGTCCAGATGCCGGGTTTAATTGCGGTTTATTGGGATGATCTATTTGCCGAGGAGGGAGTTTCGGATATCTATTTTGAAACCTTCGGTACTGCCCCAAACCGCTACACCATCATCCAGTGGCACAACCTTAGATTCCTTGCTGGAGCAGGGGGTAGTCCCATCCTCAAATTCCAAGTGGTTTTGCATGAAAACGGCGAGATATTGATGCAGTATCACACTACACATACAGAGCAATCACCAGCTACAGTGCCCCATGCCAATGGACGCAGTGCTACCGTGGCAATTCAAAACGACACTGCCGATATCGGCCTGACCTATCTGCGCGAGATAGTGCAAAACAACACCTATATGGGAGTTGAACCTGCCGGAAATCTGCTGCACGACGGACTGGCAATACGCTTCTTTAACGCCGCAGACACACAAGCACCGGTGATTAGACACGACCAGCCCGGCAATACTTTCAACCAAAGCCCCGTTCTTACAGCTAACGTGGTCGATTTTTCCTCAATCAGCAACTGTCAACTGCATTACAATCATGGAAGCGGCTGGCAGAGCTTGGCGCCCTCATCTGTGCAAGGCACGGCTTACAGTTTCGCTCTGCCCCAGATTCCCTTGGGCAGTGAGCTACGCTACTACTTCAGTGCCAGTGACGAGATGAACAACAGTGCCACCCTGCCAGCCCAAGCTCCCAGCGAAAGCTTTGGCTTCCATATTCTACCCACCGCCGGCGCCACAGTGCTGTTGGCGATCTCTGGAAACCAAGACCACCAACGTTCTGAGCTTCCCTATTACACCCAGGAGTTTGATCGCCTCGGCCTAGCTTACGATGTTTATGATTGGGAGGAATTTTCCTCATGGAGCATCCCGGCTCAGTATCAAGCTGTATTCATCTACGCCGTTTCTGGAAGTCAGGGCAGCCGTGCCGATAGCCTTAGCGTGGCGTTGATGAACTGGCTGGACGGAGGGACAGAGGCATCTCCGCGCAACGTTTTCATGGCTTCGGATGGCTGGGCTTCGAACACTCACGCCCAGCCAAACTCCAGTGTGATGCGCAAGATGTTCAACGCCTATTTCCGGACCCATTACATTCCCACCGGAATGGGAGGAGGCACCAATGGTTTGGCTGGTCCAGATGTTTTCACCTATGAGAATGGGACCATTCTACGCCGGGCTAATTCTCCCATCGGTACTCCAAACACAGAATATGACGTTTATGCCAATTCACCCGACTGCATCTTCTACTATAATGAATGTCCTGATACTTACGCAGATCAGGTTCAGTATCCTCAGATTGGTGCGGTTGCTGCCTTCACCTTCGAAGACGGGCCTGTGGACGGATTTGCTTATCTGCGCAACGGAGTCTGCGCCACAGCCTTGGAATTACCCATATACCGTGCGTTTTACTTTAGTTTCGACTTTTCACAACTCTCCAATCCAGCCGACCGCTCAGAATGGATGACCGACATCGTTGGCTGGTTCAATTTGTATCCCTCAGCCAGCGACGATCCAGTGATGCTGGAAACCTCTGCGCAAATCGCTGGAATCTGGCCAAACCCCTTCAAAACAAGTTGCAATATTAATTTTAGCACTACCTCCAAAGGCCCCGTCAGGCTCGAAGTTTTCAACCTGCGCGGTCAGAAAGTGCGAAGTCTCGCCTCCGGCTATCTTGCCAAGGGCAATCACAATCTCGTCTGGAACGGCACCGACGACTTTGGGAAAGCCCTCGCCAGCGGAGTCTACCACCTTCGCTTGCAAGCAGGGGAGGCATGTCAAACCCGGAAGATAACCATAATTAAATAGGAGAAGAAATGAAGAAGATCGCTCTATTAGCATTACTCGGTGCGTTCCTGTCCACCGCTTTGGTAGCTGATGACTACTTTATCGGTTCGGGGACATCCACCCAAAACAAGGTGCCAACCTACGGTTACAATAACTATGGCTGGAGCAAATTCATCTATACCGGGGATGAGCTTGCCACAGCCGGTGTAGGTGGCACTATTTCTATTACAGGCCTTGCCTTCCAAGTGTCAAATTCAATCAGCAATTATGTGATGGACAACCAGCTGATCTACATGAGATATGCCTACAACTCCAACTACACAAGTACAGACACTGCCTACCCCAATCCGCTTACCGGTGGCTGGACCTACGTTTACAATGGCAGTGTAACCTGGGACGGCCCTGGATGGAACACAATATCATTCACCACGCCATTCAGTTATACTTACACCGAAGGCCAGAACTGGGGCATCGAGATCCTCTGGGAAAATCGGGATGGCTCCAAGATTGGCGGTCCGCCTTCGTTCTATGGTTCCACCATAAGCAACACTTGCGTTTACAAACATCAAGACGCTTCCTTCCCCACCAGCAACGGTTCCCGGGGAAATTACCATCCCAATCTCTGGCTAATGACTCCGCACACAGATGTGCCGCCAACAGCCATAATGCCAATCCCGGCAGATATTGAAACAGACGTCCCCATCGAAACAAACATCTCTTGGAGCAGAGGTGGAGGAGCACCGGATTTCTATCGCTTCTCGCTCTGGAAAACCGACCCGCTTGAGATTATCGAAAACAACCTGATTGTATATGGCAGAAACTACGCCCCCGCGGGCTATCTTTCTTATGGCACCAACTATGCTTGGCGCGTGATTCCTCATAATAGTTTTGGCGATGCACTTGGCTGTCCCACTTGGTCTTTTACCACTTTGGCAGACCCCTCCATCAGCACCTTCCCTTGGACAGAGAGTTTTGACGGTTCATCCTTCCCACCTTCAAACGATTGGCTGAGGAGAGGTGGAGAACTGATTGACCCTCTAACCCTTACTCCAAACAGCTGGTGGGAGCAGGTCGACTGGCTGAATATCTCCGGAAATACCGACAAGGCAGCTGCGATCAACATTTGGGGATCCTTAAACGGCTGGTTGATTTCTCCTCTGTTAAACGTGAGCGATCCGAATTTCTGGCTCATCTTTGACCTGGCTTGGCTGAAGAGCGACCAACCGCCCACAGGTACGCCACCTGACCCGTCTGGAGTGGACGACCGCTTCGCCGTGCTGATTGGCGATGGTTTCAGTTGGAGCACTGCCAACATCGTGCGGGAATGGAACAACACCGGCTCGGATTTTGTGCTAAACAACATCAATCCCTTTGGCGAAAAAGTTGCCATCCCTCTCGCAGACCACACCGGCCATATCCGAATTGCCTTTTACGCTGGCTCCACTTCTTTCAACGCGGACAACGATTTCATGGTGAACAACCTTTACGTGGGTGAATACCTATCCGAACCGGTTGTCAGCATCGCCCGCGATCCCATTTCCGGGCTGACCGGTTTGAGTTGGACACCTGTGACCGGAGCCACTGGTTACGAAATTTACAATGCCGCCGATCCCTACGGCGTTTGGAACTATCTGGACAGCACTTCAGCCACCAGTTATTCTGTCGATCCCAACGCCGAAAAAAACTTCTTCCGCGTAAAAGCGGTCAATGCAGATTGAAATTGTTCGCGCCGCCCTTTGAGCAGGCGCACTTAACCTTCAACCGTAGTTACAACGTCGCACAAGAGGGAGCCTGAGCGCTCCCTCATTTTTTTCCCCGAACTCCTCCAGTCCCATCCACACTCCCAAAATTGAAATTAATTATACGCCAACATTAGAGGCTCAACAAAAAATCTTGAGCTTGCTTTGACATCAATATCTTCTCCAATTTATCTCTTATCAATAACGAATGAATATTTTAGCATTGACAGATTGAGCGCTTAACACAAAGAGTGAACCAAGGAAAATTGTTTGCTTTGGTGCGGATAAGCACCCAGCAAAGAGTAAATCGATGGTAGGAAAATGATAACAGATTATCAAGCCAAGTACTTTGCTTACGAGCTCAGCCGCCAGGGCAGTGCAGGTGTCGAAAGGGTCGGCAGGGCGCTATTCGATGCCTGTGTGGATCTAAATCCCCATCAAATCGAAGCTTCATTGTTCAGTTTGAGGTCACCCATATCAAAAGGAGTGCTACTGGCAGATGAAGTTGGTCTGGGGAAAACCATTGAAGCCGGCTTGACAATTTGCCAATACTGGGCTGAGAAAAAGCGCAGGATACTGGTGATTTGCCCCGCTTCTCTCAGGAAGCAATGGGCATTGGAACTACTGGAAAAGTTTAACCTTCCAGTAATCGTCCTTGACGCAAAAACCTCCAGGGATATTGTTAAAAAGGGACACGATAATCCCTTTGACACGAAACAGATAGTCATTGTTTCCATGCACTATGCGGGGAGAATGGCAGAGTCCATCAAGCTGTTGCCTTGGGATTTGGTTGTCATTGACGAAGCCCACAAGCTGCGCAACGCCTACAGGCCAAGTAACAAAATTGGCCAACGCATACGCTGGGCAACTGATGGCATCAAAAAGATTCTCTTAACCGCCACTCCCCTGCAAAATTCCTTGACCGAACTGTATGGAATTTCCACCCTTATTGATGAAAACATCTTTGGAGACCTGCCTTCTTTCCGCAGTCAATATATGAATGCCGGCGCAGACCTAAATGATTTGCGTCCCAGGCTGCAGAGCTTTTGTTGGCGCACCCTGCGAAGACAGGTTTTAGAATATGTGAGATTCACAGAGCGGCGCCTAATCACCCTTCCTTTCACCCCCTCAGAGCAGGAACATGACCTGTATTTGAGTGTATCCGAATTCCTGAAATCTGAAGATAAATACTCTCTCCCCCAAGGGCAAAAACATCTTTTAATACTGTTGGTTCGCAAAGTGTTGGCTTCTTCGCCCCAGGCAGTGGCAGGAACTTTGGAAATGATCCGGGATCGTCTGACCCGACTGAAACAGGAATATCAAAAAAAACAAACCGACCTCGAGCAACTTATCATCGACGATTATGTGGATGATGACTTGCTGGATAAGCTTTTGGAAGACCAGGAAGACCTGGAAACCGAAACTGCCAACCTGCCAGATGATTCAAACAAGCAGGAACGAAAGCTCGATATCCTGAAGCTGGACACCGAAATAGCGGACTTAAATGGCTTCATCCGAACAGCCCGCGGGTTCAAAACGGATTCCAAATCCACCGCTCTGATCACGGCCCTTAATACTGGCTTTTCCCAGATGCAAACGATGGGAGCTGCCCAAAAAGCCGTCATCTTCACAGAATCTCGCCGAACTCAAGCTTGGCTGAAGGAATTTCTGGAAGCAAATGGCTATCAGGATCAAGTACTAACCTTCAATGGTTCAAATAAAGATGAGGCGAGCGGTCGGATTTATGAACAATGGCTTCAAAAAAACAAAGATTCCGGTCGCGCTTCAGGCTCAAAACCGGTAGATTTGCGCACCGCCATAATTGAACATTTTAAGGATCACGCCAGCATTCTCATTGCCACCGAAGCCGGCGCGGAAGGCTTGAACCTACAGTTTGCCTCGCTTGTGATAAATTATGATTTGCCCTGGAACCCCCAACGCATCGAACAACGGATTGGGCGCTGCCATCGCTATGGGCAAAAACATGATGTGGTGGTGATAAACTTCCTAAACGAACGCAATGAAGCTGATCGCCGCGTTTATGAAATTCTAAGCAACAAATTTCACCTGTTCACAGGAGTGTTTGGTGCCTCTGATGATGTGCTCGGCTCCCTGGAATCCGGAGTGGATTTTGAGCGCAAAGTTCTGGAAATATATCAACACTGCCGAACCCATGAAGAGATTGACCAAGCCTTCAAAAGGCTGCAAAAAGCTCTCGATACCGTGATTAAAACCCGCATGAAGGAAACCCGTCAAAAGCTCTTGGAACACTTCGATGAAGATGTGCATGAAAGGCTTAAAATCAACCATACAGACGCCATTGACACACTTGATAGGATCGGCAAGCTATTTTGGAACCTGACCCAGCATATCTTAAACGAGAGAGCTGTTTTCAATGAGCCCAAACATACTTTTATCCTGAGGAAATCCCCTATCAAAGACAGCCGACCAGGCTTGTATCGGATGATCTCCAAGGATGCAGAGAATCTGGGTAATGAGTTTCTCTACCGCATGAGCCATCCCCTGGGCGAGTATGTATTGGAACAGGGCAAGAAAAAACCTTGTCCCACCGCTGAGGTGGTTTTTGATATCAGCAATCATCCCACACGCATCAGCTTGATCGAGCAGCTCAAGGGTAATCATGGCTGGTTGAGGCTGGACCTGCTTACCGTGAGTTCTCTGGACACAGAGGAATACCTGCTCTTCACTGGCGTCGATGCCGTTGGCACCAATCTTGATCAGGAAACCTGCGAAAAATTGATGTTATGCCAAAGCAGCCTGGCAGCAACAGTTACCGATTTGTCAGATGTGGATGCCCGTCTGGAGGCCGATGCCCAAAGATATGTGGATGCCACACTCACCAAAAATATGGAAGAGAACAACAAACACTTCGCCGAGGCTCGTGATCAGCTCGATAAATGGGCAGATGATATGGTAAAATCCGTGGAACAAGAACTGGATAACGTGAAAAAGCAAATCCTCGAAAAGCAGCGCTTGAGCAGGCACAGTACGACGCTCAAAGAACAACGAGACCTGCAGGAGGAGATCGCCAAGCTGGATAAAAAGAAGCGCAGAATGCGAGAGAAGATCTTTGCCACGGAAGACCAAATCGAAGAAAAAAGAGATAAGCTGATAGAAGCCCTGTCCCAGAGGCTAAAACAAAAAACCAAGGTTAGCACCCTATTCACAATCCACTGGAAAGTGATATGAGATTTATTACCACGAAAGGCACGAAAAGACACGAAAAGGGGTTCACAAGTAATGGGTGAAATTGTATATAAACAAGAATGTTTCCAAATTTACGGAGCTATTTTTGAGGTTTATAAAGAGCTGGGCTCAGGATTTCTGGAGTCTGTGTATCAGGAATGTCTTGGCAGGGAATTTGCCCGGCAGAATATTCCCTTTACAGCCCAGCCTGATCTCACAATCTGGTACAAGGATGAACAGATCGAACAAACATACAAGCCTGACTTCCTCTGTTTCGATAAGATTATTATTGAGTTAAAGGCTGTCACCAAACTGAGCCCAATCCATACAGCCCAAGTTTTGAATTATCTCAAGATTACAAAGAAGAGATTAGGCTTATTGGTTAATTTCTGTGCTTATCCAAAAGTCCAGATAGAGAGAATTACATTATGACTTTCGTGTATTTTCGTGCCTTTAGTGGTTCAAAAAAAGGAGTGTTTCATGCCATCAACTGAAAAATTAAGAGCCAAACTGATCGACAAACTTAAAGAGCTTTTTCAGCTCAATCAACCCGACCTTGATTTTGGCTTCTACCGTATCATGCACGCAAAAGCTGATCAGATAACCAGCTTTGTGGAAAAAGACCTCCTGGGTGTGATCAGTGATGCCTTTGGGCAGGTGGATGAAGACCACAAGAAGCAGCTGAAAGATGCCATAGACACGGAAATTCAACAGGCAATTGAATATGGAGTAGCAGATCCGGAAAACAGCCCCAAGGTGCTGGAGGCCAAAGCCAAATATGAGGCTGTCAGGGATACCGCCTCGACCGAAGCAGAGATTTATGACCACCTCTATCGCTTCTTTGAGCGTTATTACGATGATGGCGATTTCATTTCCCGGCGCTATTACCCCCGAGAAACACCCGGCAAAGCAGCTCCCTTTGCCATTCCCTACAACGGTGAAGAAGTTAAGCTGCACTGGGCAAATGCAGACCAATACTACATCAAATCCACTGAGTACTTTAGCAACTACCGCTTTAACCTCTCCCTGGGCGTCAAGAAGTTACTCTCAACAGATGATTCTGATATCTTGCAAAAAGCCTTGCAAGAAGATGCAAACATCCCTGCCAATCTCAATGTTACATTTAGGATTGTGGATGCCACCGAGGGCGACCATGGCAACATTAAAAGCTCTGATGAAAATAAACGCTTTTTTATCATCCATAAGCCACAGCCGGTGGAACTCACGGATACAGGTGAATTAGTTATCAACTTCGAATACCGCAGTGATCCCGAAAAAACCTCCCAAGAAAAGACCTGGCGTGATACCAGGAATACTGAGGCTGTGCAGACCATATTTGCCGCGTTGAGAGACATACCCGAAGCGGAAGACTTTTTAAGGTGTTTCGAGTATAAGGCTCCCACCGATAAGAAAAAGGACCGGACATTGCTGGAGAAGTATATCTATCAATACACTGCCCGCAACACCATGGATTACTTTATTCATAAAGACCTGGGCGCGTTTCTGAAACGGGAGCTGGATTTTTTTATCAAAAACGAAGTGATGCGCCTAGATGACATTGTTAATGCTGATGCCCCCAAGGTTGAGGACTACCTCGCCAAGATCAAGGTCCTGCGCAAGATTGCCACCAAACTGATCGAGTTTTTGGCATAACTGGAGGACTTCCAAAAAAAGCTCTGGCTAAAAAAGAAGTTCATCGTGGAGACCAATTACTGCATCACCCTGGATAGAATCCCAGCAGAGCTATACCCGCAGATTGTCGAAAATGAAGCCCAGCATGAGGAATGGATCAAGCTCTTTGCCATCGATGAGATTGAGGGAGATACCATCACTCCCGGCTACAGCAAGCCCCTCAGCTTGGATTTCCTCAAAGCCAATAACAAGCTGGTGCTGGATACCCGTTTCTTTGATGAAGCCTTCACTGCCAAACTGATAAACTCCATCCAGGATCTTGATGAACAGTGTGATGGACTCCTAATCCATAGTGAGAATTTCCAGGCGTTGAATCTCATTAGAGAGATATATTGGGGAACTCTAGATGGTATTTATAGTGATCCCCCATACAATACTAGCGCTTCAGAAATAGCGTACAAAAATTCTTTTAAGCATTCATCATGGTTATCATTACTGGAGAACAGAGTAGCAAGCGCAAAACAATTGCTACATAAGACTGGGGTTTCATGCTATACTATTGATGATTTTGAGTTGATTGGCTTCCGCCAGTTGTTGGAATCATCTTATTCCGAAGACCAGTTTCTTGGTCAGTGTGTTATAAGGAATAATCCATCTGGTCGATCAACCGTAAATGGGCTTTCTATTGCTCATGAATATGCTCTATTTTATGGAAATTCAGATGGCGCGTCTATTGGTAGACTAGATAGAAATGCTGAGCAATTGGCACGTTATGGGGAAAGAGACTCATTAGGGCATTTTGAATGGGTCAATTTTAGAAAACATGGAGGGACACGGAGAGAATCGCCCAAAATGTTTTATCCAATCGCATTACAAAATGAGTCATTTAGGATTCCAGATATGAAATGGGATGATAGTCTAAATGAGTGGATTATGACTGGAGAAACTGGGAATGACGAAATCATCATCTACCCTATAGATGCATCTGGTCAAGAAAGACGGTGGAAATGGAGTGTAGAAAGGCTAAGGAACTACCCTTCTGAGTGTAAAGTTGATTTTGACAGAGAAAAGAAGCCTGCACTATATATCAAGTCAAGAATGAATGATGAAGGCACTCTACCGTTGACTTGGTGGGATAAGAAAGAATACTCTGCAACAGCTTATGGTACTAATCTGCTCAAAAATATGTTTTTATCATTAGCCTTGTTTCCATATCCAAAATCCATCTATGCAGTAATGGACTCAATTAGGGTTATCTCTAACTCCAAGGATTCAAGAATCATTGATTACTTCGCAGGCTCAGGCACCACCGGTCATGCGGTAATCAATCTCAACCGTGAGGATGATGGCAACCGTAAGTATATCCTGGTGGAAATGGGAGACTACTTTGATACTGTCTTGAAACCCCGGATCAGCAAGGTTGTTTACAGCCAAGATTGGAAGGATGGCAAGCCGCAAAACAGGGATACCGGCATCAGCCATTGTTTCAAGTATTTGCGTTTGGAAAGCTATGAAGACACCCTGAACAACCTGGTATTGAAAAGCGACCCCACCCGAGATCGAGCTTTGGCCGCAAGCGACAGCCTCAAAGAAGACTACATGCTGCATTATCTGCTGGATGTGGAAAGCCGGGGCAGCCAAAGTTTGCTGAATATCGATGCTTTTGCCGATCCCACCCGTTATCTGCTCAAGGTAAAAAAGCCCGGCAGTGACGAGTATGCGGAAAGGGCTGTGGACTTGATCGAAACCTTCAATTACCTGATCGGGCTGCGTCTGGTGCATCTGGCAGAGCCACAGACCTTTGCTGCCAGCTTCAAGCGTATGCGCGATCCCGACCTGCCCCAGGATCAGGATACCCGGCTGGTGTTGGAAGGCGATCTGAAACAAGCCCCCGGCGGCAAGTGGTGGATACGCAAGGTGGAGGGCTGGGTTCCCAAAAATCCCTTTAATCCCAATGATGGGCTCAAGGAGAAGGTGCTTATCGTCTGGCGCAAGCTGACCGGGAACTTTGAGGAAGATAACCTCGTGCTGGATACTTGGTTCCAAAAGAACCGTATCAGCACCTATGATTGGGAGTTTGACACCATCTATGTGAATGGCAGCAACAACCTCCCCAACTTGCAGCAGCCTGGAGATACCTGGAAGGTGCGGCTGATTGAAGAAGAATTCCTGAAACGGATGTGGGATAATCAGGGGGTGTAGCATGGTAAAAGACTTAACCAACTCAACCGTAGATCGTCAAAATATCCTAAATAATCAATATGCCCTAAACGAGATTCAAAAGGCTGTGAAACTACAGGGTTTCATCTTCGGCGGCAAACTGGTATTTCTCCGCGATCAGGTTGCTGATTTCTTCGAAGTTACTCACAGAACAATAGATAAGTATCTAAAAAAGCATAATAATGAATTGGCACAAAACGGGTATGAGGTTTTACGAGGTAAACGTCTGGCAGATTTTAAGTTAACCGTAAATTCGATGGATGTTAGCGAAGTCAATTTCGTTAACATCAAAGCAGCACAATTGGGAATATTTGACTTTAGATCATTTTTGAACTTGGCAATGCTCCTTGTAGAGAGCGAAAGAGCTAGATTACTAAGGCAAACCATTCTTGATATCGTAATAGATACTATCAATACCAAAACTGGCGGTGGCACCAAATATATCAACCAAAGAGATGAAGATTTCTTGAGGTCATGGTTCGAAGGAGAGAATTATCGAGTTCAATTTATTGATGCTCTTCGGGACTATGTTGACATGGGTAATTTCAAATATCCTCTCTATACGGATCGAATATACGTAAGCATATTCAAAGAACAGGCCTCTGATTATCGGGCTATTCTTAGGTTGCAGAAGAAAGACAAGGTGAGGGATACTTTCTACGCTGAAGTACTCGACCTTGTGGCAGCTTATGAATACGGCTTTGCTAAACTTTTAGAGGATGAATCGCACAGAATAGGACGCAAGCTTACTTTCTATGAAACTGATGAATTGTTTAGGAGATTTGAGAGCCAGCCGTTGTGGAAACCTCTGATAGAAAAAGCCAGAGTAAAAATGGCAAGCCGCGATCTGGCTTTTCGTGATGCACTGCATCTGCAACTTGAAGAATATATATCACCCTTGCAGACGGAAGAATTTGAACGTTTTTTGGGAGAGAAAAGCAAGGAATTGGCAGAACGTCTTGAAGAAGCGAAGGATGTGATGAAACGGCTCAAGGATAGGGAATAGATGTCAATCAGGTATATTGATTTGGAACACGCCATCAAAACCCACAATCTCACCGTTGATGTAAGCGGAGGTGGAGACAAGGGTATTCTCAATTCAGAACAGTTGGATAGTGTGCTCAAGAACATTCAGAATGATGACTGGTATCCAAGCTTTGAAGACAAACTGGCTCACCTCTTCTTTTGTGCGTGCAAATTCCATTGCTTCACCGATGGCAATAAACGCATTGCGATATCCTTGAGTGCCGAATTTCTCTTGATCAATGGCTACCTATTCATAGCCGGTAAGTTTATCAGGTTTATGGAAAATATCAGCTATCATGTAGCCGCTGGGAAGATAGATAAAGACCTTTTGCTGCGGATCATAACTGCTCTGTTTGATGGGAAAGAAGAAGACGAATCCCTTAAACTGGAGATTTATAACGCCATCAGGGAGGATGAAGGATAAGCATGGCAAGAAAATCGGCATTGAAAACACATAGATTTACCAATAAACTGATCTTGAACCAGTGGTTAATGAGCCAGTTTGGAATAGATCCTTTGGTGGAATACAAGGATAATACCCGTCCCTTCCATAAGCTGGCAGCCCCTTTGAAAGATTCCTGGCTGGAAGGCATGGATACAGATGGCTTGCATAAATTCTACCATGCGCTGGTGAATAGCGAGCTCTTTTACAACGAGTTTCATCCCATCAGTAAACAGCAGCTATTGGTCTATGAAGAGAATATCATAGCACACACCAATTCTATTAACAACCTGCGCAGCCGCCCCATCATCTGGAAATACTTTCAATGGCTTTCTTTGCTCTTTGTAGAGATCTATCTTGATCGCTACTTTACGGATAAAGAGAGATTGTTGGACGATTTGAATGCCTATGTCCAGCTCTTTAACGATAAGTGGAGCGGTTTTCAGAATATTGATCCCTACAGCTTGGATGATCTAAACAAAATATGTCTGCAAAATGCCACGGGCAGTGGCAAGACACTGTTGATGCATGTCAATCTGCTGCAGTTCCAACACTATGCCAAATTGCATCCCAAGGTTAGCGAGATTTCCAGAATCATCCTCTTGAGCCCCAACGAGCGATTGAGCGAACAGCATCTGGAGGAGCTGAACCTGAGCGGGTTTTATTCTGCCCAAAGGCTCAACCCCAAATCCAGCAGCAGTTATGGAACTATCGATGTGATCGAAATCACCAAACTGGGCGATACCGAGGGCCCCAACACCATTGCCACCCGCAGCCTGGGAGATCAAAACCTGCTTTTGGTGGATGAAGGTCACCGTGGCATGAGCGGTAAAGAAGAAGGGGTGTGGTTCACCCGGAGGCAAGAGCTATGTGCCAAAGGCTTCACTTTCGAGTATTCCGCCACCTTTGCCCAAGCTGTGGCAACTGCCAATAACCGAACTTTCGAAGATAATTATGCCAAAGCAATCATCTTTGACTATTCCTACAGGTGGTTTTATGAGGATGGCTTTGGCAAAGACTATCAGATTCTAAACCTGCCCAAAACCTTCCAAACGGTACAAGACATCTACCTTACGGCTTGCCTGCTAAAATATTATCAACAGCTTAAGATTTATCTGGATAAAACGGGGGAGCTGGAGCCATATAATCTGGAGAAACCCCTTTGGGTATTTGTGGGGAGCACGGTTACCAGAAAAAGGGGTAATCAGGAGATTGAGCTTCCGGACAAGGTTATGCTGGCAGATGTGGGGGAAATCATCGTCTTTTTTGCCAGGTTTTTGTCCAACCAAGATACATTCATTGGCCATATCAAGCAGATTCTGTACGATGGAGGGCAAAGCACCGGTTTACTGGACGATAATGGTAATGATATCTTCGCGCATTCTTTTGCCTATTTACTGAAGACAATCGACCCCCAAGCCAGCTTGGATGCTGTGTATCAGGATATCTTGATGAGCTTGTTCAACAATCCCGCCAGTGGTCAATTGAGGATGGACAGGATCAAGGGTGATTCGGGTGAAGTGGCATTGTACATTGGCCGTGCCGAAACCCCATTCGGTCTGATTAACGTAGGCGATGCCAAAGGCCTTTGCGACCATGTGGAAGCTTATGCCAGGAAATTTGATATCCAACTGAGTGTGGAGGAGAGCGACTTTACAGAAGCAATGTTTGCCTCGGTCAGGGATTCATCATCTCCTATCAACCTGCTTGTGGGCTCTAAGAAGTTTATTGAAGGATGGGATTGTTGGCGGGTGAGCACCATGGGGCTGATGCATGTAGGAAGAACCGAAGGAACGCAGATTATCCAGCTATTTGGCCGTGGGGTGCGCTTGAAGGGGTATAACTGGAGTCTGAAGCGGAGCGGGCATGTTCATGAGATTAAAAAACCAAGTTTCATCGAGGATATAGAAACACTCAATGTATTTGGCATCGAAGCAGACTTCATGGAAAAATTCAGACAATACCTTAAGGATGAAGGCCTGCCTGGCAACGAGAAAAGGGAAGTGATCACCATCCCCATGAATGTTACGGCCGATTTTGGTAAAAAGCTAAAAATTCTAAGACCCAAACGGAAACAAGATGGCTCAGAATACGATTTTAAGAAAGATGGTCCCATCCCATCTTTAGGATCAATTCCCCTGTATCTACAAAAAAATCCTGTTGTCTCAGATTGGTATCCTCGCATCCAGACCATCAAGTCCAAAGGTGAAACAAAAGACGGCCGGAAAGATGAGGTGAGGCTAACAACCAAGCAAATAAGCCTCTTGGATCTTGATGCATTGTATTTTGAACTTGAACGGTTCAAGAGAGAAAAGAGCTGGCATAATCTTACTATTACCAAACAAGGCATTTCCAACCTGCTATCCGATTCATCTTGGTACAGGCTTTTGTTGCCAGCAGCAAGGCTGGTTCCGCAGGATTACGACGATGTGCTCATCTTGCAGCATATCGCCACAGAACTGTTGAGGCGATTTACCGAGAAGTACTATAACCACTGCAAAAAAACCTTTATAGAACCCCGCTTGGAACTACGTGAACTTACCAAAGATGATGATAACCTACCCGCTGAGGAGTTGTATAGAATCATAGTTGATGGCGATGATCAAACACTTATCCAGCAGATAGAGAAGCTGAAACAGGAAATCCTCAGCAACAAAACAGAACTGTTGGAGGTAAGCGATCTAAAAGCATGCAATTTTGGCAAACACCTCTTTCAGCCTCTCTTCCATGTCCGCAGCGGTGGCAAGATCACTATCCTGCCCATTGCACTGGGTGAGAGTGAATACCAGTTTATTACGGACTTAAAAAACTGGTGTGACATAAATGAACAAAGGCTGAAATTTGAGGATATGGAATTGTACCTGCTCCGTAATCTAAGCCGGGGTAAGGGTGTGGGCTTCTTTGAGGCAGGCAATTTCCATCCTGACTTCATCTTATGGGTTCTAAAAGGGGAGCTGCAGCATGTGCATTTTATCGAACCTCACGGGCTTATGCATGAGGGTGTCAATAGCCCCAAAATCCAGTTTCATAAGACCATTAAAGATATTGAAGCAAGGTTGGGTGATCCTAATGTGATTCTCAGTAGTTGGATTCTATCCTGGACATCCAAGCAGGAACTTAAGATAAGAGGCTATGATCCCGAAGAATACTTTAGGAATAATGTGGTGTTTATGGAAGATGATGGGTATATCAATTCTATATGCTTATGACAATATACATAAACAAGCACGCGGGTAATATAGATAAAAATCAAGTAGGGAGGCTATTGTGCAGATGACCAATATCAGTAAAGATTTTATACAAGCTTCGCTTCTAGAATTAATCCAAAACCAGGCGATAATTCACGACTTCAGTAGCTTTGACAAACTAGCAACAAGAAGCGATATTGGGAACCAATATTTGATAAAATGGTTAGAAAGACTCTGTGCCATTTATGACTTTCCAGCCGGCAAAGCGAGTATAGACCATTATTCAACGGTCTTTTAGTCTTCATTTGGGGAACCGAAAAAGCTATTACAACTGGCAAGGACTTCCTGCAGAGCTTGAAGGTTCTTGATCTACAAAGATCAGAAATCTGGATAGGCGATGAACATGACCGTTTGATCAAGTCGATTGAGGAGTGTTTCCCTAGCCAGCAGAGACAACGCTGCGTCGTTCACTGGATGCGGAATGTTCATAGTAAAGTGTCCAAGATCGATCTGCTGCAGCTACTGCCGCTAATGGAAGATCTGGTAGGCTCTAGGACAAAGGAATCATTTGATTCTGCTTGGAAAGAGCTTAACAGGGCAGCCCCATCCAAGGGTAAGGACAATCTGTTGGATTGGCTTAATGGTACTTACCACGAGATATCTGTCTATCTTAATTTCCCTGCGATACATTGGAGCAGAATCATGTGTACCAACTCACTGGAGCGCTTAAATATGGAGCTAAGACGCCGAGAGAAAAACATCAGGATCTTTCCTAATGAAAAGAGTTGTCTGCAGCTGTTTGGGGCGAAACTGCAAGGTTATTCAGAAGACTGGATAAGTGGGTAACTATATCTTTCAGAACCTATTGAGAAAATCAGAGAGACCCTGAAAAAGTTCATTCCATTTGAAGCAACGCGCGACGGACAGGATCCCCGCTCCGTCGCAATAACATAGCTTTTCGAGAAAAAGAACTTGACCGCAAGAATGAGATTGGAAATAATGCAACTGGTCGTTAGATAGTATATAGAGTGTAATAACTGAGGAATATTGAATGTCCTGAAAAAAACCTGAGTAACAATGAGTTATATTTTACATCAACATTTGGAACTTAACAAGTGCATAGACGCCAGTATAATAACTTGGCGTATTGAAGAGTGCAGAATTGTTACAGTATGAAAGAAAAGACAAAGGGAGAAAAAATGTGTGAAGTTACGAACAATATTAGCTTTGAGCAGAGGGAATTAGGGTGGAAAGGAAGCAAAATGCGCTGTCTACTTATAACTAGTATGGAGAGAGCAAGTCTTCGAGAAACAATAAAGCACCTCATCAATCAACATAAGGAATACAATAACATTGAAATTCCGGATTCTTTTGAGTTTTATCCCAAGGGTATAGTAAATCCTAACGAAGTGGAATTAGATAAGCAAGAAATCCCCGTGGGTGGCTCGAAAGAGTATTGTAATAAACTCTATCAATGGTGGTTAGGGGATACAAAAAAACGAGAAAGAACCCCAGTATGGGATATAATACTAACAGCAGAGATTGACCAGAAACCAGGCTTGATACTGATTGAGGCCAAAGCTCATGAAGAAGAGCTGAATAAAGAAAAAAAGGGGAAAGATAAACCCAGTGAAAGCAAACAAAGCCAAGCAAACCATGAACGGATACGCGAAGCTATTGAGAAGGCCAGAGAGGGATTGAACAGAGCTTCACAAAGTGATAAGGTCAACATTGATAGAGATACGTGCTATCAGATGTCAAACCGCTTGGCTTTAGCATGGAAATTAGCTAGACTTGGAATACCGGTGGTTCTTATGTATCTGGGTTTTGAGAATACAGAGGAGATGAAAGATGACGGTAAAACCCGGCTGATAGAAAACTACGAACAATGGGCAAGAACTGTGAATGAGCATTCCAAACATATCGGTTTTGATTTATGGGAGATTCCGATCACTGTAAAAGTTGAAAACGCAGAGAACACAGTAAACATATATCCGATGATTAGATCGGTGGATATTCAACTTAAGAATGGGAATCTTGCTACTTCATTTACAGTTAAATGGAGCCTATGATGAATATCTTCAACCTGTTCAATGTTAATATTGGTACACCTGCGCCAAGTAGCAAAGTGACTACTAAAGATATGTCATACACAACAAAGAATCATGGGAAATTAAAATTCCCAATTCATGTAGTTGAAAAGGCACTTGAAAATGCAATAAAGAATAGAGAGTTTGAAATTCAGATGTATTGGAATAGAGCTAAGTATTTTTGGTTGTTTGTAAGTGCCTTATGGGTAGCATTGGGGAAGTTACTCTATGACTGGCACTTTTTGGATGGTTCACAACAGAATAATCTCTATCAATTCGTGACTCTGTTTGTCCTATCTTGTGTCGGCATGGGACTGTCTTTCGCTTGGTACATGGTGAACAAGGGAAGTAAGTTCTGGCAGGAGAATTGGGAGCATCAGATAAATTTCCTTGAAAATGAGATTATTGGCCCATCATACAAGACTGTTCTATCAAACGAGACAATCAAAAAAAGAGCGGTTTTTGATCAGAAATGGCTTGGTCCATTTCCGTATTCCGTCTCCAAAATTAACGTATTCATTTCTCTCTCAAGTACTTTGCTATGGTTGCTCTCAGCCAACATTTGGATTACTATGCTAATTACAAAATTATTTAGTGATTCGATAATACAAATTGATTGCTGTTGTTGTTTTATAGGTAACTTGCTTTTCAATCTCATTATCTTAGCGTTAGTGTATATCTCTTCAAACAAGCTTAAATCAACTTTCAAACTTGAAGATCGAGAAATAAGAATAAGCATTGACGGTAGAGATATGGAAGCCCATCAAAGAAAAATATAACCATGTGATTCAAGATTCTGTATATTCGTGTTATATCGATTATTTTTGAGAGGTCTCGTATGCTATAATTCTACAGGGTCCGGTATGGAAGCTTGAATGTGAACTTAAATAATAGAACATGTATGAATAATCTCATGGGGGTGTACATGCTTGGCCATGAATTTCCAATGAAATGCGATAAGCCCATGAGCATATTGGGCATAGACCTAGGTACCACGAACTCAGTCATAACAGAGATCAAAATGCAACCTGGATCTACTCCGGAAACAACGGTAGTCCAGATCGAACAGGATATGATCTGATAGCCAAGTTGTTGAAATTAGACTATATGAGCTCATGAGCGACTGAATTGTATATAAGTGGACTCGACGAGACACGACGATGTGGATGCTGTTGGTTTTGACCTCCCACGTTTTTTGGACTGGTACCCAAATAAAGGATCGAACGAATCTTGTACAACGATTTGCCACCCTTAAGCTCAAGAATTTTACTTCTTGACTAATCTGAACACATACAGAATATAGCAACATGAAAAAAATCTTGATTACTTTCATAGGCAATAATGACTGCTATTTGAGAGAAGGAAAAGAGGGCACCATCATCAGAATCCTCAAAGAGCGCGCTTGCGATTTTTTGTATATCCTGTACAATGATACCCGCTATCTGGAATTCGCATCCGATATTCTGCTCTATTGCAAAAAAAAGTTTCCCAAACTCACCGTGAGGTATCAGGAAGCTAAAGCGCTAAATCCAATCGATTACAATTTGGTCTATCCGTCCATGGTTTCTGCAGTAAAAAGCATCCTGAAGGAAGAGGGGACCGAGGATGTGGAATACACAGTATCTCTGACCTCTGGCACACCCACCATGCATTCATGTTGGATTCTAATAGTGATGGGGGGAATAATCGATGCCAAGATGACTCAAGCCTCACAACAGTCAGGTGTACAGGATGTTGACTTCTCACTGGACGATTTTCCTCAGATAGGCTCCGAAAAGAAAACCAAGATTGAACTCGCCAAAACGAGTAGAGAAAATACATTGCTTCGCAGACAGCTTCTGGATAGCTATTCAAGTTTGATTGGTGATCATGAATCGATAGTTCAAGTAAAACATCAGATCGACAATCTGGCCAAATATGACATTCCAGTTTTCATCGGTGGTGAAAGTGGCACTGGAAAGGAAATTGTATCCAGGCTGCTTCATTTCAATAGTTCCCGTAAAGAAGGCCCATTTGTGGCGGTTAACTGCGGATCGGTAAGCGTTAACCTCTTTGAAAGCGAGTTCTTTGGCCACAAAAAGGGCTCCTTTACCGGGGCAATCGCAGACCACGAAGGCTATTTCAGCCAGGCAGATAGAGGAACCCTATTTATGGATGAAGTGGGAGACCTCCCGCTTCCAATGCAGGTTAAGCTTCTTAGGGTATTGGAAGAAGGCACAATACAGCCAGTGGGGGGAAAAACAAAACGGGTAAATGTTAGGATCGTAGCAGCTAGCAATAAAGATTTAAATCGGCTTGTCCAGGAAGGCAGCTTCCGGGAGGACTTATTCTATCGAATTGTTCAGGTTCAGATACATTTAAGCCCACTGAGGGACAGGGGTTCTGATATTTTGCTTCTTGCCCGTCATTTTCTAAGCGACTTTTCTGCCAAAAATAGAATCGACAAAAGATTTAGTACCAGTGCCGAGAGCAAGCTACTTGCATACCACTATCCGGGTAACGTGCGTCAGTTACAGAATATGGTGAAACAATCCTATATCCACAGCCAGACGGAACTTATACACGACAATGATATTGTTCTGACCGACACTCCCGCGCCATGTTACATAATAGAAATACCCAGGGAAGGGATTGATTTGGATAATGATATAATACCTGCCTATTATCATGCGGCCCTGAAGATGACAAACGACAACGCATCAGAGGCTGCCCGTATTCTGGGGCTCAAGCCCCATACTTTCCGTGCAAGGTTGAAGTCACTGAAGGATAAGCAATACCTCAAGAATTGAATCAAGAAGACGAGACTTATTGAGTAAAACTGGGCGTTTCCGTCTTCATTTTTTTTAGTGTTTAACCCAAAGCCCCAAAAACAGGGATAAACGAAAATTCAACCCAAGAGAAAGATAGATGAATATGGAGTAATACGGTTACAGACAAGGAACACGGCATGAAAAAGTAAAAATCATGAGCATAAATAGTAAATAAAATTACCACTAAACAGGGGGCGATAATTATTGATAATCCATAACCCACTGTATTGCAGTGAATTATGCTGCTTCTCAAGTATTGGCTTGGCAATTACATTATAAGGGGCATCTTATGAATATAAAGGAGTGCTTTTTAATTATCGGAAACGGACGCATCAAAGCACTGAGTGATGAGTAAAATAGTCTTGAAGTTGCTGTAAAATATGTGAGGCCGCATATGAAAAAGAGTTGGTAAAACCACAGTTTATGTGGTGTTGGTATAAACAAAACAGTAAGACCTGATTTTTAGTAGCGAGGGATATCAAGTACCTTCCAAAACCTAGGGAACAATGAGCTGAAAACACACTTAAGTGTTTCAGACACAACAAAATAAATGGAGAGATAATGAAAGAACTTACCATGAATAAGATTTCGCAAGCGCTTGAATGGGCGTATAAAAGCGCCATCACCGGGTTCGCTTCTGTCGATTCAGCCCCTAAAATGGCTGAGAATTTCATGATGGGCGAAAAATCTCTCAGTCAAAAGGCGAATACCTTGATCAACTGGCAGATAACCAAAGCAGGTACCACCGGGTTTCTTACAGGTTTAGGAGGCATAATTACAATGCCAGTGACCATACCGGCTAACTTAGCCGTTGTTCTTTTTGTTCAGATTCGCATGATTGCGGCACTGGCACATATGGGAGGATATGATCTACATGATGAACGTGTGCAAACCATGGTTTATGCATGTTTGGCTGGTAATGGTGTAAAGGATATAGTAAAAGGTACAGGCATTGTTATAGGTACAAAACTAACAAAGAAAGCAATTGAAAAAATTTCTAGCCAAACAATAACAAAAATTAACAAAGCTGTAGGCTTTCGGTTGTTAACAAAATTCGGTCAAAAAGGTGCCATTAATCTTGGCAAATTGCTCCCCATTGTTGGCGGGATAATCGGTGGCACATTTGATTCTGTCACGACGTTAATCATTGGTAAGACAGCCAAAAAAGTCTTCATAACTCAACAAGACTAGCCATAATGACATAATTGACAACAACATAAGCATATCATAAAAAATGGAGGACTTTTCAATGACCTTGAACAGGCGCATCAAGGCGCTGCTTGAACGTATGTTTCCGGTGCCGTTAAATTACGACACCATATTAGCAAGTTTGGGAAAACCCAACGATGAACCGATTTTATCCCTAACTTATTTAAAGGACAGGGTTTTCTCATATTACAGGAATTACGAGCTTGGTCGGGCATCAAAGGTTTACGAGAACAAGTTCCAGGAAATAGGCATACAAGAGCTAATACCCTTTATGGTAAGGAGGATTAAATGAAGAAGGATACCGCGTTAAAGATTGTCATTGCTATGGTCATAGCCGGGCTTCAAATCTGGAGCCAAAGCTTGGGTAAGAGAAAGCCCAGCAGAAGAACTATAATTGAAAGGAAACAAAAATGAACTGTTTTTTTGCTATTCTTTGGCTAGCCGCGAACTTCTTCGTTTTGGTCAAATTTGGCACATTTGGGGCATTGGTTTTCGCGGGTGTGCAGATACTGATAGTCAATATTATGGAACACTGGGATAGACGCAACAAATGATTATCTGTCCCCAGAAAATTTCGGGATTCCACCAAATCTCAACCCCATAAAATAGCATCCGTACATGAGCCGTCACTTTGACCCAAACCAAATAGACTCATTTCCACAATTTCTTGTATTTGACTCCCCAAATCCCACAACGTTTCCAAAGCATTTCCCCTAAGCTGTATGCAAAGAGAATACGGATCCAATCAACAGCATTCCTTTGGAGCATGTTTTCCAAGACAAACCATCCTTCAACGTATTTTCATTATACAGCCCTTCCTCTTTGTCCGACTATCCCCAATCCACAACAAATTTAGCTCGAAAAAATCCCTTGCCAAAATCATAGAGCAGGAATATTATGTCACCGATTGAAGTTCTTGCATAATCCGTTGCGAAAAAGGCGATTACAACGCCGGGCAAGTTTGGAGAAAAAGAGCTTCCATCGTCAAGATGAATGACCTGCCCCAACTGGGGCAGGGATTGCGGATAAGTCATTGTGCAGCAGCACCTTAAGTCAATAGTCGTGTAAGTGGTTGATAATTAAGGAATTAACCACATTTCCTCGAACCTCCTTTTTTTGACCCCTTTTTTGGTCAGGGTCAGGGCAGGTTCGCGGAAACCGCCTCTGAAACCCTCTCTGCATGAGGGCTGAAAATGAGGGTGTTGAAATGACCTCCCAGACCGGGAGGGGTTGAGACTCTTCAATAAATCATCTTCTTTAGATCCATTGAGTTGAAATGACCTCCCAGACCGGGAGGGGTTGAGACAGTTTCTTGTGGATACATATATATATCCTCATCGTTGAAATGACCTCCCAGACCGGGAGGGGTTGAGACAAGCTCCACCGCCTTCCGCCTTTCATAATATTCCAGTTGAAATGACCTCCCAGACCGGGAGGGGTTGAGACATAACAGGACATTTTTGTCCTTTGAGATTAGAATCTCGTTGAAATGACCTCCCAGACCGGGAGGGGTTGAGACTAGCTCTTTTCTATCCATAATTTTAACCTCGCGTTGAAATGACCTCCCAGACCGGGAGGGGTTGAGACATAACCTCAGTAGCAGTGCGATAGGGATTATGCTATCGTTGAAATGACCTCCCAGACCGGGAGGGGTTGAGACATTTCATGTGTGGAGGAAGAGTTGGTGCAGCTTGCCAGTGTTGAAATGACCTCCCAAACCGAGAATACTGCCTGTGAGTGCATGAATCACGAACCGAAAAGCCCAAAAATGGCTTGACGAAATGGCTCGCTTTCCCCGAATGTGAAATTAAAGATTTCACAGGAGGTGGACCCATGAGCAAAAATCAGCCACGCAATTGGCTACGTTTGGATTTTGCAGTGATGCGGTCCATCACGCGTCTGGAGTTTTATCAGGGCATATATTGGAGCGCCATGCTCCGGGACTGGTTGAGACCATATTTTGCCAACGAACTCTCCGAGCTTGGCATCCATCCTGTTCCCGGTCAAAATGGATTCCGCGACCTTTATGAAGAGGAAATCATATCTTTGGACCTGAGTGTCCCTGGGCAGCATTTTGCCAAGGTGGTGGAAATGCTGGAAGACGAATTGCGCGGCATGGCGAAGGCGGTGTTCAACAGTCAAAGACTGCACTTCGTTCCCGGCCAAACCCTTAAGCTTTTGGGTTACGGCAACCTGCCCAATCCCGAAACCGTTGAACCCATCACCCTGCAAAGCTGCGCCAAAGAGGCGGAGGAACTTTCCAAAAGGGAAAGCCTGGAGATAATTTTCCCCACCCCCCTGCGCCTGAAACCGGGCGGGGAAGGGAAAAAAGGACTGCGCTATCTGGACCCCTTGGGTTTGGACACGGAGTCGTTCTGGGCGGCGTTTTGCAAAAGCATGGATTTGGAGTTTCCTTCCGAAATTTTTCCCGAAATCACGGACAACGGGTTGATTTGGCTGGACGTGCCCTATTCCAAAACCCTGGGCGGCTTGGTGGGCGGCATCAGGCTGCAGGGCCTCTTCAATCCCGAACTGCTGCAAAGCCTGATATGGAGCCAATATTGCGGCATCGGAAAAAACAGGGGCTTCGGCTTTGGCTTTCTCCGGGTGAAGGGCGGCATCCTGGACTGCGCAGCAGAGCGCGGAACTTTCCGGACAAGCTTTTTGGCGCGAGCGGCGAAACTGACGAACCTGAGAACCGCTTTGGAAGAGATGAATTCAGGCTCCCCGGGTCCGGATAATCTGGCAAAGGAAGACCTGATTGAAGCGGGAAAACCCTATCTGCTGAACGCCCAAAAACTGCTGAGGATGCAAAAACTCAGCCCCGGCGACACGCTTAAGTTTTACAAACGCAGTTCGGGCGGGAAATACCGCGTGATAAGCATATCAAACATACACGAACGTCATCTGCTTTTGGCTCTGCTGCGACAGATTGAGCTTCCGCTGGACAGGCTGCTGGGCAGGGAATGCTTTTCCTACCGCAAGGGCAGGAACTATCATCAAGCCGCGACCCAGGCACGCAAATACTTCATTTCCGGTTTTGCCAACGGAATCAAGAGCGATATCAGTTCCTTTTTCGATTCCATTCCCCGGCAAAGGCTGCGTCTGCTTTTGGCAGGGCTTCTGGGAAATGACCCCGCCTTCGAACTTATTGCATCCTACATGCTGGAACCGGGCAGGGGCATTCCGCAGGGCAATCCGCTTTCCCCCCTGCTATCAAACCTATACCTGATTCCCTTTGACCGCGAAGTGAAAATGCAGGGCTGGCAGATGGTTCGCTATGGCGACGATTTTTGCATCTTTGCCGGACCGAGTTTTGACCCGTGTTTGGATGCGGACACGGTGGACGGCATTCTTGCAAAACTTGATTTGAAGCTTTCACTGGATAAAACACTTGCATTCAATGCAAAGGACAGCCTGGAATTTCTGGGCTACAGGTTGGGAAGGGAGGATTTTGCCAAGCTCAAGCAACCGCGTGACCCTGAGATTGAAGGGCACGGCATTCCTGCGTTTCAGGATGATTTTGCCAAGGGAAAACCTTTGTATGTCACTTTTCGGGAAAGCCACGTGAAAAGCGAGGACGGGTGTCTGGCCATCCAATCCGGAGAAACACACAAACGGTTTTCCTGGAAAGAGATTTCGCGTATCGTTGTGGTGGGCAAACCCAGAATTTCCGCAGGAGTGATTCAGCAGGCACTCATCCGGCAAAAACCCGTTGTTTTCATGACCGTGATGGGCAAGCAGTTGGGCGGTTTTTCCCACAACCAAAAAAGCTATGCACCCGCTTCGGTGTTCAATTCTCCCGATATGGAATGGCAGGATTTCCAGATAAAATTTTGCCATGCCATTGCCGCCGCCAAAATACACAATCAAAGAACTCTTTTACATGGCAAGGGAATACAGGATCCGCGGCTGAAGGAATTGGAAAAATCTTTGGAAACTTGCTCGGACCTTGAAGTTATTCGAGGGAAGGAAGGCGCCGCTTCGGCTTTTTATTGGGGTCACTTCCGTGAATTGGTGAAACCCCTGGATTTTCCGCGACGCAGCTATCGTCCGCCGGAAGGTCCCGTGAATGTGATGCTTTCCCTGGGCTACACCATTCTATACTTCAGAATGGCGGAGAGCCTTTTTGCGGCGATGCTCAACCCATGGGAGGGCATTTTTCATTCACCCCGCGGCATGCATTATGCCCTGGCCTCGGACATGATTGAACCCTTCCGCTTTTTGGTGGACAGAGTGGTGCTTTCCCTTATAAACAACAGACAGGTAGGTCCGGAAGATTTTGCGAATCCTGAATCCGGCGGTGTTCCCCGACTTTCCTCCCAGGCAGTGAAAAACCTCATACATCGATACGAATTTACCATGCGCAATGAGGTGAAGCTTGGAGATGAAACCCTGAGTTGGGCGCTTATCATCGACCGCGCTGCCTTCCAATTGATGCGCTGCCTGCGGTTGGGTCTGCCCTTCAGGGCATACAGGGTGGGATGAAAATGCGTTATGTGATTGCTTTCGACGTTTCAGACAACAAGGTGCGCCGTCGGCTTACAAAAATCCTGATGGGCAGGGGACACCGAATCCAGGAATCCGTCTTTGCCGTGACCATGCGAAGCCATGAGCTCAAATCAGTGGCTCGGAAACTGGAAAAGACCCTGGACCAAAAAGGCGTTATCCACATTTTCACCATCTGCGGCAGCTGTGCAAAAAAATCCCTTGCCATAAATAGAGCGCCTGAATATTATGTCACCGATTGAAGGTCTTGCATAATCCGTTGCGAAAAAGGCGATTACAACACCAGGCAAGTGTGGAGAAAAAGAGCTTCCATCGTCAAGATGAATGACCTGCCCCAACTGGGGCAGGGATTGGACATAAGTCATTGTGTTGCAATGCCTTAAGTCGATAGTTGTGTAAGTGGTTGAAAATTAAGGAATTAACCACATTTCCTCGAACCTCCTTTTTTTGACCCCTTTTTTGGTTAGGGTCAGGGTAGGTTCGCGGAAACCGCCTCTGAAACCCGCTCTGCATAAGGGCTGAAAACAAGGGTGTGTTGAAATGACCTCCCTGACCGGGAGGGGTTGAGACAGACCTCCGTTTGTCAAGTATTATCCAATCTTGTGTTGAAATGACCTCCCTGACCGGGAGGGGTTGAGACATGCCAGAAATCGACTTAGTCAAATCCAATGCCATTGTTGAAATGACCTCCCAGACCGGGAGGGGTTGAGACTTGTATCCATATTTTCCAACAACCGCCAATAGTCTGTGTTGAAATGACCTCCCAGACCGGGAGGGGTTGAGACTATCGATGATGTTTTCTCTCTCAAGAGAGATAATCAATGTTGAAATGACCTCCCAGACCGGGGGGGGTTGAGACGCAATGTGTCACACATCGGGAAGACCATGATTTCATCGTTGAAATGACCTCCCAGACCGGGAGGGGTTGAGACGAAGCATTAGTTCGTTGTAATATGTTGCCATTGTAACGTTGAAATGACCTCCCAGACCGGGAGGGGTTGAGACGTTAGTACCCGTAACTTATTTAAACTATGTAAAACTATACTAGTTGAAATGACCTCCCAGACCGGGAGGGGTTGAGACTTAACGCAAAACTGATAGCCAGCCGGATGCTCTTTCAGCGTTGAAATGACCTCCCAGACCGGGAGGGGTTGAGACCTATTATCTTCCTTAATGAACACAATAGATAGGATGTGTTGAAATGACCTCCCAGACCGGGAGGGGTTACAAGGGTTCACGCTTGATACCCAAGGCAAGGGCGATGCCATCGTGATGCATGGGCACCCGATTTTTTATCGGGAGTCTGGGGAGGATTTGAGAAGAGGCTCTCTTGAGCGAACCAAGGAGGAAGGGGCATTATTTTGCGGACACAAAAAACCGCCGGGATTTGGCGGTTTATCTGGTTATTTGAAAGCCTGTGAGCTGCTTATCAGGGCTTTCCCTGGATGATGAGAAGGTAAGCCCTGATGGCGGTTCTTTCCAAGGGCAGCCAGTCAGGCTCGTTGTGGCCGGCTACAGACTTCATGAAGGAGAAAAAAGGGCTTTTTTTCAAAATTCCGCGTTCAAAATCCTGAAGGGCCTGCCAATCCGATTCCTGCAAGTAAAGTATGGCTTTTTTATGCTGCTGGAGCTCGATGCCCAAATCTTTCAGAAGTACTTCGATAACGACAGGATTGCGCGGGACCGGTTTGCCGTCGTGGATGAGGTTGTTTCTATATCTGGTGATTTTTTTATGGGTTGAATTGGGTTCCCATGTTTTTTGAACCCTACTTTCTCCTTCACCACCTCTTTCCCGATAAAAGAGTTCCTGAAATTCACGCAGGAAGCGAAAATCCCTTGCATCGGAAAATTCCTGCCAGACCTCGTTGAATTTCGCCTCAACGGTTTTTCCGTCCTTGAGCTTGAGCACGCTTCCCTTGCCGCGGACGGATTTCAGGTGTTGGTTAAGCCCAACGTTTCTCAGGAGTTCATATTCGTGTTTTGCCATGTTTTCCGGCAGTTCCAAAACTTCCATCCAGACAGTTTCGATGAGGCATTTCAGCCAAATAACCAGGGCATTGTAATCCTGACGGTAGAGAGCGCTCATAATCAGGCTGAAAAAGTTTGAAAACCAGTTTTGCCGTTTGGCTTGTTCGTCCTTAATTTTCCTGAAAAGCTGCTTCAAGGCTTGTTTTTGTGTTTCCGAAAAATATTCGGGTTTTGCCAGATTCAGTTCATCATGAAGCTGGACGGCGGTTTCCCAGTCCATTTCCAGGGCTGCCCTGTTCATTGAGGCGTGCAGGTTCAAGAAGTCATCCTGGGGATTATGCAGTTCCAGATACCCTTCGGCGGCGGAGGCATACAGGTCTATTATCCCTGGATTCAGAAGCAGCGCTTTCAGAACCTTGGAAAGAGATTTTTGCAGGTTTTGAAACCCACCCCAGGAAGGCAGATACAGGGTGGCGGAGCCAAGCTCTGAGAGATGGGGCTTCAAGAGTGCGATGAGTTCATAATCAAAGAGGTCCGCCCTGTTGAAATCATAGGGGTCCAAATCTTCAGTGCCTGGTTTTTCCGGGAGAGGGGGAAGGCTGTCAAAATATCCCGCCGAGCCCACCTTGAGGATGGTGATATTTTTAATTTCCAAGGGAAGCTGACCTGAGTTTTGGAGCAGCAGTTCCTTGGCGTGTTCGGCGATTTTGCAGCTCCGGTCCTTATGGGCTTGATCCAGAAGTTTTTTCGTCTGCTTGATAAAAACCTTGTTTTCAGGATCCGATTCCTTGGATTTATTTAATATTTCCTCCAACTGCTTTTGTGCCAGGTCCCGGCAGGTGCAGAGCAAAAACAGCCGCTCAATCTGCTTTTCTCCTTTGTGGGCCACATTATCCAAAGTTTTTTTCAGTTTGGGCAGCGCAATGGCGCAGGGGTCGCCCGGAGCTTCTTCACGAGGGTTTAATTCCTTGCAGCCATCCGCCATGGAGAAGGGCAGGGAATTCGGACTGAAATTGGCGATATCCTCAGACGGGACGGACTGGCGGAGTTTTCCAGCTTGATATTCGTACTGAAGGTCGTGCAACCCGAGTAAGGCTAATACTATTACAGACATGGCTTTCTACCCGGATTTATGAAGGTCATCAAAAAACCTTTGGCTCCAGTTTCTTTCCTCAAGCACGTTTTTTTGGAACCCGGCAATGCGGGCCAGGGATGAAAAGAATTCGTTGCCAAGGCACTTGACTTCAAATTCCCTGACCTTTTTAAGATTGTTCTCCTGCAGATGGGCGATGGCGTCACGGAGTGTCTCGATGCCGATGTCCAAAAATTCCAGAATGGGCTGCATGTCCCTTGGAGCAACGGATTTTCCTTCGTGCAGAAGCTTGTTGCGCAGAGTGGTCAGATTTTGCCATTCAAGCGAGTCTTCCAGGGAGGCGGGATTCACAAAAAGCTTAATGTAATCTTGGAAGGCTTCCCGAAATTCGTCCTCTCCCACTTTTGAAGCCAGGGTTGGCAGGTTAAGCCCCACATCCTCTCCCTTTTTACCATTGGCGCCTGGATGCAGAATGATTCTGCCGTTACGAAAGCTCTGCCAGAGCTTGCCGCATTGTTGCCTAAAAAGGTGGTGGAGGCCGGATTCCTGCATGCTCTTCATCCAGACAACGGTTTCGTTCATATTGACCGTGTAGAGACTGCGGAAGATTTGGGCGCTGAACCTTTCAAACCAGCCGGCTTCGGCGGCGGTGAAGTCCATTGCCCTTTGGATTATTTTGTCCAGCCGCTCAAACCTTTCCCTGTCTGCACGGCCCTGTTCGGAATTGATTATTTTCTTGCAGTAATATTGGGCGGTGTCCCAATTCAGCACCATCACGTTGTCATTCATTTTTTTAAGCCAGTTCAAAAACCTGCTTTGCAGGCTGCGGTCCAACTGGTAGCTCAGGTATTCGCTGGTGAAGATGCGCTCGTATCTTGCATAATTCACGGCACCCTGCAACACATTGTCCAGGGCGCGGTTCATCAGGGGCATGCCGCCGGAATGGGTTCCCAGATAGACGCTTGAATCCTCCAGGTCTCCGAAATAAGGTTTGAGTGCCTGGTAGAGTTCATGCTCAAAAAAGCCCAGGGTATTGATGTCGGCTTTGCCCAGAACTTCAATTCCCGCTTTTTTTCGGGCGGATTGTGTTTCAGGATGGGCTTGAAGGAGCCGTGGGGGCCAAGTTCCAACACGTGCACGTTTTGGATTTCCACATCGTAGAGCGGAAGAGAGCCGGATTCAATCCTGTTTTTCAGGAAACGGGCAACCTTGCTGGTTCTGTCCTTTTCGGCGTGAAACAGGATGCCTTCCTCAAGATAGTCATACAAATCCATCCATCCGGAATCCTTTTCCACCTGTTTCAGATTTTCATACCAGGCGTCTTTTATTTCCTGCAGTTTGGTCAGCACGCTTGACCTGTCGGTGGCGATGATGAAAACTGCATCGAGCTTTTTGACGTTGTTTTCCTTCAGATATGCCAGGGTTTTGCAAAAGATGGGAAAAGTAATGCCAGTGCTGTTTTTTTCCTCCGGCCTGTCGCCGGCTTTGGGCTCTCTGTAGGGTTCGGATTCATGGGCGGACACGTTTTTCAATTCTTCAAAATCGACTTTGTCCAGCCTTGGGGGCTTTCTGTATTTTCTGGATGAATCTTCATAGGTGAACTGAAGGTCACGATTTCCAATGCTGAAAAAGAGATATCTTTTCATGTTTGACCCTCACTCTCTTCTTTTTTTTAGGTCAGCATTTTTCAATTTGGTGTGCCAGGTGTGGATTCCTCTGCCATCAGAAGGATATTTACGTTCTTCATTTCGGAGCTTGAGCATTTCCTCAAGGTCTTTTGAGATGTCTTTAATGGGCACATTATTATATCTCAAAGCTGCGGGTATTATCGTTTTTGTTTCGGGGTCGTATTTCAGCGAAAACACGGTTTCAGGGTCAATGATGATTTTCACGGCACCCATGCCATGGTTTTTTCCGTAGCCGAGCTGGTGACACAGAACCTTATCAAGCTCATCGGCATCCATCTTGTCCGGAGCCTTGTTTTGTCCCAGGCAGAGAGAGAAGTGAAGAAGATTCAATTCAGGGATTGTAAGGTTTTCAAAGTGAACCTTGAACTTGAAGCTGGGATGGTTTCCTTTTTCCGGATACAGCACATTGATAAGCTTTACAGTTGCCCCTTCGTCACCTTCTTTCAGGCTGCCAAAGGAAGTGTTTTGCGTTTTGTAATACATTTTTCTTCCGCTGAGTCGCGGGGCTTTTTCAAATTCCTCCCTAGCGGGGTCTCCGAAGGTGCACATCGGATTTTTTGATTTTTCTTCCTGCCTCAGATAGAATTCGTAGGAAGACGGCTTGGGCGAACCGGGACGGGGAAGCCATTTTTCAGCTTTGAGAGAGCCGGTTCCGGGTTCATGGACGGCATAGCTGAAATGAACCTTGCCGGATTTTGAACGGAACTGATAGGGAATATCCTTGTCTTCATAGGAATAGCCGAACATTTCTTCCATCACATTGACTTTTCCCTGCTTGATGGCTTCCTTGTCACAAGCTTGGTAATCTTCCTCAAAATCGTGAAGCGAACGCGAATATGCCCAGCGATAGCGGAAATGCCTGCCAAAGGTGAGAACCTCATGGCTATCTTTTTCATATTCAAAAAAGATAAGGTCACCCACTTTTATGTTTTTGCTTTCCTTTATGTTGCGCAGGATGTTTGGCATACGGCCCTTGATGTTTTCAGACATGGGGTGGTCGCTGAAATGCCCTGTTTTCTCATTTGCCAACACCTCAGTCTGGGTCGCATTGAAAAGCCTGCGGGTATCTTTTGAAACGTGATAGACTTGGTCTTCAAATTCTGGTTCCGCACCTCTGCCGGCTGTTTTGACGCCGAAAGATTTATGAGATGACTTGCCATTAAAGGCTATGCCCAGGGTTCCCTTTCCGTCGATGCCGTCGTGATAGGGATAGAATTTGAAAAAACCTTCCTGTTGACCAGATTTGGCAAGGATATATTTGAAGGCGGACCTGTTTGGGTCATAGCTGTAAATTCCATCTTCCTTGTGTTCTCTGCTGTAAACG
>Ga0123335_1000851_pt1 | contig 51093 bp, 37 predicted proteins | sample BiotimSIPDNA_2_FD_89707 | JGI IMG/M metagenome (GOLD analysis project Ga0123335, IMG submission 89707) | Anaerobic biogas reactor microbial communites from Washington, USA - Biogas_R2 time_0 SIP DNA | ecosystem: Engineered > Bioreactor > Anaerobic > Unclassified | place: Washington, USA...
AAAAAGCAATTTGGAAAAGCAATATGTCGCGGTTCAACAACATATGTCAGACCTCTTTAAGACTCTGGGAATTGCCGCATGAACTCATAATTAATTGTCAGCGAAATGGCCTTAAGCGCCTAATGATGAAAGAACGCGAGTATTAATACAAAAAACACTATGGTTATGCCGCTTATTTCAGTACCGCGCCGGTATTGGCGCTGGTCACCAACCGCTGATATCGTTTGAGCCAGCCGGTGAGATGCCGGTCGGGCGGTGCAGGCCGGTCTTTCGCGCGGGCCGCGAGCGCGTCATCACTGAGTTTAACGTTCAGGGTGCGTTTGGGAATGTCGATTTCGATGGTATCCCCGTTTTTCAGGAGCCCGATGGGCCCGCCCGCGGCGGCTTCCGGGCTGACATGGCCGATGCAGGCGCCGCGCGTGCCGCCGGAGAAACGGCCGTCGGTGATGAGGCTTACGCTGGTTCCCAGGCCCGCGCCCATCACGGCGGAGGTCGGCGCCAGCATTTCCCGCATACCCGGCCCGCCCTGGGGCCCTTCGTAACGGATGACGATCACGTCACCGGCTTTGACCTCTCCCTCGAGCACCGCGCGCATGGCGTCCTCTTCGCTCTCATAAATGACGGCGGGGCCGGTATGCTTCAGGATAGCCGGGTCCACGCCGGCCTCCTTGACCACGGCGCCCTCGGGCGCGAGGTTGCCGAAAAGGACCGCCAGCCCGCCGGTTGGACTGTAGGGCGCGTCAACCGTCTTGATGACGTCCAGGTCGGAAGAGCGCGCATCGCCGACGTTCTCCGCGATGGATTTTAGGGTGACCGTCTTGCAGCCGGGATGCACAATGCCGGGACGACGCATCAGTTCGCCCAAAATGGCCATGATGCCGCCGGCGCGGCCCACATCCTCGATGTGCCATTTGTAGGAAGGCGACACCTTGCAGATATTGGGCACCCGGGCGCTCACCTCGTTGAGCCGTTCCAGCGGGTAGGACACGCCCGCTTCATTGGCAATGGCCAGCGTGTGCAGGACGGTATTGGTGGAGCCGCCCATGGCCATGTCCAGGGCGAAGGCATTGTCTATGGATTCCGGGGTGACGATGTCGCGGGGGCACAGGCCCGCTTCCAGAACGCGCAACACTTGTTTCGCCGCCGTACGCACCAGGTCACGACGCTCCGCCGAATCGGCGAGCAAGGTGCCGTTGCCCGGCAGCGCGATGCCGAGCGCCTCGCACAGACAGTTCATGGAATTGGCCGTGAACATGCCCGAGCAGGAGCCGCAGCCCGGGCAGGCTTTCCGCTCCAGTTCCTCCAGTTCCGCGTCGCTCATCTGGCCGCGCGTGTGCTTGCCCACACCCTCGAACACGGTGATCAGGTCCGCCGCATTGCCGTTGTCCAGTTTCCCGGCGCGCATGGGGCCGCCGGACACGAACACGGTGGGGATGTTGCAGCGCATGACGCCCATGAGCATACCCGGCGTAATCTTGTCGCAATTCGGAATGCACAACACGGCGTCGAACTGGTGCGCGCGGATCATGGATTCCACGCAGTCCGCGATCAGTTCCCGCGAGGGCAGGCTGTACTTCATGCCGGTGTGGCCCATGGCAACGCCGTCGCAAATACCGATGGTATTAAACTCGAAGGCGATACCGCCCGCTTCTTCGATGGCCGCCTTGGCGACCCGGCCCAATTCCGCCAGGTGCACATGGCCCGGTATAATCTCCACGAAGCTGTTGCAGATGCCGATAAAGGGCTTTTTAAAGTCAGCCGGACATTTAACCTGGCCGGTGGCGTACAAAAGCGAGCGGTGTCCCGCGCGTTCAAATCCTTCTTTTACGATGCTGCTGCCCATGCCTATATCTCCCATAGTGGTTGAAAGGTTAAATACGGGGTGAGAGCGCCTTGCAGGCGCCGTACGGCTGTAAAGTATACGACCAGACGCGGTGTCATTCAAAACGCGTCGGTCGCTTCACAGCCATTGCCGCTCGATTTCCTCCAAGGTCTTGCCCTCCGTGCGCGGCACGAAACGCCACACGAAGAAGAAACAGATGACGCACATGGCCGCGTAAAGGAAGAAACTGTTGCCGGAAAAAGTTTCCAGCAGCCAGGGGAAGGTCTGGGACACGGCGTAGCAGGAAATCCAGAGGCAGACCGTGGCGATGGACATGGCGGTGCCGCGCACGCGGGTGGGGAAGATTTCGGAGAGGACGACCCAGACAACCGGGCCCATGGCCACGGCGAAGGAGGCCACGTAGGCCAGCACGAGGAACAGGACCAGCGGCCCTTCAAAACGCTGGAAGCGGAAGGCCATGCCCAGGGCGCCCAGCGAGAGGCCCATGCCCGCCGACGCAGCAAGCAGCAGCGGTTTCCGGCCAACCCGGTCCACCACCCAGATGGCGACCAGGGTAAAGGTAACATTGACGACGCCGACAATGACCGTCTGGTAGATGGCGGTGTCCGCGGCGCGGCCAACGCTCTTGAATATTTCCGGCGCGTAATACAGCACCACGTTGATGCCAGTCACCTGCTGCAGGATCGCCAGGGCAACGCCCACAAGCAGGGCTACACGCAGGCCGGGCTGGAACAACTGCAGTACCGAGGTGTCCTCCTGCGCTATCGTTTCCGCAATCTCGTCCGCCTCCGCCTCGGCACGGGCGGCACCGTTCACGCGGGCAAGGGTGGCAAGCGCCTCTCCCGCGCGTTTATTTTTGATCAGCCAGCGGGGGCTTTCCGGCACGAACAGAAGGAACACAAAAAACAACAGGGCAGGCAGGGTTTCTGAAACGAACATCCAGCGCCACCCGTAATCGACATTCCAGGCTTCGCCGCCGAAGGACATGCCGAAACGGGCAATGAGGGCGTTCACGAAATAGACCACCAGCATGCCGCCGACGATGGTCAACTGGTTCAGCGACACCAATCGTCCCCGAATGGAGGCGGGGGCCACCTCGGCAATATACAGCGGTGACAGCATGGACGCTGCGCCCACGCCCAGCCCGCCGATGATGCGCGCGATCGCAAACTGTGTCAGGTTCTGCGGCACCCCGGACAGAATGGCGGACACGGTGAAGAGCACGGCGGACAGAATCAGCACCTTTTTGCGGCCGAGCCAATCGCTCAGCACCCCGGCAAAGCAGGCGCCGACGATGCAGCCGACCAGGGCGCTGGAGGCCGCCCAACCGCGCATGGGCGCGTCCAGCCCAAAATGATCGCTGAGATAGCCGATCGCCCCGGAAATAACGGCCGTGTCGTAGCCGAACAACAGGCCACCCAGAGCCGCCACGGAGGCCAGCACGAATACATAGCCCGAACTTCCGCCATCCTGATTTGTCGCCATAGTGTACCTTTCAATGCCCTGGGAGTATTTAAACGCATGTGTTCCCCGAAATGCAACGCGGTGGACAGGGCCTTGGGCATAGGCGTGTCGGACAGGTCTGACTGGTCCGACAGGTCTGACTCATCCCCGTGTTTATGTATAATAACTTCATGAAGACAGTATCACTAACCCCATCTGGCGAATCCAGTATAGCCAGACTCTTCAGCCGTGACGCGGCGCCGTACTGGGCCGTATTTTTTTTCGCCCTGGCCATCCGCATCGTCCACCAGATTCTTGTAAGCCGGGCCGATCCCATGTACGGTTTTCTGCTGCAGGGGGGCGACAACTACACGTATGACCGCTGGGCCAATGAGATCGCCCAGCAGTTCTGGCTCGGCTGGGACCGCATCCCCTTTTTCCACGGGCCCCTGTATCCCTATTTTCTCAGCCTGATCTATTTGCGGTTCGGACATAAGCACGATCCGGCGGCCTGGACACAACGCCTTGTCGGCGCCCTGACCGTGGTCCTGATTTTTTATCTCGCCCGCCGGCTCTTCGGTAAGAAAGCGGGCTGGTTCGCGGGAATCGGCGCGGCGGCCTGCCCGGTGTCGCTTTTCTATGAAGGCGAACTCCTGGTGGAGACGCTGATACTTTTCCTGCACACCGCCACGCTGTGCGTGCTGGTGGAGGCGGCGCGGAAGAAGACCCTGAAATGGTGGCTGTTCTGTGGCATCGCTGTGGGCCTGTGCTGCGTCTGCAGACCGAACGCCATGCTCCTGGTCCCCTTTGCCGCCTGCTGGATCGCCATAATCGCCACCGGATCCTGGAAACGCCGGGCGCTGTCGGCGCTGGTCTTCCTGGCAACGGTCGCGGCGCTCATCGCGCCGGTGACCCTGGCCACTGTGCTTGTGGGGAAGCGATTTTTCCTCGTTACCTACAGCGGCAGTTACAACCTGTATATCGGCAACGCGCCGGATGCCATCGGCGTGTTTTTTACGCCGCCCTCCATGAAGTCGATCCGGGAAGCCGAAGGGAAGGAAGATATTGACATCAACTGGCGCGGGTATCTACTCGAGGCATGGCGCAAGGATCCGCTTCTTCTGCCCCGCAAACTCTGGCTGAAAACAAAATTGTTTTGGCAAAGCGGTGAACTTCCCTGTGATGTGAACTTTTACTTGCGCCGGGAGTTTTCGCCCCTGTACGCATTGCCGTTCCGGTGGGCGGTAGTGGCGCCCCTCGGGCTTGTCGGCCTGGTTCTGGCCTTTTTGAAAAAACCGTTTCCGGGATTGACGGACGGACGAACGATACTCGCGGCCTACCTGGCGATCTACGCCTGCAGCGCGATTCTGGTCTTTGTGCCCGGCCGGCTGCGCATGCCGGCACTGGCCATACTCTTCATGTTCGCGGGATATGCGCTGGCAACAGTTGCGGAAGGCGCATGGCGGGGTATAAAATCCAAGTCGGCGCGCTCATTCTTCTATCCCGGCGTTGTGGCGCTGATTCTGTGGACCGCGCTGGGCTTGGCGCTGCGCAGCCCGAATGACACCATGTTGATCCGGTGGAATGATTACTTCAACATGGGCAGTGCGTGCGAGATAGCGGGTAACTTTGAAGAGGCGTTGACCTATTATGAAAAAGCAAGCGAACGCGCCCCGGAATTGGAGTCGCTTCGAGAGGTCTGCAACAGTCTACGGGAACGCATGGAGAAAGGGAAGGGCCGCCCGCAAGCGGACTCCGATGTTGATGTTTCTGTCACGTGACATTTGATACTGTTGGGAATGGGGCAGCACAGTATGAACATAGCAGTAGAAAATGCATCACAAGGCGGTATAGTGGCCTCCACAGTAACCGGCCGCGCCATCGCCCACTTGTTTTCCAGGGCTGCGCTTCCATATTGGGGGATATTTCTGATCGCTTTCGCCGTACGCGCGGCGGACCAATATTTTATAAGCACCAGCTCGCCCTTTTACGGGAGTGCGATAGGCTGGCCGGACAGCACCATCTACGATCAATGGGCCCGGGAAATATCACAGACCTTTTGGTTCAACAAGGACCGCACCCCTTTTTCCCATACGCCCCTTTACCCCTATTTCCTGGGCATACTTTACTTGCGGTTCGGTGCAAGCGTGGCCGTTGCCGCATGGAGCCAGCGCATAATCGGCTCACTAACCGTGGTGCTGCTTTTCTGGCTGGGACGGTATATTTTCGGGAAACGGGCCGGCTGGATCACCGGCATTGGCGCGGCAGCCTGCCCCCTGTTTCTACTGTATGAAAGCGAAATCCTCGCCGAAACCCTGATCTTGTTTCTGCATGTTCTTTTCCTGGTTGCGGTTATACAGGCCTCCGAACGCCGGACGCCGCTTTGGTGGTGTCTGTCCGGGATCACCCTGGGCTTGTGCTGCCTGGGCAGGCCCAATTCGCTGCTGCTTGTTCCCCCACTTGCCCTGTGGGCGTTTTTCATAACGCCGGGCAATGTCCTGAAACGGGCGGTGCCGGCAGCGTTATTGTGTGTGTGCGCCACGCTGGCCATTACGCCTACCGCCTTGCTCAATCATTTTGTAGGCGGCCATTTCAGCCTGGTGACCTCAAGCGGTTCCTGCAACCTCTACATTGGCAATGCGCCCGATTCCAATGGAACATTCATGTCCTCCCCCCTCACTAATGCCATACGCCAACGGGAAAACAAGAGCGATCTGGATATCGACTGGCACGGGCATTTGCTGGCGTACATGCGCGCGGAGCCTTTGTCATTTATGCGCGGGTTATGGCACAAGACTCTGCTGTTCTGGCAAAGCGGCGAGGTTCCCAGCGGACCAAATTATTATATCTATCGTTCCTTTTCGCCCCTGTTGCGCCTTCCTTTCCGCTGGGCTGTTGTGGCGCCGGCGGGCCTGCTGGGAATCGTGTTGAGTTTTATAAAGAAAAAGCCCGCGGGCATCCAGGACGCGCGGGTATTCCTGGTCGGCTACCTGTTCTTCTTTTCGATAAGCATCATCCTTATTTTCGTCATGGGACGCTTACGCTTACCGGCCCTTGCGATTCTATTTCTTTTTGCCGGATATGCTGTTTCCGAGATCGGCTTTTCTCTACAGAGGGTCTTCGTTGACACGGCACGCCGTGCGGCGCTCGGCCGGGCAATTTTGCTGCTTTTCTTGTGGTTCGCGATCGGGGCTGGCCTGCGCAGCCGGGACAACACCGTGCTTATCGGCTGGAATGACTATTTCAACCTGGGCACGGCTTACGAATTGTCCGACCGTTTTGAAGAGGCTCTGGAGCAATACGAAAAAGCCCGGCTGATGGCGCCCCCAAACAACTCGCTGTCCGAACTTTGCGCGTCCGTTCAGAAACGCATGGATGCATTACAGATGCTCAACAACAGGGAGAGAGATTGAGCATGGAGAAGAAAAAAGGCTTGTCTTTGCCTGCCGCTGTATTTACGCCCCTTTCCCGTCTGACGGGCTTGCTGGAAGGGCGTATGCCGGTCATCCTATTCCTGTCTTCGGTTTTTTTTGCGGTTTCTTACAATCTCATCGTGGCCCGGGACTGGATGCTGGATGACGCGTTCATATCCTTTCGCTATGCACTGCATTGGGCACAGGGCCTGGGGCCGGTGTATAACCCCGGCGAGGCGCCTGTGGAGGGGTACACCAATTTTCTGTGGGTCGCCCTGCTGGCCCTTGGCGCGCGGCTGGGCGGCGATATCGTGGTTTTGTCCCGTTTGCTTGGCGGGGTTGCGGGCCTGCTTACACTGGCACTGGTATTCAATTCCCGCCGGTTCATACGCACGCTGGACAGGGAGGTTCCCATTCTCGCGACCCTGTTTCTGGCAACGTTCTGCATTTTCCTGCCCTGGCCCACCAGCGGCATGGAAACCACCCTGTTCGGGTTCTTGCTGACGTTTTCCCTGCTACTTCACTTTTCCACGCTCGGGGAAGCGCCTTCGCGCCTCAAACTGTTGGGGCTTGGCGTTACACTGGCACTTACCGTGATGACCCGCCCCGAAGGCCTGCTGGTGGCCGGGCTGGTGCTCGCGGATCAAGCCTTGGAAAGCCTGCTCAAACGACGGTTCCAGGTGATTGTCGTGCTGGCGGCGTTCCTGGCGCTGTTCGTGCCCTGGTTTCTCTGGCGCTGGTACTATTACAGCGCGCTGCTGCCCAACACTTTTTACGCGAAAGTGGGCGCAACGGACGCGCAGGTGCGGCGCGGATGGAAATATTTCTGGAGTATGTATGCGCCGGCCCGCCCCCTGATTTACCCCGCCGCGCTTGCCGTGCTGGCGCCCTGGGCCTGGCTGCGGCGATACGAGCGCTATTACCTGCTTCCCCTGCTCCTGGTTTTGTACACGGCCTATATTATCCTTGTGGGCGGTGACGGTCTTCCGGCTTTCCGCTTTTTCGCGCCGCTTACCGCACCGTTGTGTCTGCTTGCCGCCATCGGTGTACGCCGGGTCGTGCCGGTACGCCCACTGATACTGGCGTTGGCACTGCTTATTCTGGGTCTGAACCTCCGCCAGGCCTGTACGAGTCTTGAATGCTACCAGCTCGTGGCCACGGGCGATTACGTGCAGAAAAAAGGGACCTTGGTGGGCCAATGGCTCTTGGACCGCGCTCCTGAGGGCACGGTCATCGCGACCAACACCGCGGGAACCATCCCGTACTATTCCAAATTAAAAACCATCGATATGCTGGGGCTGAACGACCGCCACATCGCGCACCGGGACATGCCGTTCATGGGACACGGCTACGCCGGGCATGAGAAGGGCGACGGCGCCTATGTGCTGGGGCTTAAACCGGACATTATCCAGTTCTCTTCTTCCAGCGGCAGCGAGCGTCCCAGCGTGGAATTCATCGGGGACAACGAAATATTCAAGACCGCGTCATTCCAGGAAGAATACAGCCTGAGAGACTATTCGATGGCCGACGGCAGTCCGCTTTTCCTGTATGTGCGCAAGGATTCCCCTTTTGGTCAGGAAGAGGCGGACGTGGTTTTTGATGACTTTGAGTCGGGGTCCTACACAGGCTGGACGCTGGAGGGCGACTGTTTCGGCGACGCACCCGCGGCGGGAACACTACCAGGCCAGCGCATGGTGCAAGGCTATGAGGGCAGGTATCTGATCAATGCCATGCATGGCGGGAAGGAAGCAATCTGCCGTGCGGTTTCACGCCCCTTTGTCATCCGTCATAATTATATCCAGTTCCTGCTCGGGGGAAGCTATCATCCCGGAGAAGCGGGTATCAGCCTGCTCGTGAAAGGCAGCCCCGTAGTCACCCAGGAACCAGGCAAGGGGTACTGTCTTTTGCCCTACCAGTGGGACGTTAGCGCCTATCACGGCAAGAAGGCGCAAATTGAGATCACGAACATAACGAAAGCCTCAGTGGGCCTGCTGCGTGTAGACCATATTGTGTTCAGCAATACGAACCGATCTGTGCAGCACTATACCCGCCGCCATATGCATCCCCGCTTCGGCCTGCTGCCCTGGCTGCTTGGGGGAGCAGGACTTTGGTGCCTGTACGCAGCGTGCCGATGGACGCCGCTTTCTCTGGGGGAAAAGTTGTTGCCATGGGTGTTATTGATCTTGTTCATCGTGTTGTACCGCACCGCATGGGTATGTGATGACGCCTGCATCACCATGCGGACAGTGGATAATTTTGCCCGTGGCCTGGGACTTACCTGGAACAACGGGGAACGTGTTCAGGCCTACACCCATCCCTTGTGGATGCTTCTGCTGTCCGCGGTCTATTATTTTTCACACGACGTATACCTGACCCTGATTGTGGTTTCCATCGTCGTGTCCATGGCCGCCGTCTGTATCGCAGTTTTTGGGGTAGCCGGTTCTCCCGCCACCGCCCTCGCCGGTGTGTTCGTTCTGATGTTTTCCCGGGCTTTTATCGATTTTTCCACCTCGGGGCTTGAAAATCCGCTTACGTACCTGTTGCTGGCCGTGTTTATGGTGGTTTACCTACGCCAACAGTGGACCCCGAGCGTACTGTTTCTACTCACGCTTTGCGCTTCGTTTATCATGCTGAACCGTATGGACCTGGCGCTGCTTGCGGCGCCCCCCGTCATCTGGATGTGGCAGAGCATGCGCAACGTGAAAGCGACATGGGCCCTGGTGCTTGGCGGCGTTCCCTTCTTCGCCTGGCTGTTGTTCTCGTTAATATACTACGGCGCCCCCTTTCCCAATACCGCCTATGCGAAACTGGGTGCCGGCATCGCGCCTGCCATACTGCTTGAGCAGGCCGTCCATTATTATAAGCATACCCTGTCGGCCGACCCGATAACGCTTCCGGTGATTGCCCTGGCTGTTGTATGGCCGTTCTGGGTGCGGCACGGAAAATACGGCGCCCTCTCCGTTGGAATCCTCCTGTACCTGCTGTATATTTACCGCATCGGTGGAGACTTCATGGAACACCGTTTTTTCGCCCCGCCGTCTTTTATGGCCATACTGGTACTAATGCGGATGGCGGGGCGGGTCAAGCTGTCCAAGTTGATTCCCGCCACAGCCATACTGCTGCTTGTCGGTTGTTGCGCATCCCATGTGCCCCTGCTGTCCAGTGCCGGGTTGGGAAGCAAATGGGAAAGCCCGGTTAACCGGTACGGCATCTGCAATGAGCGTCAATATTATTATCATGCCACCGGCATGCTGCATTGGCGGCCGGGAAAATTGATGCCGGGTAACGGGTGGGCCGAGGGGATCGTCCGGCATGCCATGCTGGATCAACCTCTTGTCTTGGTATATGGCATGATGGGCTTTCAGGGGTATTTTTGTGGCCCCAAGGTGTTCCTGATCGACCAGCTGGCGCTGAGTGATCCGTTGCTGGCAAGGCTGCCAGCCATAAAGGCGCAAACCTTCCGTACTGGGCATCATGAACGCCATATCCCGGAGGGGTATCTTGAAACGGCGCTCACTGGCAGGAATGTGTTGAAAGACCCGAATCTTGCATTATTTTATGACAAAATCCGCCTGATCACGCGCGGGCCGTTATTCACCAGGGAACGCTGGAAGGCGATTCTGGACATGAATCTTGGCCGCTATGACCACCTAATCGATTGGGAATATTATAAAAACAAGACTCCGGAGAAGAGTGTGCTTTTATGAAGGGGACAGGGGGCAGGGTATAGGGTATAGGGTATAGGGTATAGGGATACCCGCTCCCCGCCTCGCACCCAACGGGCACTCGTGCTCGTGTGTCGTAATCGTAATCGAAAGAGACAGAAAGAATACGCCGCAGATTTACGGTATATGATCACGAGAAACGATTACGAGATACGATTTTATCTCTGGTTACCAAACTCCTGTTTTGTAACCCACGCTCTCTTGAAATTCTATTTCTCCCCGACTGGGGTAATTCTAATCCCGCTCCCCGCCTCGCACCCAACGGGCACTCGTGCTCGTGTGTCGTAATCGTAATCGAAAGAGACAGCAAGAATACGCCGCAGGATTACGGTATATAATCACGTGAAACGATTACGAGCACGATTACGAGATACGATTTTATCTCTGGTTACCAAACTCCTGTTTTGTAACCCGCGCGCTCTTGAAATTCTATTTCTCCACGACTGGGGTAATTCTGATCCCGCTCCCCGCCTCGCGCCCAACGGGCACTCATGCTCGTTTGTGGTAATCGTAATCGAAAGAGACAGTAAGAGTACGCCACTCGATCACGAGTACGATTACAAGCACGAGCACGAGCACAAACACGAGTAACAATTTTTCTCTGGTTACCAAGCTCCTGCTCTGTGTTCTCTGCGCCTCTGTGGTGAAAACGGGCGATTTCCTTTTGTCTGCGCGGGACTCAGGATGCGCCGGGAAGTGCCGCATCGGATGAAGGCGGCGCGTCGGGCGGGGCTGCGAGGGCGCGGAGGAACTGCTGCGTTTTCTGTCCGTCCCACGCGGCAAAGCCGGAATGGGTAAAGGCAACACGCCCGTCGGGCGCCAGAAGAAAAGTGGTCGGCAGGCCGTTGGGTGTAAACGCGGATGGCAGTTTCTCCCGGGGTATGGTGTATATGGGGAACGTGTATTCCTGCTTCGCGGCCCATTCGCGGACGATTTCAGGCTCCTCCGGCGACAACAGGATAAACGCGACCCCAGGTTCCTCCTTCAGGGCATCGTACAGCCGTTGAATGTTCGGAAACTCCAGGGTGCAAAACCCGCACCAGGTAGCCCAGAAATTCATGAACACGGCTTTGTTCTTGAATTGTGAGAAAGAAATCTCATTCCCCTGCAGGTCATAAACACTCCAGGCATAGGGATCCTGATCCTGCAAGGGCAATTCCGGGTATTGCAGATCCTCATCCGAAGGGGGGCTTATGGTCTCGGAACCCTGTCCCAACTTCCTGACCGCCTCCCCCCAATCCGTGTTTCTTATAGCCGTCCACGGGGCCGCAAAAATCAAATAAAGGGCCAAGAAAAGGGTCGCCTGAAAGGTACAGAATCCGCAGAGCGCCGAAAGGCCGGGCCGCGCCTGTTCTTTTGACCTTCGGGATAAGGCGCGATACAGGCAAAACAGGGCGGCAGGCGCCATTACGAGGGTAAAGACAACCAATATCTCCGTGTCAAAATAGATAGCCCCGATCCGCAGCATCCGCGAAAAACCGGAGCCTTTCCCGAAAATGAATAATGCCGCCCAAAACAAGGGGAACAGGCCGGCGATCAACAGGGCAAGAAACATGCTGTAGGCATTGAACACGCGTTTCATAGTGAACCTCCCAGAGTACTTTGTGGTTGCGTGGCCGCAGCCGGCCGTTTATTTTGATCAGGCGCCGATGGTGCTGCTGAGCGTGAGCATGGGCAGAAGCATGGCTATAACGAGAAATCCGATGACAATACCCATGATGACGATCAGCAGGGGTTCAAAAAGCGCGGTCAGGGCTTTCACGGCCCGGTCGACCTCGAGATCGTAGGCATCGGCGATACGCTTGGCAACGGAGCCGATACGGCCGCTCTCCTCGCCGATGGCGAACATGCTGATGACCATGGGCGGGAAAAAGCGCGCATCGCGCATGGTCTCGCTGAGACTTTCCCCTTCGGTAACCCCCGTGTGCAGTTCGCTTACGCTGTCGCGTATCAGCCGGTTGCCCATGGTTTCCGCGGTGATTTTGAGCGAGGTGAGCACGGGCACGCCGTTGTCGAGCAGGGTGCCCAGAGTGCGGGTGAACTTGGCCATTTCATATTTGACGACCAGGGTGCGCACTGCGGGCACGCGCAGGAAGAAGGCGTCGAAGCGGCGCTTTCCGGGTTCGCTTCGGTAATAGCGGAACAGCAGCACCAGCGCGGCGATGAGCCCAATCAGCACAGCCCACCACCAGGTGCCCATGAAATCGCAGACCGCCATGACCATTTTGGTGGGCAGGGGCAGTTCGGCATTGAAATCCTCGAAAATTTTCACGAATTTCGGGAACACAAAGGAGACGAGGATAAAGATAGCGCTGGTGCCGATGACCAGTAGAAAGGCGGGATAAATCATCGCGGAGACGGCCTTGCCGCGGAGTTCCTCCTCCTGCTCGCCGAAGGTGCAGATACGCCAGAGCACCTCTTCGAGCATGCCGCCGGTTTCGCCCGCGCGCACGAGGCTGCAGTACATGGCCGGGAACACCACGGGATGTTTTTCCATGGCATCGGCGAGGCTGGCGCCCTTCTGCACGTCATCGCGGAGCTGATCCACGATCTTGGCCAGTTTCGGGTTTTCGGTCTGTTCCACCAGCGTGCGCAGGGCGCGGGTGATCATCATGCCCGACTCGCAGAGGTTGGCCAGCTGGCGCAGGAACACGTTGCGGTCCTTGATCCGGATACGGACCAGGGCGTCGCGTAGGGTATCCCCGGAAGACTGTTCGACATATTCCTCAACGCGTATGGGGAAAAAGCCCATGTCACGCAAGCGGGCCACCGCGGCGCGCTGGTTTTCCGCCTCGATCAGCCCCTTGGTGGAGGGCCCGGGCCCTTTTTTCACTTCGTACTCAAACTGCGGCATCGGGGATCTCGCTTTCAAGCGACAAGGTATCGGCGTCGGCCGTCAGGCGCAGCACCTCTTCCGGGGTGGTCTGCCCGTTGCACACGCGCTGCCATCCTGACTGGCGCAGGGTCTGCATGCCCTGACGCAACGCTTCCTGTTTTATCTCCACCGCCGTAGCGCGGTCCACGGTCATCTGCTTGATGCGGTCGGTGAAGGTCATCATCTCGTAGATGGCGATACGGCCGCGATAACCGGTATGCCGGCAGGCTTCGCAGCCCCTGCCGCGCTGAAAGTTCACTTTACCGACCTCGGCCTCGGTCAGGCCGAATTCGGCGGCCACCAGTTTGAGGTCGGGTTGGCAGGGTTCCGCGCATTGCCGGCAAAGGCGGCGCACGAGGCGCTGCGCGACCGAGGCGATCATGGTGCTGGAAATCAGGAAGGGCTCCACGCCCATGTCGATGAGACGGGTGACCGCGCCCGCGCTGTCGTTGGTGTGGAGGGTGCTCAACACCAGGTGGCCGGTGAGGCTGGAGCGTATGGCCATTTCGGCGGTTTCATAGTCGCGGATTTCGCCGACAAGCATAATGTCAGGGTCATGGCGGAGCATGGATCGCAGGCCCATGGAGAAATCAAAGCCGATTTTCGGCTGGACCTGCATCTGGGAAATGCCGGAGAGCTGGTATTCGATGGGATCCTCGATGGTAAGGATCTTCCGGTCGATGCTGTTCAGTTTGGCGAGGGCGGCATAGAGGGTGGTCGTTTTTCCGCTGCCGGTGGGGCCGGTCACCAGGATGATGCCGTGGGGCCGGGAAATGTAGGTGTTGAACACGCGCATATCTTCGGGCAGGAAGCCCAGCTGGTCCATGGTCAGCGCCATGGAGGAGCGGCTCAGGATGCGGATGTTCACCGTTTCGCCATGAGGCGTGGGCAGAATGGACACGCGCAGGTCATAGCGGCTTTCGCCGAAGGTGGCCATGATCTTGCCGTCCTGAGGCAGGCGCTTTTCGGCAATGTTCAGGTTGGCCATGATCTTGATGCGCGACACGATGGCGGCGTGGAAACCGCGGATGGACGGCGGCGTCGGCGCCTGATGCAGGATGCCGTCGATGCGGTAGCGCACGCGCAGGCTTTCCTCAAAGGGCTCGATATGGATGTCGGTCGTGTCCGACTGGATCGCTTCAAGAATCAGCTCGTTGACGAACTTGATGATGGAGGCGTCAATGGTGTCGTCGCCCAGATCAGCGCCGATGGGCGTGCCTTCGAGGGTAAGCACGGGGCCTTCGGCCTCGGCCTCGATGAGAATGCGCTCCATGGTGTCCGCACCCACGCCGTAGAGTTCCTTGGTGGCGCGCACGATTTCGGCGGGTGTGGTCACGGCCGGTTCAACCCGTCGCTTAAGCACCATGCGGATGTCGTCTAGCAGCTGGGGGTTCAGCGGATCGCTGATGGCCACCACCAGCGTGCCGTTGCGCTCATAAAGGGGAACAAAGCCGTAGTGGGTGGCGAAACGGGCGGGCGCCTTGGACGCGATTTCCTTGTCGATGTTTTCCCGGGAAGGCATGACAAAGGGCATTTCACAGAACTCGGCCAGAGCCTCGTAGACGCGTTCTTGCGCGGCCAGGCCCAGTTGGGGAATCACTTCGACCAGGGGCAGCCGGTTTTTAGCGGCCTCGCCCCGGGCGCGCTCGAGTTTTGATTCGTCCAGAATGCCGCGATGGAGCAGTAATTGTTGAAAGGCCTTGGGCTCACGCACGCCGATTTCTCTCCTTGGTTTGCGCCCGAATACCGGGGGCTGAGAGTAAGATACCACAATAAAGGCGGCTCGTGGAAAGTGCGCCACGGTCCGTCGGCGCCGTTAGCCCCACGGGTCCGGTCAGTCGAGGCGGGCCAGCGCCTCGCGCGCCCGCGCGGCCACGCCCATGTGGCGGCTCTCGGCGGCCTGAATGTAATGGTTACGCGCCCGTTCTAGGTCGTCCAGGGAGTCGCAATAATAATTGCCGAGTTCCAGGTCCACCCGGTCGCGGGCCACGGGATGCGCGCACATGTCACGCACCTGCTCCAGCACCCGGACGGTGTTGGTGATATCGAGGTCGTTGGCACGGGCAAGCATCCGGCCCATCTGGCTCATGGCCTCGTCCGCCCAGGGGGTGTCCGGATATTCCACCAGTATGTTTTCGTAACCGATCATCGGATTTTCGGAGTGACCGGCCGCCTCCAGCTCGCGCAGGGGCGCGAAGCCGTCCGGCAGCGCGGCCGACAGGAGCCGCACCCGCTTGTCATGGTACCAGTTGCGATTGAAGACATCGCGGTGCTCCTGCTCGAGACGCTTATACACATCATAAGCGCGATCATAGCGCTGAAGGTAGGCATACTCAATGTCCGCCAGGGTCAACAGCGCTTCCGCGTGCTGGGCGTCACCGGGATGGGTGTCGATGGCGCGTTCGAGCAGTTCCGACGCCCGCTCCGTTTCGCCTTGGGCGACCAGCTCGCAGGCCTGCTGCTGGAACTGGGCCAGACTCGTCTCCCCTTTCGGGGCGATCTCCGATGCCTGCGGCATCGTGGTAGTGCCATTCTCGCCGGACAGCATGAACAGGCTGTACAGCCCAACGGTGAACACCACCAGAATCGAAGCGGCGAGGACATACGCGCGCGCCCGGGACGGCCGTCGGACCGCTTCCTCCGCGTCCAGTTTCGCACGGATACGCACCCGCAGGTCCCACGGCAGTTCCTCTTCAGGCAACTGCACCATGGCAACCGTACGCCGCAGGGATTCGCGTTCTTCCGCCAGTTCCGGGAAGTCTTTCAACAGCGTCTGCAATTGGGTGGCTTCTTCCGGGGCAAGGGATTCGTAAAGTTCCTGGGCGATCAGCGCTTCCGCTTCACGCAAGGCGCGGCCATACCGCGCGCGTTGCCATAGGTCTGAAAGGATTTTCAACATGACCCTGAAAACTCCCGGCTTGACGCCTTAACGCGGGTTTTGCTCACAACCCGTATTCGCAAAGATGGGACAGACACCCCAAAAACAGTGTTGTCATTAATCATGATACGACCTGGCTGCGTTTTTGGGGAGTCAGTCCCTTCTTTGCTTCAGTATATACTACGATTTGCGACATGCATATGCCTTAAGTTAGTGCCATTCAACCATGACCACGGAATTCAAACAAATTCACATGCATCATTCTTCTTTCCGTCAGGGAACCGCGAAACACGTCCGCGTCCCTGGCCCTATCTGTACTCCCGGCATACACCAGCGCCGGGGGATGTTACTGACATCCTTTTATTCTCCACGCACTACAATCTTACAAATCCGGTCTCAGTTCACGCAATCCTTCGCGAACCTTCTTGACCGCGCGAAACAAATGGACTTTCACGCTGCCCACCGTACACTGAAGTTCCTCGGCGATATCCGCCAAGGGAAAGCCTTCAAAATGGCGCATGACAAACACCTTACGCTGCATGGGCGACAATGCCACCAGCGTGTCCCGGATCCGGTCTTCTATTTCCCGGGCGCGCACCTCGGCGCCCGTGTCGAACGCGGCCGGCTCCACCGGCGCGCCTTCGCTCTCATTGAGCACATTCTCTTCCAGTTGTTCCTGGTGCCGGCGTTTCTTCCGGCGCAGGTGGTCAAAGGCCTGATTGGTCGCAATACGCAACACCCAGGACAAAAAGCCGCCGGTAGGCTGCCATAAGTCTATTTTTTTATAGACCTTGATCAACGCATCCTGGGCTACATCCAGCGCGTCTTCCCGGTTCCCGGTTACCCGGTACGCCGCAGCATAGACACGGCCCTGAAAACGCCGCACAATCTCATCAAACGCCCCGTCATTGCCGCCTTTCAGCAGCATGGCGAGTTCCTTATCCTCCATGGAGGCAAGTTCTTTAGCTTCGATGTTGGGCACTTTGAGAAACGCTCTCCCGGGGAAAAAGGTTTACAGAGGCCGGTTCCCCTACCGGTCGCGAATAGGATACCACACGCACAAGGTGAACACTAACGATTGCTGTATATATACCCCACGGGAAGACTTTGTTTCACCAAATAGCAAGATAAAATGAATCTTATTATGCTTAAAATCTGGAACGATACTTTGTTACGCTTAAAATAAAAATTGACTTGACATTAAGAAAGTAGGTATATAATATTTTACAGAGCACAAGAGGGTGGGCCGATAATGAGTCTTCATGATGAATATTATGCACATTCCAAGGAAGGGTGTACTCCAGAATCAGGGTGGCAACCGCTGCAGGAACATCTGCAAGGGGTGGCTGAAAAAGCGGGCCTGTATGCCGCGTTGTTTGGATCCGAGGATTGGGCCAAGACAGCGGCATGGCTTCATGACTTTGGTAAAAGCGATCCTGCCTTTCAAGCCTATCTTTTGCGTGAAAACGGCCTTGACGATACGGGATATGACGAAACTGGAAGGGGGCGGATTAATCATTCTTCCGCCGGCGCGGCACTCTCCATAGAAAAACTTGGGCAACATGTCGGCAAAGTGTTGGCTTACCTCGTGGCCGGACATCATGCCGGATTGCCGGATTGGCATTCCTCCGATACAGGGAATGCGGCGCTGTCTCTCCGATTACGGGAAGGGGAGGATAACCTGAATCATATCCGCGAGAAAGCAGACATGGTTCATTTTTCGCTTGATGAAAGTACCAGGCCACCCTGTTGGGCCAATTCGGAAAACTTTCATCTTTGGATGCGCATGTTGTATTCCTGTCTTGTGGATGCCGACTATCTTGATACGGAAGCCTTCATGAACGGAAACCTTGCCGGAGAAAGGGCGCAATTTCCCGCACTGGATGTTCTCAAGGCATCATTTGACGCCTATATGACAGAAAAAGTACGCAACGCGGCGACAACACCCGTAAATGAAATACGGCAGCACATTCTAACTGCATGCCGTGAACGCGCCAAAGAACCACCGGGGCTCTTCTCGTTGACAGTGCCGACCGGTGGCGGCAAGACACTTTCGGGTATGGCCTTTGCCCTGGAGCACGCGATAAGGCACGGCAAAACAAGAATCATCTACGTGATTCCCTATACCAGTATCATCGAACAAACCGCCAGGGAACTGAAGCGCATTTTCGGTGATGAAAGTGTTGTTGAACACCACAGCAACCTGAACCCGGAAGTGGAGACGCAACGTTCCATACTGGCGGCGGAAAATTGGGATGCGCCCATCATAGTCACCACCAACGTGCAGTTTTTTGAATCCCTCTACGCGGCCAAACCGGGACGTTGCCGGAAGATTCATAACCTTGTAAACAGCGTGGTGATTCTGGACGAAGCACAGTTATTGCCCCCTAACCTGTTAAAGCCTTGCGTGGATGTCATAAATCTTCTTACCCGGTACTTTAAGGTCACCCTGCTCCTCGCGACTGCAACCCAACCGTCCCTGCCCGGCCTGGATACTACGGTGGAAATCATGCCGGATACGGCGTCGCTTTATTCGTCCCTCAAGCGTACGAACATTCTGTTTCCGGACAACTTGAATAACTCCACTACATGGGAGGAGATCGCTGCCGATTTGTGTCGACACGAACAGGTGCTCTGTATAGTAAACACGCGCAAGGACTGCCTGACGCTGTATAACCTGCTGCCTGAAGGCGCCATACATCTTTCAGCCCTGATGTGCGGCGAACACCGTTCGCTGGTCATTGATGACATCAAGCGGCAGCTTCAGGCGGAAAAACCCGTAAAGGTGGTAAGCACACAACTCGTGGAGGCAGGCGTGGATATGGATTTCCCCGTAGTATATCGCGCCTTGTCCGGATTGGATTCTATCGCCCAGGCCGCAGGACGCTGTAATCGGGAAGGGAAACTGAACGAACAGGGACGCCTGGGCGAAGTACATGTATTTGTGCCTCCCACTCCGGCGCCAAGGGGGCTGTTGCGAAAAGGGGAAGACACAAGCCGGTCTCTATTTGCCTCCCTCGGATTTGATATGGATGCCCCGGATATATTTCAACGTTATTTTTCCCTCTTTTACGCACGGGTAAATGACTTGGGAAATGAGTATTATGAATGGCTGGTTCGCGATGTAAACCCGGGAATCGCCCTTCATTTCCGCACCGCCGCGGAACACTTCCGGTTGATTGATGACCGAGCGTATCGTCCTGTATTGGTTCAATATGGGGGCAATGAAAAACTGCTGAATACGCTTCGTATTATCGGGCCGAAACGGGACGTGATGCGTAAACTTCAGCGATACACGGTAAACGTGCCGGTTTCGATGGCGCACAGGCTGGCCAGCGATGGAATATTTGAGGAAATATATATGGGAATTTTTGCACAAGCGTTTCCTTCGTTATATGACGACAAGACCGGGCTTAACATATACGCGAGCAATCCAGACCCGGAAGATCTGTGTATTTGAAACAAGGGTTTACAAAACCTTACAGGAGGACCACTTTATGAGAGGATTTTGTCTGGAGGTAAGCGGGCCCTATGCCTGCTTTACCCGCCCTGAAATGAAGGTGGAACGGGTCAGCTATGATGTGATTACACCATCAGCGGCCCGGGCCATCTTCGAAGCCATCCTGTGGAAGCCCGCCATACGGTGGCGCGTTACCTGCATGGAAGTGCTTGCACCCATACGGTGGGCCTCGGTGCGTCGAAACGAGGTAGGCAAGGTCGCCTCACCGCGGACAAACGCGGTTTTCATTGAAGACGAACGCCAACAGCGCGCTGGACTCTTCCTGCGTGATGTAATATACCGGCTTTACGCCTGGTTTGATTTCATCCCTCCCGAACAGCGCAGTGTGACGGTGAATCCTGTGCCCGAATGGCTGGCGGATAAAAATGAGGAGGCGACCCTCAGGCAGTCGGACGAACGCAAAGACGAAACGGAAGCCAAGTATGCCGCCATGTTTGAACGGCGCGCCTCCAAGGGCCAATGTTTCAATCAGCCCTATCTCGGGTGCCGCGAATTTTCCTGTTCGTTCAAACTGGTTCATCCTGAAACCGAACCCTCGGAGATTCCGGAAGAACTCCGGGGTGACCGTGAATTAGGCTGGATGCTCTACGACCTGGATTATTCCGATCCGAAAGACATACGGCCCCTCTTCTTTAAACCAATCCTGCGGGACGGCGTCATTGAAGTGCCCGACAATAACGACAAAGAGGAGGTGCGCGGATGATACTTCAGGCGTTAAAAGAATATTACGACAGAAAAGCCGCCGATCCCCAATCGCAAGTGGCACCACCGGGTTTTGAATGGAAGGAAATACCCTATATTGTAGTTCTGGATCCGGCTGGAAACCCGGTTAGCTTGGACTGTTCTTACGAAGGCTCCGGAAAAAACAGGCGTGCCAAAAAACATCTCGTGCCCAAAGCCATAAAAAAAACCAGTGGTATAGCCTCTAATTTGCTTTGGGAGAATCCGGAATATGCATTGGGAGTACCTGTAAAAGGCAAGCCGGACCGCGTTGCGGTTCAACATGATGCCTTCATACAACGGATTGCCGACCTGGGAGATATTTCTGACCAGGGTTTGGATGCGGTAAGATACTTTTTGACACAAACGGAGAAGATGAAAGTAGTACAAACATATGAGGAAACATGGAAGAAACTTCTGGATGAGAGCGCGAATGTTTCTTTTCAATTAGCCGGAGACGCATCACTTGTATGCGAGCGGAAAGCGGTAAGAAGCGCGATTCAGGCGGCCTTGCATCCGAACGATACGGAGCATGGCGTATGTTTGGTGACCGGCGAACCTGATGTCATAGAGCGCCTTCATCCGGCCATCAAAGGGGTTTGGGGCGCCCAGTCCATGGGGGCAAATATTGTCTCCTTTAACCTGGATGCCTTCTGTTCTTTTGGTAAAGACCAAGGGGCAAACGCACCCGTGGGTGAAGAAACGGCCTTCGCCTACACCACCGCCTTGAATCATCTTCTTGACAAAGACTCAAAACAGCGCATGCAAGTAGGTGATGCATCAACAGTATTCTGGTCAGCCCGGCCATCTTTTCTGGAAGATCATCTGATTGACTTTTTCGGCGAACCTCCCAAGGATGACCCAGACAGGAATACACGGGCTGTGGCAGACTTGTTCAATGCGGTCCGAAACGGGACACTGTCTGAGCCTGACCGGGAAACACAATTTTATGTACTTGGGTTGGCACCCAACGCCTCCCGCCTTGCTATCCGGTTTTGGATTAGCGACAGCGTTATTAACATGGCAGGTAAGATTTGCCGCCATTTTGACGATCTTCAACTCGTTCATGGCCCCCGTGACCAAGACGCGCTGCCGCTGTTCCGCCTGTTGGTATCCACAGCCACAGCAGGAAAGTCTGAAAATATACAACCCAATCTTGCCGGAGAAACCATGCGGGCCATATTGCAGGGCCTGCCCTATCCAAAAACATTGTTGCAGGCCGCGATACGCCGTATCCGGGCTGAGCATGATGTCACCTATCCAAGAGCCGCATTGATAAAGGCCTGTATTAACCGTACCGTAAGAACTAGTACACCTACAAAAGAAAGGGAACTTGCCGTGAGTCTTGATGAGTCCAACACAAATATCGGGTACCGGCTGGGGCGGCTTTTCGCCGTTCTGGAAAAAGTGCAACAGGAAGCCAACCCGGGCATCAACGCCACCATCCGCGACCGCTTCTACGGCGCCGCGTCAGGCACGCCCGTTGCGGTTTTCGCGAACCTCATGCGGTTAAAGAATCATCACCTCGCCAAGATGGAAAGCGCGGGACGAAGGGTTCAGTTTGAAAAACTGATAGGCGGCATCATGGAAGGTGTTGGTGATTTCCCGCCGCACCTCTCGCTGGCGGACCAGGGAAGGTTTGCCATCGGCTACTATCATCAAATGCAGGATTTCTATACAAAAAAAAGCGACAAGAGCGAATAACAACAACCTGGAAAGGAATATGAATCATGGATAACGCTATTAAGAACCGGTATGACTTCGTGCTTATTTTCGATGTAAAAGACGGCAATCCAAACGGCGACCCGGATGCAGGCAACCTGCCGCGTATAGACCCTGAAACGGGACACGGCATTGTTACGGATGTGTGCCTGAAACGTAAAGTTCGCAATTATGTTGGAATAACGAAAGGTTTCGAAAGACCTTTTGATATATACATAAAAGAAAAGGCTGTTTTGGGAGATGCGCATTTCAAAGCCTTCAATGAACTCAATATAAGTACAGGACAAGAATCGCGAAAGCCGGTTTCAGCAGAACTCATTGAGATCTTTTCTGAACTCTCCTTGCCTGAAGGCTTGGAGTTTATCGAAGGAGACGATGATAGCGGGGCCGAAATTATTGTTACCGCCACAGCGGACAAGAAGGAAATAGAGTCCTGGTTGAAAGAGGAGAAGCCTTCCAAGGGCATAGTTGCACTCATAAAAGCCGCTTTGAAGGACGCAAAACCGCGCAAACCGTCAGCGAGTGAGACTGATCAGGGACGGCAGAAAATGTGCCAGGACTATTTTGACATACGAACCTTTGGCGCCGTAATGTCCCTTAAATCAGCGCCAAATTGCGGCCAAGTGCGCGGCCCCGTTCAAATGACCTTTGGCAGGTCGGTTGATCCTGTTGTTACTCTGGAATATTCCATTACCCGTATGGCGGTAGCCACGCAGGCGGAAGCGGAAAAACAATGCGGTGACAACCGCACTATGGGCCGCAAGAATACTGTGCCCTACGGCCTGTACGTTTCCCATGGTTTCGTATCCGCCCACTTGGCCACACAGACCGGTTTCAACAAAGGTGACTTGGATATCTTGTGGGATGCGCTGGTAAATATGTTTGAACACGACCGCTCGGCGGCACGGGGTGAAATGAATACCCGCAAACTCATCGTGTTTGAACACAACAGTCCTCTGGGTGTTGCTCCCGCTTACAGCCTGTTTGAAACCGTATCGATAATCCGCAATAATCCGGACGAACCCCCTCGCGCGTATTCGGACTATACCGTCACCATTGACACATCGAAACTTCCGGACGGCATAACGGTCCATGAAAAGCCCTGAGAACATGTATGACGAAGACGACCTGCTGCCCCTTTCCGGGCTTCAACATCTTATGTTCTGTCCGAGGCAGTGGGCGTTGATTCATTTGGAAGGCATCTGGGCGGAAAACCGGCTGACCGCGGAAGGCAGGCATCTGCATGAGCGCGTCCACGAATTGGACAGTGAAACGCGCAACGGCGTGAAAACCGTGCGCGGACTGCTGCTGCGTTCCCTGCGTCTGGGCCTCACAGGTCAGGCCGATGTAGTCGAGTTTACTACGGGGGAGGGAACCGCTGTTCCCTTCCCCGTGGAATATAAGCGGGGACGACCCAAACCCGACCGATGCGATGAGGTGCAGTTATGCGCCCAGGCGCTATGCCTGGAGGAAATGCTCGGCGTTCCCATACCGGGGGGCGCCCTCTTTTATGGACAGCCCCGACGGCGCCATGAGGTGGAGTTTGATGAAACGCTGCGGGGGGAAACGGAAAAACTGGCGGCGGCCATGCATGAAATGTTCAACGTGGGTGTGACGCCGCCCGCGGTTTACGAAAAAAAATGTGATAATTGTTCCCTGTATACCTGGTGTCTACCCAAGAACACCGGGGAATCACAAAAAGTAGCACCGTATATGGACCGGGTGTATGATGATTTGGACTAAACTCAGACTTTCTAATTTTGTCTGAAATAGGTAAGGCACTGGTAAACAAACCACAAAGACTGAGTAAAAAAGGGACTGACGACGAAATAATCATTCATTAACAAAGATATTGGGTATTTTCTGCTACTGGCTATTTCGTGGTCTGTCCCTTTTTTACGTGACGGAATCAGGAAGTTTGAATCTATGAAACACCTGTTGAACACCTTGTATGTCACCACGCAGGGTGCCTACCTTCACCAAGAGGGTGAAACCGTCATGGTGCGCGTGGAGAATGAAGTCAAACTTAAATTGCCCATTCACACCCTGGGCGGCATTGTATGCTTCGGGTTGGTAACGTGCAGCCCTCCGCTTCTGGGACTCTGCGCGGAGCGGGGCGTTACGGTTTCCTTCCTGTCCGAGCACGGCAAGTTCCGCGCGTCCATACACGGCCCCGTGTCGGGCAATGTGCTGCTGCGGCGCGCCCAGTACCGGTACGCCGATTCCATGGAACACAGCGCACGGTTTGCCCGAAACATGGTAATCGCCAAAATGGCCAACTGCAGGACGGTTGCGTTGCGGGCCGCGCGGGAAACAGACCAGACGGAAGTATCGCAACGGCTTCGGGATGCCGCCTCAATTCTGGCCGGCAAGATACGCACGCTGCGCCATCCGGCGCCGCTCAACGTTGTCCGGGGACAGGAAGGCGAGGCGGCCAAATATTATTTTGCCGTTTTTGATGACTTGATATGCGCCCAGAAGGAGGACTTTCAATTTCAAAAGCGCACCCGGCGGCCTCCCCTTAACAAAGTCAATACGCTCCTTTCCTTCGTCTATACCCTGCTTACCCATGATATGCGTTCCGCCCTGGAATCCGTAGGACTTGACCCTGCCGTAGGGTATCTGCACCGGGACCGGCCCGGCCGACCCAGTCTGGCGCTGGATATGATTGAGGAACTCCGCCCTGCCATTGCCGACCGTCTTGTACTTTCACTCATCAACCGTCGACAGGTCCAGCCAAAAGGCTTTATTATCTCGGAAACCGGGGCCGTAACCATGTCTGACGACACGCGCAAGGAAGTGCTTGTCGCCTGGCAAAAACGAAAACAGGAAGAAATTGAACACCCCTTTCTGAAAGAGAAAATACAGATAGGACTACTTCCCCATGTCCAGGCGCTGCTTTTGGCCCGCACCTTGCGCGGTGACCTGGACCAGTACCCTCCCTTTTTCTGGAGATAATCCCCATGATGGTTCTGGTCACCTACGATGTAAATACCGAAACCCAAGAAGGAAGGCGGCGCCTCCGCACTGTCGCCAAAGCCTGCGAAAATGTCGGGCAACGCGTGCAAAATTCCGTTTTTGAATGTCTCGTTGACCCGGCCCAATGGACGCAATTAAAAAATACGCTGGTCGATATCATTGATGAATCACGCGACAGTCTGCGTTTCTATTTTCTCGGCGCCAATTGGAGAAATCGGATTGAGCATGTGGGCACAAAAACCGCTTATGATCCAGAAGGACCTCTCATTTGTTAAAACTCCAGTGCGCGTACCCCAAGCACACATACCTTTTCCGATACGTACGCGCAAACCCCATCTTCTACAAATTCAAGGGTTTACTATAACTTACATCCCATAAACGATCTTAGGGGGTATCTGAATCGGACACCTACGCGAACTACTTGCTTCTTAACCCCAATTAGTAGGAGGATAATCGGTATACAGTCGCGCCCCGCGCGGGGCGCGTGGATTGAAACTGACGCGCCGATGTGCGAGGCGCGGGCCTCAAGCGTCGCGCCCCGCGCGGGGCGCGTGGATTGAAACGCGACGTGGCTGCGCTGCTACAACGATATCGGCGGTCGCGCCCCGCGCGGGGCGCGTGGATTGAAACGCCAAGTCCATATTGCAGGAAGCCAACGCGAGCCTGTCGCGCCCCGCGCGGGGCGCGTGGATTGAAACAACCAGTTCGCCGTCCACGCCGGGTTTAATCCAGTCGCGCCCCGCGCGGGGCGCGTGGATTGAAACCGTCCTTTGCCACGGCAGATAGTTGGCTTTGCGGTCGCGCCCCGCGCGGGGCGCGTGGATTGAAACGCCATGCGCGCGGCGTTGTCGACCATCTCCAGCGCGTCGCGCCCCGCGCGGGGCGCGTGGATTGAAACGGCGCGTCCTCGGCGTCGCCGCCCGATTCCACGTGTCGCGCCCCGCGCGGGGCGCGTGGATTGAAACCAGTTCCTCGGTGGGTATACCTTCGTGGCGGCGGTCGCGCCCCGCGCGGGGCGCGTGGATTGAAACACGAGAGATGAAATAATAGCATTTTATGAGGGTGTCGCGCCCCGCGCGGGGCGCGTGGATTGAAACGTTTTGCAAGTACTAATTCTGTCACCAGTGGTGTGTCGCGCCCCGCGCGGGGCGCGTGGATTGAAACCGCTCTCAGTCCCGCGTCCGGCTCACGCACGTAGGTCGCGCCCCGCGCGGGGCGCGTGGATTGAAACCACGCTTGCCGATTATGCGCAGGCGGTGCATCGGCGTCGCGCCCCGCGCGGGGCGCGTGGATTGAAACCGCGCTGGTCAGGCGCTGGTTTTTGTGGCGGACCGTCGCGCCCCGTGCAGATTGAATTCCGGAACACGTTTCCCAATTATTCACGAAGCCATGAATGTTATTCCCATTCCCGAAAGTGCAATTGGGAACATGTCCCGAACGGTACTAACTTGAATCATTAGCAAGCCGTAAATCGTGGTATACAATGAAGTAAAGGAGATACAGTTCGCCATGAGGCTATACCTTCCCTGTAAGCAGTAATAATGTCAACGCGGCATCCGTGCCGGATTGAAAGCGGCGAGGACGCCGCTTCTACATTCATCAATTACATCTGGAAATGGGGACAGCGCCAAGTTATCCGCCGGGGCGGGTTTGTTCCGCTCTCGTGTAATAGTCCCTTCTTCGTGGGCTTAAATTAGGCCATTCGAAGCTATCCCCGGAATTCGTTATGGACGGAAACCGAGCGCAAGACTCAGCCACAGGTTTGGACGAATGTAATTCCGGAATGTATTCCTGTGGTTTGCCGCTCTGGGGAGCGGCGTTCCCAGGTGGTTCCTACTCATGACTATTCTAGTCACCAGGACTTCGTTAAGTGTCCGTGTCCATCCTTCGATCGGGATTATATCCGTCAGCGCCCGGGTTATCTATAAACGAAGGGATTGTTATTTTTTTTGTGTCCAAGTATAATGAATAAAGTATGATTCTCGGCGTCTAATAAGCGTTGTACGTGAGAGTGGAAATAACCCTGGAACAAGATAAGGAAGACAGATATGAATCACCGATTGGTATTTTTTGTCAGCGTGGCGATGGCCGGATGTGTGGCGGTGTCCCTGAGCGGATGCGAGACCTATGGTGAGGCGGCGGGCCTGGGCGCGGGCCTGGGCGCGGTGGCGGGCGGCATCATCGGGCACCAGAGCGGGCACGCGGTGGAAGGCGCCCTTATCGGGGCGGCGGTGGGCGGCGCCACGGGGTTGATCGCCCACGACATCAAGGCACGCAAGGAGCGGACCCGTGAACAGACGGTAGTCGCCTATAATTATGCGCCTTCCCAGGGTGAAATGTTGACCCTGGAGCGGAGCGAAGTGCTTCCGGGCACGGTGCGCCCGGGCGAAGTGGCCGAAGCGAGCGTGCAGTACGCGCTGCTGGGGGCCGGTTCCGGGATCGAGGTGAGCGAGCAGCGTTCACTGCTGCGAAACGGGCAGCTGATCGCGGACGTGTCCACCCACAGTTTTAACCGCGATGACGGCACATGGGTCAGTTCGCAGCCGTTCCGGGTGCCGACCAACCTGCAGCCGGGTTCGTATACCATTGTCACCTCGGTGCGCACGTCGCGTTCGGCCATCAGCAGCCAGGCGGCGTTTAACGTGCTTTGATCTTTTAGCATTCCGGAAAAACAAAGCGTCCGGCAGCCTGTTTTCGGGGTTGCCGGACGTTGTTTTTAGGGTCAGGCAGCATCTACCGGCAAGCGCGTGAAAGCGGCGGCATGACTGCCGCACGCCAAAGAATCCCGGCAGGGATTCAGGCTATTAGCCGGTGGTCGAGCGAAGCGACACCACCGGACCGCCCCCCCCCACCGTCAGAACCATCCCGGCAGGGATGGAGGAAACGTGCTTCCGGCCCCCTTGCCCGGGTTGAAAGCGGCGGGGCCGCCGCCTCTACATTCATCCTAAAAACGGCAGTTGAATTCAGAAGCGGTTTTCAAACCAAAGGACTTAAGGGACATAAACGACCAAAAGGGCAGTAACACGTTCTCCCAGCTGGTGCGTCCTTTCGGTCCTTCTTTTAAGAGGGTTTCCCGGCGTTAACAGCTGTTTTTAGGTTCATTAATTAGGTCGGGAAGCGGGGCTACTACCGGCTTGCCCGCCGGGACGGAATTCTTCTACGGCGTGTCGGGGGCGGGGCCGGCCTTGGTGAGGATAAGGGCCAGGCAGACCAGAAAGAGGAACAGGGTGTAAATGAGGATATTTTCCCAGAGTGGGAAGGAATAGATGGTATTCATCGCCTCGGACCAGGAGCTGCCGATGGAGGTGCCCGCTTCCCGTGCGGCCACCTTCATGTCGGCGTAGACGTATTCCCACTTGATGAGGAAATAGGAGGCGACCGTCAGGATGGTCAGCCAGAAACCGTAGAGGGGCACGAAGGGCCGGTGATCAAACTGGCTGTCCCGGCTGAAAAAGCGGTCTTTGAGCAGCAGCAGGCCGTGCAGCACAATCCCAAGAATAAACGCGGCGGCGGCGAATATGGCGACCTTTTCATGGATATGGGTAACCCGGAGTGTCGGGCCGAGCGGTGTTTTCACGTCCGGGAAAATGCCGACCAGCCCGATGTTCAGGCAGCCCAGAAGCAACAGGGCCGCCCCCACCCTGGCGCCCCATTTGGAAACAAAGACAAAATGACGATAAATATAGAGGACCAGAGGCATGCCGGCCACGCTCCAGAACAGCATGGCCATGGAAAAAAGCCACCACCAGACCGGGCTGTGCTTTTCCTCATAACTGCCCAGAAAACTGAAGGTATGGGTCATGATGGAATACTTGTTTTCCGCGGGATACCCCAGCCACGCGGCAAAAATCAGTCCCCAGAAGATAAAACAGAGGGCGGCAAGATAGCGGTACAGTATCCGGGCGCTGAATTGCCCTTTGAGGCATTGAAAGATGACAGCCATAACTTTCCTTTCCAACAGGGGAAATGGTCGAGGGTTACGTGGTAAGCGCCCTGTATTATAAAACCCATGCCTTTGCGGGCGCAACCTTGGGTGTGACGCTGCCCAAAAACCAGATAGCAATATTATACTAGATCAAAATATCATTGTATTTTCTTGAAAATGTGGGCCGAAAATTGATCGAATTTAAAAAATAAAATCGTGGAAATGTGACACAACACCTTGACAGATTTCTGCTGGATATCCCTTATCCTGTTCTTAAATAACGAGTTAGAAATACGAGAAATGCCTGGGTGCGATGTTCAGCGTCAGGAGTCCGGATACCTCCGATCCGCCCGGGCATGGTTCCGTGAAACTTTCGTGGAAACCAAGGTATACGATAACTAAGGTCTGGCGGGTATTCGTAGTACCGACAGGCCAAAACGAAATGCGAGTTGCGTGGTATGAACTACTATGTGACAGACAAGACGTGTTTAAGCGGTAAACAAAGATGCGGCCGACACCAGGCGCAGGGGTGCCGCCGGGCAGTGTTCCCGGTGATGAAACGCGCGTGGGGCGGTTGTAGGCCTCATCGGGGAGATACGATGTTTGAAGAACGGCAAAGCCTGGTTCCGGTCTTTGGCTTGCTCGTAAGCATTACGGTTTTTGTTGCGCTGACCGCGTCCGCTGTGGCAGAATCTATGGCAGTGCCCCCGGAAGCGGTGGATGAGCAGAAGATTTTCTGGGGTACGGCAAGCAAGTTTGAGAAGCCCGGTTCCGTGGACTATTTTGCCTTGGTCTCTGCGACGGAAGAGTATAAGGCAGCCCAAAAGGCGGAAAAGGACTCGGCCCGGTACTGGATTCACATCAACAAGGCCAATGAGATGGCCGTAAAGGCCATCGGCGATGTGGGTAGCGAAACGGACTATGATCTGATAGTCTGGAAAGGCTACTTGGAGGGTTTGAATCCCCCCATCGCGACAGATGATATTACCGGCCTGGCGCTGGCCAAAATAGCCAACTAGGAATCTTTTTCATCGCATGACACCAAGACGCATTTTGCCCACGCGGTACTTTCCGCCAGGGACGATAGCGAGGATGGGCTGTATGGTCCTCCTTTTTTCAGCCTTGGGCGCCGGTTACGCCTCCACAATGGCCGGTGCGGCTGATGCATGGGCGATGCCGGAGGGGCAGGGTCCTGCGGGTTCGGTCCACGCCTCCGCGCCCGCCAGCGCTTCCCGGGAACTGGCCGCAGCAAAGCGCATGATGAAGGCCGGCGAGTACTCGCTGGCGATTCCCCGTTTCACCCAGCTGATGAACAAGTATCCCGGCGCCGAAGCGGCGATAGAATCATGCTATCACCTGGGCGAGGCCTACTATAATGTGGGCGCCTATTCGGACGCGCTGCGCTACCTGGATCAATACCTGAGCCTGGCGCCGGAAGGCGAGTACGTGGAGAACGGGCGCGCCCTGGTCGCCCGGTTGACGAATACGGCCGTTCAGGCCCCCCTGACAGAGCAGGAAGCGCAGATAGCCGCCCTGGAAGCGGCCATCGCGGCGGAGCCGGAAAACATGGCGCCACGCCTGGAACTGGCGGAATTGCTCTGGTCCCTCGGCCATTACGCCGAGGCGGGCGCAGTATACACCGAACTGTTGCAGCGCTGGCCGCGCCTGGAAACGGACGTGGTGGTGCGCCAGCGGGTGGAACGCGACGCCCAGGGCAATCTCGTGGTGTTGACGCCCGAAGAAGTGGAGCGCCACTATCGTGAGGCTGAGCCGCTTAAAATATATAATGTGTCCTCCTTCAGAAGCGGGCGTTTTGAAACCTGGCCCGCCACCGCGTCGGAGCGGTATTACAATGTGACCGGCCAGGCGGTAAACCAAAGCGAACAGCCCCTGAGCAACGCCAGCGTCACCATCACCATTTATGGCCTGGGACAGATGGTTTTTGACACGAAGACCGTTTCGCTGGGCGCGATGCGCCCGGGCGAAGTGCGCGCTTTCAGCGCGCAATTCAGCGTCTTTGACAATATATATAACATTTCCCGCCACGAATGCGTTGGAACATTTCAGCGCTGAAACGAATACCCTTTTTAATGACTAAACCAACATGGTACATACTGCCGATGCTGCTGGCCTGTATTTCCGGGGTCTATGCCCAGGAACAGCAACAGGTTAACGTGACCGTCAAGATTATTGAATTCCAAACCTCCGCCGGAAAAGAATTCGGACTGAGCACCTATTTCAGGCACCGCGTCGACCCGCGCCCCTACGGCATTGTTTCGACGGGGCGGGGCATCATCACTGCCGCGTCCACCGCGTTTCCCAATACGTCCACAGGCGGCATTACGGTCTTCCTGGACCGCCTGAGCACCTATTACGGGGATTTCGAGGTGGTGTTGCAGGCCCTTGTGGACCAGAACCGGGCGTTTATCCTGTCACAGCCTAAGGTCATGGTGCCTGTCGGGTCCGCCACGCCCACGGTAATCAAGACCACGGAAGACGTGTCGTACGAGAATACCGTGGTGGTCGGCGCCACCACCACGCAAACGACCGCGTTCCGCGCCACCGGTGTCACCCTGACGGTCAGCGCGTTGCAGGTAGTGGACGATGACGGCGATCCAACGACCCAGGACGATGTATACATTCAATTGAAGTTGATCGCGGAGATCAATGAAGAAGGAGAGCGCATTACGGTTGCGCTGGACGACCGCACCAGTACCGGTACGATATTTACCCAGACCTCCAACGCCATCACGGTGCCTGAGTTTATTTCACGCAGCATTGACACCACGGTGTGGGTGCGCCAGGACCAGGTGCTGATTTTGGGCGGTCTTTATCGAAACACGAAAAACAAGAACGTGGCCACACTTCCCTGGCTGACACAGGGTGAAAACATCATCAATAATGTAGTGGAGTGGATTTCGCCGTTGAGTGAAACTCCCGAAGCCCCCCTGGCCTCCTCGCTGGGCAATCGCGCTGAAAAGGAATCCCGTCGCGAACTCGTGTTTATGGTAAAGGCGGATCTCTGGCGCAAAGCCTACACGGTCTCCCAGGGCGAGGAATTCTACCTGGAAGAAACGCTTGAAGGAGAGAGCGAGGGAGAAGAAGAAATTATACGGCCCAAGCGACCGGACCGGCTATTTGGAAACATCATCGATTCCTTGGGCGGCGGCAGCGAAGGCATTGAAAACAGCCTGGGAGGGCAAGATTGATGATTACACGCCACCATCTTGCCTGCCTGTTGCTCATCACGGGGATGGGGTTTCTTTCGCTTCTGGCGGCTGCGAGGGCGGAAGATCCCGCGCCAGCCCCGGCCGAAGCTGCGCCAGCTGCGGAAGCCGCGCCTCCAGCGGAAGCCGCGCCTCCAGCGGAAGCCGCGCCAGCCGCGGAAGCTGCCCCTCCTGCGGAAACCCCACCGGGCCCACCACCACTCGCTGACGTTCGACAGGTCCAAGTAAAAGTCTGGATCAGTGAAACGAATGAAAAAGGCCTGCGTGACCTGGGCGCCAATATGACATTCAACCGCTTTGTCCGGGGTGTGGAGCAAACGGGCTCCGTTCAAAGCGTCAATTTAAGCACGATGAACCCCTGGGAACGGTTCTCCACGGTTTCCATGCCCCATCCGAGTACGGAACTCTTTGGCGCCCCCATGCGTCCTGACCAGAATAGCGTGGCCACGGACGGCATTCAGGCCTACCAGGGCGCCGGGCTGGAATTCAGCATCATCGACACCGGCAATGGCACGATAGACGGCCTGTTTCAGACCCTTGAACAGAATATGGAACTCGACCTCATCTCCAAGCCGGAACTGATGGTCGCCAACACGCTTCCCGCCATAATCAAAGCGGGCGGCCAGGTGCCTTTCCAGGACGTCAGTTATTCCGGCACCACGCCCACCTTGAAGGTGGCGTGGCGGGATATCGGCGTCAACCTGAACCTGACACCAACCATCATGCCCAATAATTACGTGAAACTGGATATCACCCAGCTCGAAGTGTCCGATACCTCGCGCATCGACAACATCCGGGGGGTCGACCTGCCCGTCTTTTCCTCCCGTTCTCAGACAGGCACTGTGTTCGTACCGGACGGCACCACGCTGGTAGTGGGCGGCCTGTCCAGCCGGGTGGTGCGCCAGTCGGAGCGGCGCATTCCGATATTGGGCAAACTGCCGCTGATCGGGATTCCTTTCCGCAGCCGGAAATCCGACGCGGAGGTAACGAGCCTGCTCATCTTCGTATCGCCCACGGTGGTCGACATGCGCGCGCCCACCCCCCAGGCCAAGAGTGCCCTTTCCTTCTGGCGGGAACGCGGTTCGGAATGGGCCAACAAGGACCGTATCGAACGCGAAGTCGATGCCATGCAGTCCGGCTATTGATTCTCGCCCCCCGCTCCGACCCTTTAAACCAAGGCGTTGAAAACCCTCGGGGGGAATGTGTATAGTAGAGCGGATATCGCAGGTGTTATCGCGCTGCATTCAATTTCCTTCCTTCCTGAAACAGGAGTATTCCATTCATGACAGGATTGCTTATTGCCGGGGGCGTTATGCTTGCCCTCGGTTTGTTGCTTTCCGGGTTGCTGGCCCTTGCCAACCGGAAACTGTATGTGTATGAGGACCCCCGCATTGACGCCGTCGAAGAATTACTGCCTTCGGCGAACTGCGGCGCCTGCGGCTTTGCCGGGTGCCGTGCCTTTGCCGAGGCGCTGGTGGCCGGGAACGCCCAGCCGGCCCGCTGCACCGTCAGCACACCCGACGGGGTGTCAGCCATCGCCTCCTTCCTGGGCGTGGAAGCCGGGGAGGGCGTGAAACGGGTTGCCCGTCTCGCCTGCACGGGCGGCGACGATATCGCGCGCCGTTTCGCCCATTATGAAGGCCGGGAGAGCTGCCGCGCGGCAGCGCTGGTCGCGGGCGGCGGCAAGGCCTGCACCTATGGCTGTCTGGGCTATGGGGACTGCGCGCGGGCGTGTCCCTTCGATGCCATCCGGCTGAATAAGAATCACCTTCCTGTGGTGGATGAGGTGAAGTGCACGGCCTGCGGCAATTGTGTGGCGGAGTGTCCCAAGCACCTGTATTCCATCCATCCCCTGGACCATCGCCTGTTCGTGGCCTGCTCCACCCAGATGCGGGGCAAGGACGCGAAAGAGGCCTGCAAGGCCGCCTGCATCGGCTGCGGCATGTGCGCGCGCACCCTTCCCGAGGTGATCACCATGAACCAGAACCTGCCGGTCGTGGACTATACGAAAAACGACCTGGCCACCCAGGACGCCATCCAGCGCTGTCCCACCGGCGCGATCTGCTGGCTGGAACGCGGCGGCCTGGTGGTGTATGGCGCCAAAGCGCTTGAAGCGCGCGCCGCGGCAGGCGCATCAGAACAACAGACGCAGCCCGCAACCAAGGTGGAGGCCGCAACATCATGAACAGTTCCGCGAAAACATTCCGGCACGGGGTGCATCCCCCAGAGTGCAAGGCGACCGCGGACGCCGCCGTAACCCGTATTCCCTGGCCCGATGAGGTGGTGGTGCTGCTGTCGCAGCATACCGGCGCGCCAGCAAAGGCGACAGTTGTAAAAAAACAGCAGGTCGTGCGCGGCGAGGTCATCGCCGAGGCGGGCGGTTTTGTGTCGGTGCCAATGCATGCGCCCGTCACGGGAACGGTAAGTGCGGTGGACCTGGCGCTGAATCCCCGGGGTGAACTGGCGCCTGCGATCATGATCAAGCGAGATCCCGACGCGGACCCGGAAGCGGTGCATGGCTCCCCCCGGGATGTGGACGGACTCAGTGCGGAAGAATTGATCAAGGCCGTGCAGGATACGGGCGTGGTCGGATTGGGCGGCGCCGCTTTCCCGACACACGTCAAAATGAAGGTACCGGAGGGTAAAAAGATTGACACCGTCGTGGTCAACGGCTGCGAGTGCGAGCCATACCTGACCACGGACTACCGGGTCATGGTGGAGCAGGCGGACAAGATTATCGCGGGCATCCGCATCGCTTTGCGCGCCACGGGCGCGCCGCAGGCGGTCATCGCCGTCGAGAACAACAAACCGGCGGCCATCGAGGCCATGATGCGCGCCGTGCCGGCGGGCGCGCCGATTTCCGTGTGCAGCCTGGCGACCAAGTATCCCCAAGGCGCGGAAAAGATGCTGAGCACGGCGATCCTGAACCGGGAGGTGCCTTCGGGCGGCCTGCCCAGCGACGCGGGCATGGCCTGCTTTAATGTGGCGACGCTGGCCCAGCTGGGTGAACTGCTGCCGGCGGGCCGGGGCCTGATCGAGCGGGTCATCACCATAACCGGCGGCGGCGTGGAGCGCCCCGGCAATTACCTGATGCCACTGGGCGCGCCGTTACGGCATGTCATGGAATTCGCCGGGATACGACCCGACGCGCGCAAGATCATCAACGGCGGCCCCATGATGGGCGCGAGCGTGGCCTCCCTGGACGTGCCGTTGACCAAGGGCACCACGGGCCTGCTGGTGCTTCGGGACGATGAAATCCGGACGGGGCGGCTGGAGGTGTATCCCTGCATTCGCTGCGCCCGCTGCGTGGACGCGTGCCCGGTGTTTCTAAACCCTTCCGCCCTCGGGCTGCTCGGCCGCAAAGCCCGTTATGAGGATATGGCGGAACAATATCATTTATACGACTGCATCGAATGCGGCTGCTGTTCCTATGTCTGTCCATCGAACATTCCCCTGGTCCAGTATTTCCGCATTGCCAAGGCCATGCTCAGGGAAAGGAGCGCATCCAAATGAGCGCAGAATCACGCCTCCTTGAAATTGGAACATCGCCGCATATCAAAGCGCCGGAGGATGTGCGGGATATCATGTTCAACGTGGTGCTGGCGCTCTTGCCGGTTACTGCCTTCGCGGTATGGTCCTTTGGGCTCAGCGCCCTGCTGCTGCTTGCCGTGACGACAATTACCTGCATCGCCACGGAACATGTCGCCTGCCTGCTTGCCGGCAAGCCGACCACCATCCGGGACTGGAGCGTGACCATCACGGGGCTGATTCTCGGCCTGACGCTGCCGCCGGGCACGCCCTTGTGGATGGCGGCCCTGGGCAGCGTATTCGGCGTTGTCATTACCAAGTCGCTCTTCGGCGGCCTGGGCTACAACTGCTTCAACCCCGCCCTGGTGGGCCGCGCCTTCCTGCAGATTTCATTTCCGGTGGCGATTACCACATGGGTTCCCTCAGGGCTTCCGGGCCGTTTCACCAGCCTGCTGCCTTCCACGCTCACGGCCCCGTTTATGAACATGGATACCGGCGCGGTGGGCGCTTACATCGAAAAGGCGCTGGCCGCAGGTGGTATCGACGGCTGGTCGGGCGCGACGCCCCTGTCCATGTGGAAATTTGCTGACACGCCCGAGTTCGAATCCACGCTGCGGTTGTTCTCGGGCATGATTCCCGGATCCACGGGTGAAACGGCCTCGTGGCTGATTCTCGTGGGCGGATTCTATCTGATCTGGCGGAACATGATGAACTGGCGCATCCCGACGGGCATGCTGGGCGCGGCGTTCCTGCTGAGCGGCGCCTTCTGGCTTACAGACCGCGCGGCCTATCCCAGCCCCGTCTTTATGCTGTTTTCCGGCGGGCTCCTTTTCGGGGCGATGTTTATGGCCTCCGACATGGTGGCCTCCCCCATGACCTCACTGGGCGTATGGGTCTACGGCGCGTTTATCGGCGTGGTCACGGTAATCATCCGCATCAAGGGCGCCCTGCCCGAAGGGGTCATGTTCGCCATCCTGCTGGGCAACGCCCTGTCACCCCTGATCAACGGGCTGACCCAGCCCAAAACGTACGGCGTCAAGAAGAAAGGCCTTTTCCGGATATGACGACACAGGCACAAGCGGCCGCCGCACCGGCGGCGCAACACAATTCCGGCGGCAGCATTCCGATGCTGCGCACCCTGGGCGGGCTCGCGCTCCTGTCGGGCTGCCTGCTGTCCCTGGTGTACCAGGGCACGAACGAACGCATCGCCCGCAACTTTGAGGCGCGCGTGCGCGACGCCGTGTTTGAGCTGCTTCCCGGCGCCACACAGCAAAAGGTCTTTGAATTTTCAGGATCGGATGAAGCGGGCAAGGACACGCCCTTCACCGCGTATGCGGGCTATGATGATACGGGCCGCCTCGTCGGGGTGGCGCTGGAAGCCTCCGATGGCAACGGCTACGGCGGGGAAATCCGCTTTTTGTACGGATACCAGCCCGACACGCAGCAGGTGGTTGGGATGAAGGTGCTGCTCTGCAAAGAAACGCCGGGCCTCGGCGACAGGATAAAAACGGACGAGGCCTTTCTAGATAATTTCAAGGCGCTGGAGGTGCCCTTGGCCGATGACGCTTCCGCATTGGCGCACCCCTTGGCCTATGCCAAACCGGGCAAAGGCGGCGGCCCCGGCCAGATTGAAGGCATTTCCGGGGCGACCATCTCTTCCAAGGCCGTGGCGCGCGCCATGCATAACAGCGCGAGCCTGATGCTTCCGGTAATTCGAAAACACCTGAGCGAACTGCAGGAGAACAAGCCATGAGCGATCAGCAAGGTCCCCCGTCCTCCATGGACGTCTTTCTCCGGGGCTTGTGGCAGGAGAATCCCGTCTTTGTCATGCTGCTGGGCACCTGTCCCACGCTGGCGGTGACCAACAAGGTCATCAACTGTTTCGCCATGGGCGTTTCCGTAATGTTCGTGCTGGTCATGTCGGGCCTGCTGATCTCGCTGCTGCGCAGCTTCATACCGAAGCAGGTGCGCATCGCGAGTTTCATCATCATCATTGCCACCTTCGTAACCATCGTAGATTATGCCATTCAGTCCATCAGCCTTGACCTGTACGACAGCCTGGGCGCGTTCATTCAATTGATCGTGGTGAACTGCATCATCCTCGGCCGGGCAGAAGCCTTCGCGTCGAAAAACGGGCCGGCCAAATCCATGCTCGACGCCGTGGGCATGGGCCTGGGCTTCACCTTTGCGCTGCTCTGCCTGGGCGTCATCCGCGAGGCGCTGGGTAATGGCACACTCATGATGGACACCCCCTTTGAAATCTCCCTGTTCGGCCCGAATTTCGCTCCGTGGTCCATCATGATCCTGCCCCCGGGCGGATTCTTCGTGCTGGGACTGGAACTAATCCTCTTCGCCTGGTTACGCAAACGCCGTGAACAACGGCGTGCGCAGACGGCACAGGCATAGGAAGGCATGCCATGAATACCGAATCCCTCCCCTCCATTTTTATCAACACGCTGATCGTGAACAACTTTGTACTGAGCATGTTCCTGGGCATCTGCCCCTTTCTCGGAGTGTCGTCCAAGAAAGAGACGGCCACGCGCATGGGCGTCGCGGTAACCTTCGTGCTGCTTGTGAGTTCTGTCTGCGCCTACGGCATCAACATCGTACTGAATTATATCGGGGCGCCTTACCTGACCTTGATCTGTTACATCGCTGTCATCGCGGCGGCGGTGCAGCTGGTGGAAATGGTGATCAAAAAATACAGTCCAGCCCTGTTTCGCGCGCTGGGCATTTTCCTGCCGCTCATTACCACGAACTGCGCCATCCTGGGCCTGGCGCTGTTTCAGACCCAGAAAGGTTACAACTTCGTGCAATGCCTGGTCTACGCGCTGGGCGCGGGCGGCGGGTTTACCCTCGCGCTGATCATCATGGCGGGCATGCGCGAGAAACTGGAACTGGCCGACGTGCCCGACATCGCCCAAGGCGCGGCGATCACCCTGATTCTGGCGGGCATCCTGTCACTGGCGTTCATGGGCTTTGCCGGGCTGGGCGGCTGATCCGTGGCGGGCATGCTCCTGAACATGGCGCTGGGCGCGGGCATCCTGTTCCTGGTGCTGGGCGGCTGGCTGCTGGTGCAGCGCTGGGCGCGCCAGGCGGACCGCCTCCCCCCCGACTGCGACATGCTCGACCGTCCCGAACGCGGCTGCGGGCATTGCCATCTGCACGGGAAATGCGACAGGGAGCCAAAGCCGGAAAGCCGGGACAGGGAATGACAACCCGCGTTCAACCTTTAGTGCCAATACTTCCTTTCAGCCTTACTATCGAGGTGTTGAAAGAAACTATTCCAATCGGGGGCGTGCCGGTTCGCCATTTGCCTGCGCGATGATATCGTGGTAGTCGCCATAGAACGCGCTGTTCCCGTCCAGCCACAGGGTAACGCGGCGCAGTTCTTCGGGAGTCAGTTCCACGCCGTGGTGGCCCGCCTCCAGCATCTCAAAAAGTTTGGATGCCCGCGCGCCCACCTTTCCGGGAATGCTGTAGGACGTCTTGTTGCGTTCCAGTCCCACATAGTTACCCCCGTGCAACGCCCAGGCGAAGGGCACAAGCGACTTGAACCCCCGGGACCATCCTTTTTCGACAAAGACATCCCCGGCAAGGCACGGCTCGTCCCCGCCCGCTTTATGGCAGGACAGGCACCGCGCGTCAAGCACCGGTTGCACCAGCCGCGCGAACTGCAGGGGATAGGAACCCTCCGGTTCGGGTTTCAGCCGGACGGGCGGCTTACGAAGGGCCTGGGGCAACCGTTCCGGGAGCACGGGGGACGCCTGTTTTGGTTCATGACAGCCATGGCAGGACAAGTGCTCCCCGGGGTGCAGGTAGGTGGCCGATTGCATGGTCTGCACGGCGAGGCCACGTTCGTCAAGGGCCTGGAAATAAAAGGTGACGCCTGCCGGCGCCTCGAAGTGCGCGCTGCCGTCTTCTTCAATGGGCGCCGTGCCCAGCACGCCCCGGGCGACCGACTGGTCGCCGGCGCCGATATGCGGGTCATCAGGATAAGGCGTGGATTTTGGAAACAGTTGAATCAGTCTTAATTCCTTCAGTTTGGTGCCTTCGGGCCACGGTTGCAGGGAATTGTAGACATTCACGACGGATATGGTGCCTGTGGCCGCTGCGGCCTTGCCTTCTTCAGCGTAATGGGTCTGGCTGGGAATTACGGGCGGCACGGGTCTCGGCTTAAAGGGGATGGGATCGGAGCACGCGATGTCCGGATCCCGGTAGACCAGTTCCCGGTTGCCGAAGCCGTCCACCAGGTACAAATCATGGCGTTGTTCCCCCGGGTCATACACGGCCAGGTAAAAGTCTTCGCTCAGCGGCCAGGGCGTTCCGTATACCTGGCCCTTGTTTCCCTTGCCGCGTGGTGTATTGGGCACGCCCGGCGCTGATTCCGCTTCCGGGAACATTGCCTCCGGCGTGATTCGGCGTATCTGACCCGTGGCGTAATCGTCTTCTTCGCGCAAGTCGATGGTGATCAAAGAACCGAAGTGTTGTCCGTGGTGCGTCGCCGCGGTCGCCAGGTACTTGTGGGAACCGGGAATGGCGCGGATGGACATCTCCATCCAGGGTCGGTGTTCGCGGACGCGGGGATAGTTGCCGTGGGGGCCGCGAGGATCCCGCCCGTCCGGGTAGGTGAGCCATAGATGATGCGCGATGTCGCTGTCCCGGTCCACATAATCCCAGCGCGTATATACAATCATACCGTTATTGTCCACACTGGGAAGCCACTCATGGGTTTCATGGTAACTGAGCGGGCGTATGCCGTTTCCATCACCGTTCATCTGGTACAGCGTGTAGGTGGGGCACACGCGGCCGCAGCGCAAAAATCCCCCGCGCCGTTCCGAGATGAACGCCACGCGTCCGTCGGGCAGCCAGCAGGGGTGGATATCGTTCCAAGGGCCGTCCGTCAGTTGTTGCAGGCCTGTTCCGTCCGCGCGCACCTTGAACACATGATAGGCGCGCCCCGGATCCCACGGCGATTTCCAGTAGTCTTCGGGCGTTTCCGTGCGATACTGGTGGCGTTTGTCGCCCCGGCATTCCACGAAGGAAAACAGGATTTCGCCGCCGTCATAGGACAGGCTGGGGGAAAGAAAGGCGCCCCCGTCCGCATCGCCGGATTCGGTCAGCACGCCTTCGCCGTCATAAGACAATTTCGCCGGGCTGACGCCACCGCGCAATACCGCTCCCTCCAGGCGGCCCGCTTCCACCTGCGCCGTTTCAAGCAGATTCACGGCGCGCGGCGTGTCGGTAAAGGCCCCTTCAAGAACATACAGGCCGCCCCCCGGCCTGGCGGTGATGCCGTAATACTGGTCGCACATGTGCTCGAATATGGACTTATGCCGCTTGAGAAACAGGATGCGGTCAAAATCCAGCAGGGGATTGGAAAACGCGACGGCGCGCCGCACCGTGCAGACTTCATGGAACAGCGCGCGCGCTGCGATCGGATCCGCGGTGGCCTGTGACTGGTTCACCCGGGCATCCAGCGCGTCCAGAGCGGCCTTTTCCCCGGAGAGATCAAGTTCCGGGTGCTCCCTTGCCAGGTGATCCAGCAAGGCGCGCGTGCGGCGCCGGGCGATGTCCACGGGCGTCCGGTCCGTCTCCAGTATCAACGCCTCCGGCCGGTGGGCTTCCCGCGCCAGGCGTTCAGAGTCCCAGTTCGGCCGGTCTTGAATCTGACGCTGAAGTTCGTCAAATTCACGGTCCCGCGCGGCGGACAGGGGCAGTGTTTCTTCTTTGTGCCTCAAGGCAAGCAGCACAACGGTGCCGCTGTCCATCTGCGGGATGTACAGGCGGTTCTCTGCGGCATTCAGGCCGATATCAGCCGGGGTGGGCAGGGCGCGCAACGTTCTTATCGAGCGCTTGTCCGAGGAAATGACCGTGACCTTGTTGCCCACAAAATCCGAAACAATGAAACTGCCGTCCGGAAGGGTTTCGATGCCGTCAAGATTGGTAAACTGTGCCGCCAACCCGAAAGGCGCGGGGAGCGCCGACCCGTCCGGGGAAAGCGCGTAGACGTCGTGCAGGGTCCACGACACGGCATACAGAATGCCGTCCCGAAGTGTGATGCCGTTCACCCCGTCAATGTTGGCCACAACCTCATGACTGCCGCCGCCGCTCGTATCCAGCCGAAATATATTGCCGGAGGCAACGTCGGTTACATAGACCTTGCCGTCGCTTGAGGCCATGTCATTCAGCCGCAGTGCGCCGGTAACCGGGTAGACGGTTTTCTCCTTGCCGTCGGGCAGGGAAAAGGAAAGTACGCGCGTGTTGTCGGCCACATACAAGATGCCGTTTAAAATGCACATGCCCTTCGGCTGGTGAATGGGGAATTCCGCCGTGCTTTCCAGCCAATTGCGCGTGTCCAGCGAGCCGTCAGCCTTCAGCCGGGACAGGAAACCCGCGCCAGTGTCCTGCCAGTACGTTTCCTCTTTCGAATTGATGTTCGACACATAGGCACAGCCGCTTTCCGGGTCCACAACAACACATTCCGGCTGGGCGAATCCCGAAAGGGTGGCGATATGTTCAGCCTGGGGCAGGGCGGCGGTATTCAGGGCGCCAAGCATAATGACGCACCCGGGAAAAATCATCGCAAGGCATTTCAACATGTTATGTATCTCCCGTCATTCAGATCCTTCAAGGGAACTTAAGAAGGCGCGTGCTCTTCAACCGTGCCGGAAAAAGACCGTATTTTTCAGCGGTGTTGTTACCGCTTTCCCATTTATTTCGCCGGATAGCGGCGTCCTTTTAGTGTATCACATTGCCATTTCCTGATGTTCCCTGTAACCATGTCTTTTGCTGGAAGGTCCTATTTATGGCATACTGATACCCATCAGATATCCGTTAGAGATGGAAAAGTGGTAGCGGGGTATGAGGGGATGTATTTTTTGTAAACTATACTAAAGGTCTCAGGGAAAGGAAAAGGATGAACACGTTTAACGATGGGATGTGCGGCCCGATGAAGAACCATTTATACCGGCGCCTGTTTATGTTGCTGGTCCTTGCCATGCTTCCCGGTCTCGCCGGCGCACAGGAGTATCGCTCTCCCCTGGCGGTGCTGGGGGATGCCTCCGGCACGGTCCTGTATGTGGCGGAGCATACGGCGAATGCCGTCGCCGTGGTGGACCTGGCATCGAACCAGGTGACGCGGCGTATTGCGCTGCCGTTGCCCCCGGGCGGCCTGGCATTATCCGCGGACGCCGCAACCTTGTACGTGACCGGTGCCGCGTCCGAAGGCGTGCTATACGTTGTGGATGCCGCTTCGGGTGCGATGACGGCCCAGGTGGCTGTGGGTCATACGCCGGGCGCCGTGGTTCTCAGCGCGACGGGCGACCAGGCCTACGTGGCCAACCTTTACAATAATGATGTCGCCGTGGTGGACACCGCCTCCAACACGGTCGTAAAACGTATTCCCGTGCGGCGGGAACCTTCCGCCCTGGCGCTTGCCGCCGGGGGAAGCCTGCTCTATGTGGCCAACCAGTTGCCTTCGGGTGCGTCCGATGGTGATTATATTTCCGCGGTGGTGTCCGTTATCGATACGACAACCCTTGAACCCGTCGCGGAAATCGCCCTGCCCAACGGGTGCACCGCGCTGCGCGGTATCTGCGCTTCTCCCGACGGCGCGCATGTGTATGTCGCCCATATTCTCGGACGTTATCACCTGCCCACGACCCAGCTTGAGCGGGGGTGGATGAATACGAACGCGCTCAGTATTCTGGACGCGGGGGAAAAACGCCTGGTGAACACAGTCCTGCTCGATGACGTGGATATGGGCGCCGCGAATCCCTGGGCCCCGGCATGCACGCCCGACAGCCGTTTCCTGTGTGTCACCCACGCGGGCACCCATGAAATAAGCCTGATAGACCGGCCTGCCCTGCATGAACGCTTGGCGGCGCTGGATGAAAAAGCGGCCGGCGCCGTGCCGAACAACCTGGCCTTCCTGGTGGGTCTGCGCACCCGCGTGAAACTGCCCGGAAACGGGGCGCGCGGGCTCTGGGTGAACAATGCCACGGCCTATGCCGCCCAGTATTTTGACGACAGCATTGCGGCGGTGCCGATCGAAGCCACCGGGCGCCGCGATATCGCCCGCATCGCCCTGGCCGACACCGAGATTCCCCTGACTGAGGAGCGGAAGGGTGAAATGCTTTTCAATAACGCCGACCTGTGTTTTCAGCACTGGCAAAGCTGCGGCAGCTGTCATCCCGATGCGCGCGTCGATGCCCTGAACTGGGACCTGATGAATGACGGCATCGGCAATCCCAAAAATACGCGCAGCATGCTGCTGTCGCACCAGACACCGCCCGTAATGAGTCTCGGTGTGCGGGACAAAGCGGAAACCGCCGTGCGTTCCGGTATCCGATACATCCAGTTCGCCGTGCGGCCGGAAGAGGATGCTTTGGCGATAGACGCTTACCTGAAGTCCATGAAACCCGTGCCCAGCCCCTTCCTCGAAGGAGGCGCAATGAGCGCGGCCGCCTTGCGCGGCAAGGAGATTTTCAGTCAGGCCGGGTGCGCCGCCTGTCATCCCGAACCGCTGTATACGGACCTGAAACTGCATGAACTCGGATTTGCCCGGGGCATGGATGAAGGCAAATCCGTGGATACCCCCACGCTGGTTGAGATATGGCGCACGGCGCCGTATCTCCATGACGGACGCGCCGCCACCCTGCGCGATATGCTGACGGTGCATAACCCGGATAACCGCCATGGAAACACCAGCGGGCTGGATGAGCAGGCACTTGAAGAGCTGATCGCCTATCTGCTTTCTCTTTAAGCCCGCTTGGGCCATGCAGCGCTATGCAAATGGGTGAAGAATGTTCGGGGCGGCCTTGTGATCTTTCCGGGAACCTCGGCGCTCGCGTGGTGTTTAACCTGAAAAGGCTTTTAAATTAAGGATAAGTGTGTTCTTATGGAAGTATTGTCCAGGCATACCGAAAATGGACTCAAAATCACCTCATTGGAGCGGCCCGAGTGCAGGGATCACTATATCGCCTTGCAGCAGGAGACCGGCACTGACTTTCACCGCGCCTGCGTTCAGCTCGCCGATACGGTGCGCGGCTTGGGGGCTTCGCTGGTAGCGATGGATGTCTTCGGGGTTCCGGGCACCGCGGACGCCGTGCTGCGTGAGGCCTTTGACCGTCTGCCGTGTCCCCCGATCACTTGGATGGAGGGCCGGAAGGACCATGGCGCCCCCTTTTACGGATTGCTGGCCTGGGCCGTTGAAGGGCCTGAGGTCGTGCCGGTGCAAGCGGGAAACGGCACGGCGGGGGTCGCGTTCCAAGTTGACGGGGTGCGTTACTGCCGCCTGGGCGGGGTGACCGCCACCGACCGCAATGCCTCGCGACGGGAACAGACCCGGGAGGTATTCAACGGCATGGAACGCGCCCTGGCGCAGGTGGACATGAATTTTACCAACGTGGTGAGAACCTGGTTCTACAACAGTGATATGCTGGACTGGTACGACGTGTTCAATGAAGTGCGGACCGCCTTTTTCCTGGAGCGGTGCCTCTTCGACCGGCTGGTGCCCGCAAGCACCGGCATCGGCTGCTGGAACGGCAGACAAGCGGCGTTGACCGGTGGATTGCTGGCGGTCGCTAAGGGCGAAAAGCGCGTGGATCCCATTGAGGTGCCATCGCCCCTGCAGCGTTCCTCCTTTGAATACGGCAGCGCTTTCAGCCGGGCGGTCGAGTTCGGCGCGGGCGGACTGCGCCGCCTGTTCATATCCGGCACCGCCAGTATAGAGCCCGGCGGATCAAGCGTGCATATCGGTGATGTGCGTGCTCAGATTCAGTTGACCTTGGACGTGGTCCAGGCCATACTCGCCTCCCGCGGCATGGATTGGGGCTCCGCCTCCCGGTCCGTGGCCTATTTCAAACACGCCAAGGACGCGGCGGTGCTGCAGGAATGCATGAACGAAAGGGGAATGCCGCCTTTGCCGGGAATACTCGCGCATACGGATATCTGCCGCGATGACCTCCTGTTTGAACTGGAATTGGATGCCGTGGGCGCGGAATAGCAAAAGGCGGGGGAATTACCGGTTGAAAAGGGCGCGCGCAAAGATTTCCGAAAACGGCTTGCCCGGATCATAGCCTCGGACCCACGCGCCGTCGATAACCAGGTAGGGGACGCCTTCCTTGCATGCGCGAACAGGTGTCGGCTTATACAAGGCAACACCGACGGCGCACACGCTTGCTTATTTAATGCGTTCAAACCCCATAGGGACGATTAAATCCCCGAGTTGTTTCATCGCACTCCCGTGTTATTATTATCACCAAGACATTGCAATTCTGGTGAAAAATTTAGCTTGACATTCAGGACGGAATGGGGTATAAGAGAAGTGTAACGCATACCTTTTATCTCATGAAACTAAAAGAATACTAGTGATAGTGGTTCGTAATAACACTGGGAGGTAAGATATGTTTACATTATTCGTCAATCGTAGCAGGGGGGGGTAACCACTTTTGGCAGCGCAGTTACTGCCCTCATTGTTTCCACCTTGCTTCCATTTTCTATGGTTCCTGGCTATACAGTGCCAAAGGCCTATGCCGCTACGCCTTCGCTGGAACCACTCTCCTTGCCGGTGCCTCCTGTTTCGCCCGAACAAAACACCGGTATTCCTATTCAAGTATTGCCTGAGGAGATGATGTCGCTTCTGGTCGGTGGACCCGCCGTGATCCGCCCCGCCGTGAATTTGGAATCGCCTGAAGTGGTGCTGGCGGGATTCTCATCCACCCTTCCCGGCCTGCTTGCCTCGCGCACGGTATCCGGGGCTGCTGACAGCTCCGTCACCGCTCTCATGGACGCAGTCATGGCTTCGGATAGCGCGGGTGATGTGGAGGATACGATAGTATCTGTGTTGCCCGTATTGGCGCAGTATCCGGACAGTCATGAAGCGCGGCGGGCGCGGACGTTACTTGAAGATCGTTTGTCGGAGGCGACCCCGGCTCAATTGGCGTCACTGGCATCAGCCCTTATGAACAGTGCCGCCCCGACTACACCGGCGGAAGGCCTTGCCGCCTGCCGGGTGGTGGCCGCCCATGCCAGGACGGGCGAGGCACTGGAGGCCTATGACTTTGTAGCAGCGACTTCAACTGTCCTGTTAACCACGTGGCCGAACGCGCCGGAGGCTTATGATGCGGTTGCGTTATATCTGGAATCGTTGACCGCCTTGGAACGCGCCATGGAAGCGGATGCACTGCGGGAAAGCCTCGCCGGTACGCTGGCGGCATGGCGCTTGACCGAAGTCCAATCCGGGGAAGCGCCTTCCTGGGACACCCTGGCCAGTTCCGAGGCCTGCTATGGCCTGCTCGCCGCATGGCACGGCCAGGTCCAACAGGTCGAACGCGCCAAGGCGACCGTGGACCCGGCGGTTGTGGAGCGTGGGTGTGCCCTCGGGGACGTTGCGTTGTGGGCGTATCCGAATAGCGCGGTGCAGGCCCGCATAGTGCCCCTGTATTTTGATTTTTTTGGGCGTCTTGAGGCCCAACCGCGTACCGCGAATGCCATGCGCCTTAAGGACCAGACGGATGCCGCCCCATCTTCAATCGGCGTGTGGATGACCCGGATATTCCTGTACAAGGAGTACATGTGGCATATCCATGACCGGAATACCGGGGCGTTTATTCTGCTGAATCTCTTTGACACCCTGCTGGATGGTGTGGTGGATGACGCCTTGAAAGACCCCACGGTTTCCGACCGGGACAAGGCGCGTCTGGAATATTACCTGGGTTATTGCCAGTATAACCGCGGCCGGGAACAGGCCGCCATTGAACATTATGATCAAGCACTGGGTTATGAGGTCAGCGACGATATCCGGGACACCGCCCTCTATGCGAAGGGCTATGCCCTTGAGGCCTTGTATGATTCTGAGCGCGCCTTTGACAAGGCGGCTGAGGCCTATTGGGCCTATCTGGATGCCCACGCCTATGGCCGGGTTCCCGATTACGCCCTGTACGGGCTGGGGCGCATCTATCTTCGTGCGGAAGACTACGATGGCGCCCGTTGTCCCCAGAACCCGTGCAAATCGAATCTCGTTCGTGCAGATCTAATATGTAACTACCGGTTTCGGGATTGGAATTGCATTAAAATCTTGTAAATGAATGATTTAGATTGTTTGTGGTGAAAATCAGGCCCTGGGGCGTACAAATCGCCCCGAAAACAGGAGGATTGTATCATGTCCAAGTTTTTCAGGAAAGAAATCTTAGTACGGGTATATTTTATTGTATTCTTCGTTGCAACTATCTTGATTAGCATGCCGGGATGCCCAAGAGGTACCTGTAGTGGTGAGAATCGTCAGTGTGAGTGGGGCGTTCCTGACGATAACTGCCACTGGGACGGAGTTAATTGTTCTGGTTGCGATACCAACTATAATTATACTATAGAAGGTAATTTTAATCTCTGTGTTGATGAAGACGGAAATTCCGTTACTGACTGTAAACCAAACTGCATATGTGATGGGTGTGGAATGTTTAAAGTAAAATGGGAAGGAAAATGCAACCCATATGCACAGTCCGAGCGTGACTGCGTAGGATCGTGTCCATATCTGACAGAAGTCGTCGACTGCACAACGATTTAGATGACTAGTTAATAACGACAGATGACTACAGAAGACTAAAAGAAGTTCTAGGAATTCGTTTCGTTATTTTTTTATGCCTTCGGCGTGGTGGTTTATTTTATCCACCACGACAACGCAGGGATTACAAAATGCGTGAGGAGTATAAACCTTATTTTATATCTCGGATTCAACAAAAAAGAGAGCATGGGCAGTAAGGTTGAGATGAGTGCCTTGTAATCTTTATGGGCTTCTGTATTTTCTATACTATTTTAGTGGGTAAGTTATTATGGCTATCTACAGCAACGTTTAAAGATTAAACAGGGTCAGGAGGTCTCCATTGATGCCATTAGTTGTCAGTGTTGTTATTCTTTCAAGCACATTTTTAGCGGCTCCACGTTACGGCATGCCGGAAGGCGCGTTAGAAATTGAACCGGCAGCCGAGCCCATAAGAGCGGCTGTGCTTGACTGGACCAGAAGTCTCAAGTCCTTTTCCGGGTCCTATGTGGTTAGGGAGTACGATCTCGATCATTCAAAAACTCCCAGGGATGGATGGACCATTGAGTATCGTTTTGAAGGTGACGATTCCTACGTGAAGATCTCAGAAGAAATCATCCTGTTAACTAAAAGGTATCCAGTTCGGATTTATACGTATGTAGATGGAATTCTGACCGAAACTCTATACCACAAGGATGTAACGAGCGAATCTTTTACCTCGCGTACCGAAATGGGGACCTTCAAAATTCCCGGAATTCGGCCATTATATAAAATATTACCCCCACCTTTTTTGTTCGGACATGACCTCTATTATCTTTTTATAGGTAACCTGTTACGGGGGATTTCTTTGGAAAAGTTTTTGTCCACTGGCTACTCTTGTGTCGTCAACAGCGGCGAGCAGCATGTGATGAAACATTTCGGTAAAGATTATTCGATTGAGTTTACTGTTGACCGAGCAGGCCGTGTACAGCGTATGCGCGCTTATGTAAATGAGGCGTGGCGTCCTATTCCGGAAAATACGCGTCAGCGTTTGCTCGATAAGTATGATTATGATATTAATTTAGGCGAGAGGCCGCTCTTTGAAATACAATATGCAGAGTACTTTTTTACCGAGGGAGTGTGGTTTCCATTGATTGTTTCTTTGGATCGCTACGGCTTTAATGAGGAAGCAAATAGCATGGGCAAAGAACTTTCTTTATTGAAGGAACAATCGAATTGGACAAAGGACGATCCGGCATATATCGATGCCGTGGCTGAAATACGTGCAAAGATTGCCACGATGAAGTTGTACAGCATTTCTACTACGACTATTTCCTTCAAGAAAGATAACCTGCAAGTCAATGTGCCTTTATCCAAGAGTAGCTTTGTAGCGGAACTTCCTCATGGTGCAAAGATTTTTGATGAGGAAGGTTACCTTTTATATCGCAACACATACTGGTTTCTTACTCCCCAGGCAAAAAGAGTATGGATATCTGCAATACTGGCGGTACTTTTCTTGGGTATTTGCGGTTTCATTTTTATCCTATATAGACGTCGGAATCGCAAGATTTAGGGAGTGCGAAACACAAAGATTCAGTCCGGAGTGTGACGCATGTCTATGGAATGCACATGCTTCAGTGTTCCGGAAGGCTCGCAATAAATCCGTGGCCTCCGAAACGCTTACAGGTAATTCAGGGACACCTATAACATCTCTTTGCATGTACCACGAAAGCGGGTACCGGTACACTGTATCGGGGTGAAGTGTATTATGTCCAGTTCCTTGAAGCGTACCGTTACCAGTCGACGTATTCGTTCTTTCGACTGGCTTTTTCGTGGTTGACAAATTACTGACACTGGCTTATACTCGTAGACAATCAGAGTGGATGTAGATGCCATGACGGATTACAACGGTCATACGACGAATTACACCTACACGGCCCGGGGCGAACTGGCGAGTATCACGGCACCGGGAAGCAAGGTGTGGAACTTTTCCTATAACGCGCTGGGCCAGCGCACCCAGTACACCCATCCGAACGGCACGCGCACGGAATACGGCTATGACACGCAGAACCGGCTGACATCCATCCAGCACAAAGACGCCTCGACGCAGGCGGTGTTGTTCGGGTTGACCTACACGCTGAACGACGGCGGCAATATCACGCGGGTGGATCATAATGATGCCAGTTACTGGCTGTACGGCTATGATAACCGGGACCGGTTGACGGGCGCTATGCGTTACAACACTACGGGCAACCTGTTGCACTGGTACGGTTACACTTACGACAACGCGGACAATATGACGCAACGGTGGCGGTTCCAGGCGTCGAACAGCCAGACGGATGTGTGGGACTATACGTATAACGCGGGCAATGAACAGACGAAAATGATCTTGAACAGCAGCACGGAGGAAACGCGCATGTACGACAACTGGGGGCGGCTGGCCACGCGCACCCAGGGCAGTTACAGCGCCAGTTATGCCTACCGCTACGGGGGACGGCTGTACCAGGCGACATCGAATTTCCCGAATGAGTCAACTGTTACGTTCGACTATGGCGGGGACGGGAAACTGCGCACACGGACCACAGCGTCGGAAACGCGCACCTACCGCTATGACCGGGGCTGGAACGCGGTCAATGAAGAGGTCGGCGGTACGACATTGGCAAGCAGTGTCTTCGAACCGGGCGCGCAGGTGGGCTCCATCCTGGCGCAGGTGTTCGGTACCCTGGCGTCCGGTACGCCTGTTTACGCTTACCATGACCACCTGGCCACGGTGCG
>Ga0123335_1000853_pt1 | contig 51051 bp, 38 predicted proteins | sample BiotimSIPDNA_2_FD_89707 | JGI IMG/M metagenome (GOLD analysis project Ga0123335, IMG submission 89707) | Anaerobic biogas reactor microbial communites from Washington, USA - Biogas_R2 time_0 SIP DNA | ecosystem: Engineered > Bioreactor > Anaerobic > Unclassified | place: Washington, USA...
ACAACCGCGGACACGCACCACCCATGCCGATGCTGCCCTAAGCAGCCGTCATAAGCACAATATTCTTGACAGATTCGAGGCCAAAAATGCCCCGAAACAGGGGGCTACTGCGTTTTTTAGGTTTATAACCTGGCTGGGTCAACTGCGTGCCTGGCCGCGGCCGCGTGAAACACGTTCACCCTGGCAGCGGTTGAAATACGGCATTCTTGTCGCGTTACTGGTCATGGCGCTCTTCGGGGTGCACTGGATCGGCGTGCTTGATCCGATGCCCCTGCTTTACCGCAGTCTTACAGTGTTCGGAGTGCCTGGCGTGCAATATGTCATTGAAGACAGCGCCACTTCTCTATACCGTGCCGATCCTCATGTCGGGTCACTGCATATTACCAGCATCAGTGAACCTGTCTATGAGTTTTTCAGGGACCGGGTTTTCATGGCAAAACGACAGCAATTCACGGGCGGCAGTCTGGTGGCGGCCGTGTTTGTGCTTATCCTGGCGCTGAACCTGGTCCGCCCCCGCTTCTGGTGCCGGTACATCTGCCCCCTGGGCGGCATGCTGGGATTTCTGTCGCTGCGGCCCGCTCTCCGGCTGGTCAATGACGATGAAAAATGCACCCATTGCGGACTTTGCGCACGGAAGTGCCCTGCGGCGGCCCAGCCCGACCAGCCTGGCGCATGGCTGAAAACCGAATGCTTCGCCTGCTGGAACTGCGTAGCCGCATGCAAAACCGACGCCCTCCGTTTCACGCTGGAATCGCCGCAAAAAAAGCCCAAAGCGGGCAAAATGGACTTCTCTCGGCGTACCGCCATAGGCGCAATGGCCGGGGGCGTGGCCGCGCTGACCGGTTTCCGGCAGACGCCGCTGGCACAGGAAATCGTATTCGAGCCCACCTTAATCCGGCCCCCGGGCGCCCTGCCTGAACGGGAGTTTCTGCAACGCTGTATCCAGTGCGGCCTGTGCATGCGCACCTGCCCCACCAACGCCCTGCAGCCCTGCGGGCTGGAAGCGGGTGTGGAAGGGCTGTGGACCCCGCGCCTGGTACCGAAAGTGGGGTACTGTCAATATTCCTGCAACCGCTGCGGCCAGGTGTGCCCTACCGGAGCTATTGCCCCACTCAGTATTGAAGAAAAACAGCAACTGAAAATCGGCCTGGCGGTATTCGACAAGGGGCGCTGCCTGCCCCACGCCTATGGGCGGGAGTGCATCATTTGTGAAGAGCACTGCCCCCTTCCGAAAAAGGCCATTTATTTCGTTGAAGAGGAGGTCACCACCCGCACGGGCGAAAAGGTCACGCTGAAACAACCCTGCGTGGATCCCTCGCTGTGCACGGGCTGCGGCATCTGCGAATGGAGCTGCGTGTACAAGGACGCGGCGGCCGTGCGCGTGACCAGCGCCAATGAATCGCGCAACCCGAAAAACGTGGTCATGCTCCCCGACGCAGGCGGCAACCCCTATCCCTAAAATCCGTAATTCGGGGACAGACCACTCATTTCCCGGTAATTTATACGAAACCGACATTTGATTCATTGACTTTGCGGGCATGTATACGAAATAAGTGGTCTGTCCCCGAATTACAGATTTCTACTCTATGGGGCCGGGGCGCACGATCTCCGGGGCGGTCGCGAGGCGGGGGCGTATCGCGAGCCAGTCCACCCCCTGAAATTCGGGATCGGGCATCTGCCGTATTTCTTCTTCGCCCAGATAAGGTGTCATGGCGTCTACCCAGGCAATGAGACGCAGCCGACTTGTTTCGTCCACTTTAACGCCATAATGTTCGCCGCTTGCAGCCAGTTCCACCAGGCGGCTCTTGTAGGACAAAGCGGTCATGGGTTCTGGTGTCGTGTAGGCGGCGGGATCACGCGTGTCATAACCTTCCACCATGATTTGACCGGCAATGCCGAAGCCGGGCGGCGGATTTTCGGGCGCCTTATAGGGCGCGCCCCACGAAGGATAGCCGATCATGGTCAGGTACGGCTCGGTGAAGGTGTGCGCGCCGGGGCGCTCGGTCGTATCAAAGACCTCCCGGGCATCCCCGTCGCCTTCGTGACAGGAGGCGCAGTACTGGTCCAGGATGGGCCGTACATACCGGGCCCAGCTGACGGTGTCGGGCGCCCAGGGCGGTGGCGTGATCTCACGGGACTTCCGCGCGAGGGCGGCTCCCTTGAAGTCCGTTTCCGGCGCGCGGCTGTGCAGTTCATGGCAGCCCAGGCATCCCCGGCTTTCACCCGGCATGACATTGACGAAACTCCGCATGGTCTGCAGGGCGCGCTGTTCCTCATCCAGCAGTTGGAAATGGAGCGGGATGCCTGACGGCGCCTCGAAACTAACGGAGCCGTCCGCTTCAATGGGCACCGTGCCGATAATGCGCTTGACACCTTCGGACTGGACGGCTGAAACGACCGGACCCGTGGAAAGGTACGGTCGTTTATGCCAGTAGGTGTAGGTTTTGTGGTCTATGTTGAGAATGCGCAAATACCGGGCCTTACCGCGCAATACTTCCGGCACGTTCTGGTATACGTTAGTGCTGTAAATCACACCGGGAGGCGGCGCATCGCGTTCCTCCACTGTGGGGAACTGGGCACGTTCGGCGATCATCGGCGGCACGGAACGCGGCCGCAGGGGCATGGCATGAAGGATGTGGTTGTCACCCTCGTAAATCAATTCCCGGTTGCCGTCCACGTCCATGAGATACAGAACGAACTTGCCCGCACGGTCGGCCGAGACAACAAACTCCTGTTCGCTCAGCGGATAGGGGGAATAGAAGCCCTCGTACTTGCCGTAAGGATGATACGCTAAGGATTCCACCGGGTCCACCGGCCCGTTGCCGCATTCCGGCCATTCCACATCGGCGGTGACCTTTGTCAGCCCGTCGGGAAAATTAAATCCCTTGTTCGGGTCGATGATGCCCACGGACCCGTGAAACCAGTTGTGGTGAGCGCTGCCGGTGAACATGACGCGCCGGCTTCCGGGGATGGCACGGGCGTCCTTGAGCAGGTCCGGCCATACGCTCTGGTTGCCCCAGAAGGTGTTGGATTGGGTACCGTCAGGGTTGACGGTCCACAGGCTCTGCGCACGCCAGAGCGGCTTGTCCGTGTATTCCCAGCGCGTGTAGAGGACGCGGCCGTCGTTCATGACCGAGGGCAGGTAGTCCGGCTCGTTATTGGCGGAGATCAGGTAGATATTGCGCCCGTCCCGGTCACACCGCGCCAAGGTAAAGGAATTGGTGGGCGGCATGCAACGCACATACACGTTACCCCGGGAAGTCGAGAAGATAATATAACCCTCATCAGGCAGATAAATGGGGTCAAAGTCATCATAGGGGCCGTCGGTCAGCTGCACCAGCCCGGTGCCGTCCACATTGATCTCATAAAGGTGAAACGACTTTTCGTTGTGGGGTTTAAAGCAGAACAACACCTTCTGCGCGTCCCAGGAAACATCGGGCCGCCAGAAGGACCCGTGCAGCGGCGCCTGCGGCATCAGCTGCCGCACCTGCCCGCCGGGTTCCAGCCCTTCCAGGATGACCAGCTTGCCGCCCGGCACCGCCATGTAGCCCAGGCGATGACGGGTTTCATGAGGCCATTCGGAGCCTTGGGGCATCGGCATATCCACGAAAAGCACCCGCTCGAAATCCACGACGGGATTTGAAAACATGATGGCGCGTTTCACTTCGCGCACGTTGAAATACAACGATTCGTCAGGCCCGGAAAGGTGCATCGCCTGTGACGCGAGTGCATCCAACCGCCCAAGGCTGTCGCTGAAATCCACCCGGTCTGGAAAAACAGATGAAACGCGCTCCGCCAGGGCGCGGGCCCAGCGGATCTCATTGCGTATGGCGTCCGGGCTGAAATCACCGCCGGCTTGGTGGCGCCAGTCGGCCTCCAGTGCCGTCCGTGCTTCTTCGGGGGTGCGTTGCCGAGTCTCCGGTGTTTGCGGCGTGATATAAGGCGCCACGGGCTCCTGCTTCACCGGTCGGAAGTCGATCCTGGCGCCGGCTTCAAGAGCCAAGGTTATCCATTCCGGCGAGAAGCGTGCGGCTTCTCCCGCCCCGCGCAGTTCCTCGTATCTTTGGCGGAGCGTGTCCGCTTCTTCCCATTTCATACGGTCCGCCGGAGACTGCTTCGCCCATTGCGACTCCGTAAGCGGCCTGTATTCAACCAGCAGATCCATGAGGTGCCCGATGCGTTCATGATGAAAGGCGTCTCCCTGCTCCTGGATATAAGCCAGGGGTGATGCGCCACACCACTCCGCGAAATTGACCGCATCGTCATGAAATTGACGTTGGAGCCGCGCGGCAAGGAATTCCAGGTACTCCTCATCGTTGGTGCCTGATTCCTGCAGGGCCTGCCGCCGCATGGCGGACAAAGTTTCGGCAAAGGTCGGCGCGGTGGGAACGGCGCCGGCGGCACGTGCCTCCAGTTCCCGTTCGCGGACTTCCAATTCTGCGCGCCCGGCCTGATAAAGCGCGGCAATTTGCCCCGCGTCCAAGGCGGCCGCGTACACGCGCAGGTCATCGAGACGTCCCTGAAAATGCTCGTTCTCGCCCTGGGAGGACCCAATATAGGCGGGCGCGTCCGGAGTCAACGCGATCGAGCCCGCCCGTTCCAGGACGCCCACTTCCACACCGTCAAGATAGACGCGCATAAAGGCGCCGTCGGCAACGCCCGCGCAATGGTGCCAGCCGCCGTCAAGCACGCGGGACGGTTCAATCGCGGCGTCACATTCGATATAGCCCCCGATGTCCAGGCCCAGGGCAAGGACGGTTCCGCCGTTCTGAAAGGAAAAAAGAAGCCGATGGTCCGACTCCTGGCGCAGAATTTCGCGATACCCGCCCAAGTCCGTCGGTCGGCACCAGGCGGAAAGTGTAATCGCATCCGTCTCCGGGGAACCGAAGGACGCTATCCGCAACGCGTGCCTGCCCTGAAGGTCCAGGGCGGCGCCGTGTACGCCCCGCTTGCGCGGGACCGCCTCCCCGGAAACAGCCGTGTTTCCCGCATTTCCGGTAGCGTCAGCAATAACGGTCCCGGCGTTCTCCTCATCAAAAGACCAGTGCGCAAGCAGCGGCGCCTCCACCGGAACTGTGCCTGCACAGGGAAGGGCAAACACCGGCAGCAGCAAGACCACCATAAGAAATGTGGAGTAAACATAAACCGGGCGGAAGGAGTCCCCTCCGGTTTTCAGGAAAAAATAAGCGCCCATGACAGCCCTTTTATATCTTCATTCCTTTTATGGCACGTTTCGCCCCGGCCAATCGGCGGCGGCATATACCTTAGCGTATCACATCATAGGACATTCAGCGGTCCGCTTCCTAATTATTTTTTTGCTTGACTTGGGCCTTCTACCAACCCGGTTGCGGCCGAAAAAATTAAGGAACCATTCCGTATACTCAAAACGGATGAAAATGTGATAAAATAAGTTTATCGCGCTTTCAGAAGGAAAAAATAAGGAGCACACCCTATGTCCAGAAAACAGACGTGTACAGTTGTCTGGATCGCGTCGGCAATGACAGCGCTACTCATGACGTTGAGTATGGCCACGTTTGCAGACACGTTTCAGGTGGGGCCACTAAACCCGGAGTTTCAAGCCTGGCTGGAAACGAAGGGCGCTGCGGACACCAACTACGGATATATCCCCAGCCCGGTGGACTGGTCCCATTTAAGAACTTCCGGCGGAAAAGGCGCCTCCATCTACGCCTCGCGGTTTGACTGGCGGGATACAGACAGCCTAACCCCGGTCAAGTTTCAAGATGACTGCGGCGCGTGCTGGGCATTCGCGGCCTGCGGCGTGTTGGAGGCCTGGTCTTTGATTCATGAGGAACAGACCTGGGACTTTTCAGAAAACCACATGAAGAACACTCACGGGTTTGTATTTGGTCCCTGCGCCGGAGGCAACAACGACATTGCCACAGCCTACCTCGCGCGATGGACCGGTCCGGTCTCGGAAGCGGACGATCCCTACAATCCGGATGTACATACTTCGCCGCCCAATGTGCCGCCGCAGAAGCGCCTGTGGTCCGCGCCCGTTTTCGTAGATTTGGAAAATGGGGAAGGCGATGCCCATGACCCGATCAAGGGCGCCATTATGACGTATGGTCCTGTATCCAGCGCGATAACATGGGTAGAATCCGCCTTCAACCCTGCTACCTCGACCTACTATTACAGCGGCTCAAGTCTTGAAAATCACGCAATCACCATCGTAGGCTGGGACAATACCAAGGTGGTGCCCGGCGCGCCGTTTCCGGGCGCGTGGATCTGTAAGAACAGCTGGGGCGAATCATTTGGTGAAAGCGGCTACTTTTATATTTCCTATTACGACACCAAGGCCTGCAAAAAAGCCACAGGCTTCTATTCTCTGACCGACCCCTATTCCACCGAGTATGTGTACCAGTATGACCCCCTGGGTCTGACCGTGTCTACAGGCGGTGGCAGCAACACGGCCTATGCCGCCAATGTGTTTCAGGCCAGAGCTGACGAAACGCTGGTGGCAGTGGGTACCTATGCGCGGGTCGATAACACAATCTATGAAATCATTATTTATAACAGTGGTCTCGTGGGATCCGGTTTCGCAAATCCCGTGGCCACGGTTTCCGGCACCCTTCAAAACGCAGGCTATCATATGATTCCTCTTCCAGGCGGTGTGCCGGTTACCGAGGGCAATACGTTTACTGTCCGCGTGAAATATACAACACCCGGGTGGCAGCATCCCATCCCCTTAGAAGCGCCCATAGCCGGGTATGCCGCACCTACTGCGGCGACAGGACAAAGTTTCATAAGTGGTAATGGGAACTATTTTGAGGACATCCAAGGCTATTATGCGGGCGGGAATGTCTGCATTAAGGCCTTCGCGGGTTATATCGCGCCGCCGGTACCCACGGTACGCATCGTCGGCAGCCCCCATGCAGAAATTGGCACCCGGGTGGTACTTTCCAGCACCGTCACCAACATGACCGGCACAGTCACCTATGTATGGTTTAAAGATGGAACAGCCCTTCCTGGTGCGATAGCGCCGGAATACATCATCCCAGAACTTGAAGAAAGTCATGCAGGCAGCTATGTGCTTGAGGCGACGGACGAAAGCAAGGGAATATACACGAGTCCGCCTTTCGTGCTCGAAGTGTTAACGGAAGGGGCCTTGCCCGTTTCAGGCGCCTTACAGGTGGCGGCCCTCGCGCTGCTCGCCGCGGGCGCTGTGACATTGCGCCGCCGGGTCCGACCCGTCACCCAGGACCGATAAGGACGCGGATAAGACTGTAGTTCTCCATCGCCGCCCTTTGGACCGATACGAAGGGCGGCGTTTTTGACACCACAATGACGGCGCAAGCGCACCTCAAGCCCGCCGCATAACGGAACCGACACCAAAATGCGCCGCCGCACTATACCGTCACGCCCGGCGGCGCCCGTAAAAGGGGACGACCGGCGTATCACGGACAGGTAATAACCGACCTATGGGCATCATTCGAAAACCCAAGCTGACCGAAATCGTCGCCATGAAGAAACTGCTCGATGAAGCGTCGGATGAAGGCAAGGTTCTGTCGCGACGCCTGGCGGAAATGTTCGAGAACGCCCGCGACTTTCACGTGTACGTGGACGCACAGGGCGTGGGCGGCCTTACCGCCCTGCACATCGACCTGATCGACCTGGCCGAGGTGCGCTCCCTCGTGGTACGCAAGGATTTGCGCGGTTCAGGCATCGGCCGCCAATTGGTCGAGGCCGCCATGGATGAGGCCATGCACCTGGACATTGAACGGGTATACGCTTTTACTCGTATTCCACAATTCTTTCTGCGTCTGGGTTTCACCCAGGTGGAGCGCTCCGAACTGCCCTACAAGGCATTTAAGGATTGCCTCCAATGCCCCCTCTTCCCCGACTGTGACGAAACCGCCCTGATTCGAGATATCACCCCAAAACCGCAGATATCCTGAATAGCGCCGCTTGCAGGGTAATCCGCATACCCTCCAGATCCATTGAAAACACATGCAGATTTGTGCGCGCAAAGCCAAGTTGCATTTGGGAATAAGAATTATATACAATGCGTTCTATAACGAACGGTAGGTAGCCTCCGAATCACCAGAAGACGCTGCGCTGGTGATCGCGAACCTACCTACCCTTCAGTATAGACAAGGCGCGGCGCAAACCGCATCTAACCCGGCTTGGAAACACTGCGGCTTTGCGCTGGTTACCCTTGGATTGAAGTAAACACAGATGGCGGGTTACAACACCCGCCGGGAAGCAAAAACCTCAACGATGCAGAAAGGGAGAGTTACCATGACAACAGATGGCAAGAAGGGCATGAGTTCTTTAATGACGGAGAACCGCACTTTTCCCGCCCCCGCGGCGATTGTAGAGAAAGCCGCAATAAAAACCATAGACGAATACCAGAAGATGTGGGAGGCCTCCATCAAGGATCCCGACGCGTTCTGGCTTGAACACGCGAAAAAAGAACTCGCGTGGTCCAAGGAACCGACCAAGTCCCTGGAATATGTGTGGGACACGGCGAGCCGCACCATCGAACACACCTGGTTCAAAGACGGCGAACTGAATGTTTCCTATAACTGCCTGGACCGGCACATGGGCACGGCCCGCGAGAACAAGGTGGCCCTGATCTTCCAGGGTGAGCCTGAAGACGACGTGATCAAGATGACCTACCGGGAACTGTACACGGAAGTGTGCAAATTCGCGAACGTGCTCAAGAGCCTCGGCGTCGGCAAAGGAGACCGCGTCTGCATTTATCTGCCGATGATTATCGAGCTGCCCATCGTGATGCTGGCCTGCACGCGCATCGGCGCCATCCATTCCATCGTGTTCGGCGGCTTTAGCGCGGACGCCATCGCCACGCGCGTGGGCGACGCCTCCTGCAAGATGCTCGTCACGTCAAACGTTTCGCTTCGGTCCGGCAAGCACATCGGCCTGAAAGCCATCGCGGACGAGGCCATGACCAAGTCCGACTGCGCCAGCATTGAAAAATGCATCGTCGTGAAGCGCAACCCGGAACCTTGCGCCATGCAGGAAGGGCGCGACCTATGGTACGACGAGCTCATGGCAAACGCCGGCACGGAGTGTGAAGCGACGCCGATGAACGCCGAAGACCCGCTTTTCATTCTGTACACCTCGGGTTCCACCGGCAAGCCCAAGGGTGTGGTGCACACCACGGGCGGCTACCTGCTGCAAGTCGCCATGACGCATAAGTACGTGTTCGATCTCCGCGAAGACGACATCTACTGGTGCACGGCGGACATCGGCTGGGTAACCGGCCACAGTTACATCGTGTACGGCCCGCTGGCCAACGGCGCCACCTCGCTCATGTTTGAAGGCGTGCCGACCTATCCGGATGCCGGCCGTTTCTGGCACATCGTCGACAAATTTAAATGCAACCAGTTCTATACCGCGCCCACGGCCATCCGCGCACTGATCCAAAAGGGTGACGAGTGGGTGAACAAGTATGATCTGGGCTCCCTGCGCATCCTGGGTTCCGTGGGCGAACCCATTAATCCGGAAGCGTGGATGTGGTACTACACGGTGGTCGGCAAGAGCCGCTGCCCGATCATGGACACGTGGTGGCAGACGGAAACGGGCGGCTTCATGATTACGGGCCTGCCCATAATGACCTTGAAGCCCGGCAGCGCGAACCGGCCCTTCTTCGGCGTGGACCCGATCATCCTGCGCGATGACCGCTCGGAAGTGGACACCAACGAGGGCGGCAAACTGTGCATCCAGCGTCCGTGGCCCGGCATGATGCGCACCATGTGGGGCGATCATGACCGCTTCATCGACACCTATTTCACCATGTACAACGACCTCTATTTCTCGGGCGACGGATGCCGCAAAGACGCCGACGGCGATTACTGGCTCATGGGCCGCATTGACGACGTCGTGAATGTGTCCGGCCACCGTATCGGTACGGCGGAAGTCGAAAGCGCCCTGGTCAGTCACCCGAAGGTGGCCGAGGCCGCCGTGGCGCCCATGCCCCATGAAATCAAGGGCCAGGCCCTGTACGCGTACGTGACCCTGGTCGGCGGTGTGGAAGAAAGCGAAGCACTGCGCAAGGAACTGGTCATGCATGTGCGCAGTGAAATCGGCCCGATCGCAGCGCCCGACGTAGTGCAGTTTGCGCCCGCGCTGCCCAAGACGCGTTCCGGCAAAATCATGCGCCGCATTCTGCGCAAGATCGCCGAAGACGCCGTGGACCAGATCGGCGACACAACCACGCTGGCCGATCCGCACGTCGTGGAAGCGCTGGTGGCCGAACACAACCGCCTGCTGAAGAAATAACCTGCGCTGTGGCGGCAACGCCGCGGCACCCTGATTTACGGGAGCCGGTGTCCGCGTGATACCGGCTCCCTGTTTCGTAACAGTAGAGTGTCGAGTTTTGTAAACAATTGGAGAGTACTTCTAATGGCAGAAAACAAAACAATGAATCGCTGGATTGTTGTCGTAGGCGCAATCCTCATCCAGCTCTCTCTCGGCGCCATTTATGCCTGGAGTGTTTTTACGCGTCTACTGACCGACCCGGCTGGCACCTACAAGTTTACCGCGACACAAACCCAATTGATCTTTTCTGCGGGTCTCGCGTTTTTTGCGGTTGTTATGGTTGTTGCGGGCCGCATGCAGGCCAAGATCGGCCCACGGCCTATAGCCCTTGCCGGAGGCATTGTCCTGGGGCTGGGCTATATTCTGGGCGGTTTGTTCGGCACCACTTTTATCATGCAGTTGCTGTGTATTGGGGTTATCGGTGGAACGGGCATCGGATTGGCTTATGTGGTTCCCATTGCGGTTTGTGTCAAATGGTTTCCCGACAAAAAGGGTATGATCACCGGGTTCGCGGTGGCCGGTTTCGGTTTCGGCGCCACCCTGTGGGTAAAGTTGGGAGACAGCTGGTTTGGAGGATTACTGAATAATCTTGACGGCATGTTGGGATTACCGGGCGTGCAGGCCGTATTTTTCGTGTACGGCATTACCTTTCTGGTACTGGTAGTACTGGGAAGCCTTGTCATGGTGAATCCCCCGGCAAATTATGTGCCTGCGGGCTGGACACCGCCGGCGGCTGCCGCGGGCGGTTCCACCGGACAGGTTAATTTCACTGAACGCCAAATGTTGAAAACACCTCAGTTTTATATGCTCTGGATCACCTTCATGGCTTCCGCGATGGCCGGTCTGATGGTAATAGGCATCATAAGACTTTTCGGGATTGACGCCCTCCAGGCAAGCGGCACAGCCGTAACCGCAGAAGAGGCCGGTATTGTCGCGGGAACCGCAATGGCTCTTTTCGCGATTCTTAACGGATTGGGACGTATTATCTGGGGAACCGCCAGCGACAAGCTCGGGCGCAAGATGTCTATTGTGCTTATGTGCTTCCTTCAAGGCCTTATGTTGCTTGCCTTCTATAAATTAGGGGGCTCCAAGATGGGCTTTATTGTGGGCGCCTGCATTATCGGGTTTAATTTTGGCGGCAATTTTGCCCTGTTCGCGTCGGCTACGGCGGACTTCTTCGGCAACAAGAACGTGGGGCTGAATTACGGATATGTCTTTTTGTCCTACGGGGTGGCCGGCATAGTGGGCCCTCAAATTGCGGGGTATTTCAAAGACCGGGCGCCCGTCGGCACCGTGGATGTGACCGTATGGCTGGCGCCGATGGTTATTGCCGGCGTCGCCTGCCTGGCCGTGGCGGTATTAATGTTGGCGCTTAAGGCGCCCAAAGCCCCAAAAGCATAGCGTTAAGCCTTTTTTGGCACGGGGAGAGAATTGGGGAGGCGCGACCGGGTTACGCGCCTCCCCAACATTTTTTTGGGAGGCGGGTTTACTCCTCCACCCCTCCGGGGGCGGTGCGTGCTGACAAGGCGAGGCGTTACGCACTCTCCCGGGACGGGGGTTCCGCCTTGGCATAGTCCACGGCATGGTGTATGCCGTCCTCCAGAAAACGGGCGAGAATGAAGAAGTAATCACTCAGACGGTTCACGTATGCAGTATATACCGGATCATTAAATTCCGGAGCCATCTGCTGAAAGGCCACAAGCCGGCGCTCAAAGGCGCGGACCGACGACGCGGTCAGGTCCGCCTGGGCGGCCAGGGAATTGGACGCGCACACGATGAAGGCCCGCGGCAACCGCAGACAGGCTTCCAGGCGGGCCTGTTCGGCTTCGAGCGACTCCAGGTGCTTGCGCTCCAGCCGGACGGGATGCCATTCCGGTTTTCGGGTATGGGGGTCGGCCAACGCGGAACCCAACAGGAAACAGGTGTGCAGCAGGAACCACAGGAACTCGATTTCCCGTGCGGCTTCCGGCCTGTGTTCTTGAAGTTGCGTACGCAGCAGGGCCGTCTGCGCCCGCAGGGTATCCAAGGCGCCCAGGGCTTCCAACAGCGGGTGATCCTTGCGCAAGAACGCTCCGTCCAGCGTGCTCGTTGTTCCCGAATCCCCTTTCTTTGTGGTTACCAGGGATTTCATCAGGCGTCCTTTCCTTGCGTTAGATTACCATTGGTCGTCGTCATCATCATATGCGCCCTGTTTCCAAGCGTCCGGGTCTTCCACCAGTTCATCCCAGTCGCGCAGCACCCCGCCGCCGGCCTCTTCCGCGGCCTCCTCCATTTCCCAGCGCCGATACAGGTTTTGCGCAATGCGGCGACGCCGAATATAGGCGATAATCAGCAGTATGGCGGCGGGCTGAAAAAAGAAGCCTGAAGCCATGGCCGCAATGAGGGCGTATTTCCACAAGGCTCTTTCATAGCCGCCCCAGAATTCGAGCACGGTCATACCGGCGATATCGGACAAAGCCTTGGGAAAGGGCTTTTCAGCCAGGGCATGAATCAACTGCCAGAAACGTTCTTCGCCCAGCAGGTCACGCAGGTGGCGGGTCATGGACAAAGATTGCGCATAGGCGTCATTGAACTGCATCTGGTCCGATGGGCTGTAAAATGAATTGTCCAGCAGACGGTACGGAATAATCCGATTGTTCACGAACATGCTCGCCACCTTGAACAGGCTCTGCCAGTAGAATTCGTTGGATAGGCTCATCGCGAGGCCCTCATTCAGCCATTGGGGCAAGTTCGCGTAATCAATGTTCCTGTACAGCAACAGGTGCACCAGTTCGTGCCGGAGCGTGCCGGGATAATCGCCGCCGGGCGGGCGGAGCCGAGGCGCTTTCACGATGATAAGGTCGCTTCCGGGCTGGGCAAGTCCCGTAACATCAAGACCCGCAAAATGTACCGCATACCGTTCAAACTCCGCAGGAACGTCTGTCACCACCACCCGTATGGGCGCATCCCCTGCGGGAAGTACCGGATTGTATTCGCGTATGGCATTTTCCAGGATGGACAAAGTCCGCTCGGCCACGGCTTCCTGCCCGCTGGGATATTCGACAATAAACAGCCCCTTAGCCAAGATTTCTTTATCCGGATCAACGCCCGCCCCGACCGCGACAACAAACGGCAACAGGCCGGTGGCCAACACCAGAATTCGCGTATAAACAGCTATGAGATTCACGCTGTCATTATACGCCATAAACGGAGCCGGTACCTATTCCACCTGTTCCCGCCGCATGCGACGCAACCAGTGCCTTATACAAAAAAAAACACCAAAGGGAGTAGCAACAGAATCACCGCACCAAGGTAACCCCATCCCAGAATGCCTCCCCAGAAGAACACTTCGTGAAAGGTGCGGACCTTATAGATAACAGCGGGAAGCGTGAGAATATCTCCGAATCCAAATACTTCCTTTACCCCCGGGGCAACCCAGAATTTACCGGGAGTGCCCGAAGGCACATAGGTCACAATATAGTACAATCCCGAGGCAGGAAGCGTTATCTCCTGCCGCCCAAATATCCAGGACGAAGTCCCCGTGAAGGGCTCATCAAACACTTCAGGGTCGCTTATCGTGTCCGTGGCGTAAACGATACCACCGTGTATCCTTCGGGAACTTCCACGGGCGAATTCTCAAGGGCGGGCAGCCCCGGCCCCAAAAGGATAAACGCGGGACGCAGGGACTCGTAACGGTCGATTTGGGGAACTCCAATCTCAATACTGGCGATTACGCCCGCTTCCGCTTCAAAGCTCAGCCAGAGCTGGGCTGAGTCCGACGTTGCCTCGTGGTAAGCCACCTGAGACACGTCTATGTCCCCGATAGGAATAGCCGACTCCGCTGAAGTATGAATGCCCTCATTCTCAATATACCGGTGCGCCCATGCGCCGGGCATGCATAGTATCCCTACCAGAATAACTAGACTGCACCTGATGTTTCGCATACTCTTCCTCCTTTTTATATCAAATTTAACACCATGTCGCCGTAAAATCTTCCCAAGAATTATTATAACCCGGCCCGGCATTCATGGTTCATCACCGCTTTATTTTCCTGCCTAAGCAAGAACCACCGCTTGAATTCCGGATGCCCGATAGGTCATATTCTTGCCGTTCCTGTCAGAATCTCTTTCATTTCAACCTGGGAAAACATTCATGCAGCAAAACGTTTCGGAAACCTCCTCTCTGTCCATTATTGTTGTCGGCGCGTCCGGCGACCTGGCGGTCAAAAAAATATTCCCCGCACTGTTTGCCCTGTTCTGCCGAAAACTGCTGCCGGCGTCCTTTTCCTGTTACGGTTATGCGCGGACACCGATGACTGACGAGCAGTTCCGGGAGTTGCTCATGAGTCGGTTGAACTGCCGATACACGCCAGGCGAATCGGAATGCCGCATGTACATGGAAGACTTCCTCAAACATTGCTTTTATACCTCCGGACACTATGACTCGAAAGAAGATTTTGAGGCCTTACAAACACTACTGAAGCGCCATGAACCGGCCGACACGCCGCTAACCAGACTGTTCTACTTGTCCATACCGCCCTTTCTCTTCCTGCCGGCGGCACAGTCCCTCCATGACGCGGGGCTTGCGGAGGAACTCCCGGGACGAAAGACCTGCCGGGTGGTGGTGGAAAAACCCTTCGGCCGCGACCGTGAATCCTCCGACGCATTGACGCGCGGGCTGGCACAAGTGTTTACGGAACCCCAAACCTACCGCATCGACCATTACCTCGGCAAGGAAGTCATTCAGAACCTGATGGTACTGCGTTTTGCCAATCTCATTTTTGAGCCTCTGTGGAACCGCAACAATATCGACTACGTGCGCATCTGCTGGTCCGAGGACATCGGCGCGGAAGGACGCGCCGGATATTTCGACCACTACGGCATTATACGCGATGTCATGCAGAACCACCTGCTCCAGATGCTGGCCCTGGTAACCATGGAAGAGCCGCTCAATCTGGATCCCGAAAACGTGCGGAACGAAAAGGTAAAGGCCCTGCGCGCCGTGCGACCCGTCCGGTACGAAGACATCGTGGTGGGCCAATATACCGCCGCGGACTATGAAGGACAAGCGCAAAAGGGATACCTGCAGGAGGAAGGAGTGCCGCCCGATTCCATAACGCCCACCTACGCCGCAGCCGTGCTGAAAGTGCGCAACCGTCGCTGGGACGGCGTACCCTTTCTAATGAGTGCGGGTAAAGGACTGAACCACCGCAGGACGGAAATACACATCGTGTTTCGTCAAGTTCCCGGCAACATCTTCGCCGGTCCGTCCGCCACGCCCCATCCCAACAATCTCGTTATCCGCGTACAGCCCGACGCCGGCATCTCGCTGAATATCATGACAAAAGTGCCGGGGTTACGCGTGACTCTCCAGGAAACGGAACTAAACCTCAGCTACGCCGCAGCCTTCGCCGGGGAAATTCCCGATGCCTATGAATCGCTGCTGCTCGACGTGGTCAAAGGCGACAAGAGCCTGTTCATCCGCGCCGACGAACTCGAGGCGGCCTGGGATATTTTTACACCCGTGCTGCGCGACCTCGAATCCTGCAGGGTCCAACCGCAACCCTACCTTTTTGGCAGCGGCGGCCCCCGGTCCGCGGATGCCCTTGCCGCCCTGCACAATGCCACGTGGGAATGAGCAGGATCCACGCTTGTCCATAGTCTCCATAATGTCCACGCACACCCGCTATTCCACAGAGGGCGGCAAAGAGTTTTCATGATCTGTTATACTACTTCCCTGGAGGAACTTTCTTGATTACAGCAAGCGTATTCGATACCAGAGAAGCATTGAATGAGGCAACCCTGCGCCTGATGCGAACGGTAATCAGTGCCGGGCGCCGCGGGCCCACCGCCCTGATCGTGCCCGGCGGCCGGACACCCCGGTCCCTGTTCGAGTCGCTGGTGGCGCAACCCGTAACACCAGCACCCGATTTTTACCTCGGCTACACCGATGAGCGTCATGTTCCGGAAACCGATCCGCAGAGCAACTACGCCCTTACCCGGGACATGATCCGGACTTTGGGCCTGCCGCCTTCGCGCGTGTTACGGGTGCGCACGGAACTGCCGCTTGAGGAGTCCGCTTCGCGGTATCATGACGCCTGGCAGGATTTCTTTGACCTGGGCGGCACCGTCCCCCTCGCCCTGCTCGGACTGGGGGATGACGGACACACCTGTTCCCTCTTCACGCCAGAGCAGGTCGATGCATGTGGCCCTGACACCTTTGCCGCATCCGTGCGCCGTGAAACTGGCCCCGATCGCATCACTGTGACTCCCGCGCTGTTGGGCCGCGTTGAACATGTCATCATTCTTGCCGCCGGAAACGAGAAGGCCGCCGTGGTCGATGCCATGCTGCACGAGTCCAGCCCCGTCACCGCCGCCCGGGCGGTGGCGCGTGCGCCGCGCGTTTCACTCTGGTACGCTCCCCAGGACGGAGTGTGACGGCATTTCACGCCGATATTTTGCTTTATCCTGTGCTTTTGGTTTATACTATTGCTCCCTGAACGCGGAGACATCCGTGTTCCAACCCTTCTTTTTGTGGGGCCGTAGCTCAGTTGGGAGAGCGCTTGACTGGCAGTCAAGAGGTCAGGAGTTCGATCCTCCTCGGCTCCACCATTTTAAAACACTGAAGGCGTTGTAGATAGCAACGCTTACCCGGTTACCCGGTGCGGTTAAACCTAACCGCTATCCGTATACTGTATACGGATAGGCAAAAAAAGGACCGTGCCATGACCGGAAAACGACTTTCGCGCCCACCCCAATCTTGTGCCCGCCGATGTATGGAGGGCACACATCATGCCTAACTACACTTCGCCCAAAATGCGCCGACAGCGACGTGCCCACGGGAAGGACTTGGCGTATGTGACCCTGAGCGGCAAGCGGCATTACTTGGGTACACACGGCACCGAAGAAGCCAAAGTGTTGTTTGATGCCACCGTGGCGCAATGGCTTTCCAACGGACGCAAAAACCCGACACCGCCGCCCGATATTACCGTCAGTGAATTGATCGCCATGTGGATACGGGAAAACGCCGCATTTCTTAAAAAGTCAAGCAGCGCGCGTTGTGCCATCAAGACACCCAACAGTGTGATGATCGCCCTGTATGGCAGCACATTGGCCAACGAGATGACGCCGCTTAAAATGAAGGCTGTGCGGCAAGTGCTGTTAAGCAAGAAATTCGCCCGTATCACAATTAATAAACAGATCGCCTATCTGGCCCGGGTGTTTGCACTGGGAGTTGAGAATCAATGCGTCGATCCTTCCGTACATAACGCCCTTAAATGTATCAAGCCCCTGGAACGCAACAAGACGACGGCGCACGAATATAACAGGATTCGTCCTGTTCCTATCAAGGACGTCGAGGCCACGTTGCCGTTCTTGAATAAAACATTGGCCGACATGGTGCAGGTGCAACTGTTAACCGGCATGCGACCCGGCGAGGTATGCGGTCTAAAACGCGCCTACTTCAACTGTGACGGCGATGTATGGACGGCGACATTACCAACGCATAAAAACTCTTGGCGCGGTCTAGAGCGGGTGGTGTATTTCGGACCGGAAGCGCAGCAAATATTGAAACCGTATTTTTTGCGCCGCAAATCCAACGAATATCTTTTCTCACCCGGCGATGCCTTCGAGGGCGATCCAGACAGAAAACTTGGCGCGTGCTATACAACGCAGAGTTATGGACGCGCAATATACCGCGCATGTTTGCGCGCCGATGTTTTACAATGGTATCCCAACCGGTTGCGCCATACCGCAGGCACAGAGTGTTGTAAGAAATATGACCTGGAAGCCGCGGGGATAATGCTGGGGCATCACGATCCGCGCGCTACAAGGGTGTATGCCGAGCCGGACAACGAGAAGGCGATTAGAATAGCCCGCGCCATGGGATAAGTTGATTCACCACGCCGCTGTCCGTGTGGATGGCGGCGTTTTTTTTGCGTCAGGGTATTGACCTGAAACAATTTTCAGTGATATACTATACGCATGAAGACAACGTCTTGCGAAATAGTGAACGCTATTGACATGATCGCGGGAATTACCATTCACCCGCGCTTTGACCTGCAGGGCAAGTCAGACAGACTTGATTCCTTATGGGTCGCATATGAAAAGGCACGCGCCGCTTGCCACATACCGGAGCACGAGGGATTTCATTCAATCCCGCGCGATGCACATTGCCCTGAAGTTTTCGGCTTGATGTGTACAGCAAAAGATATGGCCAAGCATGGCGGCATATGTTTTTCTGAAGCAGAATTTGAGATAGCAAACCGGGCGATTGAGGATCCAAAATTTCAGGCGTTTCTTATTGCGCGCCGGGGATTGGAGAACGCCATTACCCGGTTTCTGAAAACAGTTTAATCGTTCAACGATAACGCGAAATGTTCCCTGTCAGATGCAGGGAGTCCACCACGGGATCCATCACGGGACGGCATGCCAAAAGCGTGCTGGTGCCCCGATGTGTCCCGTGGTGTTTTTCGTTTCCGGGGCATGGGAGCATTTCAATGAAATGGTATTCGATTGGTGAAGCGACAAGGATAGGGATAATCCCCACCACGAACGGGAGGCCCGTTGGCGCCGCCACAATTTGGCGCTGGTGCACGAAAGGATGCCGGGGGGTAAAACTGGAGCACGCGCGTTTCGGCCGCCGGATCGCAATTTCCGAAGAAGCCCTGGAGCGGTTCGCCGCTGAACTTGCCCAGGCATGGGCTGAGGAGCCTGTAAAGTCTGTAAAGCCCGCACCGCGCAAGCCGAAGGCCCGCACTGAGGCAGAGCGCAAAAAGGCGATCCTGGACGCTGAGCGGCGTATACGGGAATGCGGCTGTATGGGTGCGGAATAGGGAGGTCCACAATGAACCAAAAAAAATGGCGACCCGCCACAGGCCGCCGCATAAATCGTTTAACGTCTAACAATAGTATAGCACAGCGTGTTATCAACGTCAAGGCAAGCCTGCCGCCGGTCCTGTTTTACATGGACGAGATCCAACGGTTTGAACCCAAGCGGGAATCCGGCTGGATAAACTCGGGACTGTGCCCGTTTCACAACGACCGCAACGTCGGTAGTTTCTCGGTAAATCTCGACAGCGGCGCCTTCAAGTGTTTCTCATGCGGTACTGCCGGCGCTGACATCCTCGCATTCTACCGCTTGCGGTATTGCTGCGATTTTATGACGGCACTGGCCGATCTGGAAGGGAGGTGCGGCATATGGCAACGATAGCGCCACCTTCGACCAGGACCGTCTACCATTACCAGAATGCAGACGGCACACATTACTGTGATGTTATCCGCGTTGACAAACCGGACGGCACCAAGGATTGTTTCACCCTTCCCGCGGGACTGCCAGGACCACACCCGTTGTATCGCGCCGAACGTCTGGCCGGTCTGCCGGCAGAAACACCCGTCTATATCGTAGAGGGTGAAAAATGTGTTGAAGCCCTCGAGGCTGTAGGCTTGGCGGCAACGACCAGCAAGGGCGGCAGCTCGTCGGCACATAAAACCGATTGGGTGCCGCTGGGAAAATTTAGGCTTGCCTACATTTTGCCAGACAACGACGAGCCAGGCGCCGGGTATGCCCGGGATGTCGTGGACATCCTGAGCGGGATGCCGGGACAGCGTGAAGTTATTGTCTGCGATCTGCCAGGGCTGGCCGAAAGTGAAGATGTTGCCGATTACCTGGTAGGCCATGACAAAGCCGACCTGATGGCCGCCATTGAAAAATACGGACTGCAGGCGCGGCCGGATGCTGTCGAGGTAACGGAATGGCCGGAACCGCGGCCGGTTATGAAGGTTTTGCAGGTTGTTCCAGAGGTTAGCCGCGAAATGTTGCCGGCAAGTATAGGTCCGTGGTGTTTTGATGCCGCCCACCGTATGCAATGCCCGGTCGACTTTATAGCCGTAGCCGCCATTACCATGATGGGTAGTCTTATCGGCCGGCAATTAACAGTAAGGCCGAAGGCGCGGGATTGTTGGAGCGTGAAGCCTAACGTGTGGGCGTGCCTGGTAGGACAGCCTGCCGCCATGAAATCACCCGCGCTTAAAGAGGCGCGGCGATTCGTGGACCGCCTGGACCGTGAAGCCGGCGCCGCCTATGAAACAGCCAGGACTGAATACGAGAAGCAGAAATCCGTCTATGAAATCAAAGTTGATTGTATTAAGAAACAGGCACGGCAGGAAGACAACGAAATAAAGCGAGAGCGCTTACTGGTCGGCATGTTTGACAAGCCCGAGCAACCTACACGGCTGCGATACTATTCACAGGACAGCACGGTCGAGCGTCTGCAGGAATTACTGCAAGAAAACCCGAGAGGTCTGTTACTGTTGCGGGATGAATTGGTCGGTTTCTTGCGAGGCCTGGACAAGCCCGGGCAGGAAGGTTCACGCGCTTTTTTTCTGGAAGCCTGGGAAGGTGACGGCCGTTTCCATGTGGACCGTATCGGCCGCGGCAGCAAGATGGTTGATGGTCTTTGTATTGGTGTTCTTGGAAACGCCACACCCGGCGGGATGAGTGATTATGTCCTGGACGCGATGGGAACCGGTGAAGGTGCCGACGGATTGCTGCAACGTTTCAGCCTGATAGCGTTTCCAGACATTACAAGTCGATTCGATTATGTGGACCGCGCACCTGATAGTGAAGCGGCAGATATGGCCGAAAGCGCCTTTAATCGATGTGACAAGATAGACATTGAAAAAATAGGCGCGGAATGTTACGAGGATAGCCTGCCGTTCCTACACTTTGACAACCAGGCGCAAAAGTATTTTGAGGAATGGTATTGTGACCTGGTTTCTTATTGCCGAGGCGAAAGCGAACACCCTGCCATAGCGGCACACCTATTGAAGTTTTCCAAGATGGTGCCGGCGCTGTCGTTAATTTTTCATGTTGCGGATGGTGGGCGCGGTCCTATCCCTGGAGAACAATTCCTGCGATCTGCCGCCTGGGCTGAATATGCCAGAGCACACGCCTGCCGCCTATATGAGAGCGCATTTAACGACGGCGCCATTAACGGCGCGGCCGTATTGCTGCGACACATTCAAGCCGGCGATCTGCAGGACGGGTTTACTACCAGGGACGTGTATGTCCTGAAGGGCTGGGCCGGACTGTCCCGGCGAGAGGATGCACAAGCGGCGATCTATGAACTGGTAGAGGCAGGCCACCTGAAACGCATTATTGACAAAAAAGCGAAGATAGGTGGCCGTCCAACAGAGCGCTATCTGATTCACCCAATGTATAAGGAGACCAACTGTGAGTAAGTGGATAGACCGACTTGTCGCACTTGTAAATACAAAAACGCACCCCGAAAATCTAACCTACAAAACCTACGAAACCTCACCCGATGAGCAAGAAAACACCCTGCAGGATAGTTTTGTAGGTTTTGTAGGTGACTTTCCAGACACCCGGGACGCCGAAACCGTCATTGAACGTGCAGCCATTCAGGAATATGACGGCAACCTCGAGCGGGACCGGGCAAACATGGAGGCGGCCGGCGACTATGACCGAAACCGGCAACAATACGAACAGGCGAACCCTGGCCGGGACCCGCGCAACGTGGAAGCCCTGTACCGGGCCTATATCCAGCGATGGATGCCAGACCATGAGGGTGATCTGCCGGCGACACCGCCGAATGTCCGCGGGAATGCGGGATTGTGGCGGGCATGGTGGCGCAAGGTGGAGGGATGAAAATAATGGCTAGCGAACTTTTTACAACCGCGGCGATGCCGCAAGGGAGCACACATGACGTTATCTGAAAGACTGTTGGAACGCAAGGCCGCCGCCGCCATCGAGCACATCGGCGCGGGCGGGGACGCGGAATCCTTCGAGAAATTATGGCAACGGATCGAGAGCCTGGAACTTGCGAGCATTGCCATGAATCCAGAAGGCGAACAGGACATTCGGCGCATGAGCATGGCTGAAAAAGTCGCCTTGCGTGAATCAATCGGGGACGCGGAATTTACCCGCCGTATTCAGGAAGGGGGGCGATAACATGAGAGAATTTCCGAAACGTGACCAGGCGCGGGTCCAGGTGAACAAAATCAGCGAGGCCCTGGTCAATGCCCAGGCAGAACTCACCGCGCTTAAACAGCAGCAAGCGGATGCCGTCGAAAAAAATCGAGAGTCTGCCGCGCTGCAATATCTGAATGACGGCAAGATTAATCTGCCGGTAGACAAGACTGTCGCACAGGCGGCAAACCTGCAGGCTGTCATTGATGGCCTGCAAGTTGAACTTGAGCGGGCGAAAGTTTTCGAGGATCGCGCGTTCCTGGTGGACCTGCAGGAATGGGCGGGCGAAGTGCAACCTGAAGTACATGCCCTGGTAGAACGCGGTCAAGCGTTACGGGCCGAATTGAAGGGCATTACCGGGCGTTTGCGTATCCTTCATCAAGACTCCCGCCTGGTCTCTGACTGGTGGGGCCGGGCTGTCTCCCGTATACGCGCCTCGGAACAAGGTGCCCCCTCCCCGTGCACAAACAGACCCCTCCCCACCAAGCCGCCGATGGGCACGATACCCAGTAACCTGTTAAACGAGTAATGACAACATGACCATGCCCATACTCAGCCATGGCGATCCCCTCAACGCGCCCGAGCTCGCACAATACACGGGCTCGGGTGCACCTTATTATGGTAGTGGAGTGTTAGGGTGGTGTTGTTATGAATATGGAACAAAAAGGGCGTTTGGGCAGGGCTGAGCCTTGTGCATGGGTCGCACGAGGGAATGGCGCACGCAGCCATATACTTGCCTTATTCGCGGCATGTTGTACGGAACACCGTACAACGGGCGGGAAATGCACGGTCTGAAACATACTGCATATTATCAGACGTTGAAATCCTTGCCTTAATTGATTTACACACTAACACGCTGGCAATACTGCTAAGTGCCGTTACAAGTCTGCAACACGGGTTGCATTTCGCCATTTCATGCACAGCAAAACGCCGTTGTTTACCAGCAACGTATTGCACTTAAAAAAAATGAACAGGGGGGTGGCATCTTCAAGCGGTTCGCCGTTAGGCCGGGAGCCCTCCCCTAATCAATATAACCCTCACGTGACCCTACTGAAAATCTTTTCAGGTATCGGCAGGCACCGCGCATTGTACCGTTAGACCGCCCAGGATGCCCCAGGACGCACGATCGACAGACAGGTGGACATTCACCGCGCCTTGTGGTATTATGGCCGTGCCCGGGCTCTCTGTGTATCTGTGTATATGTGTACAGATTTTCAGCACGCACGGGCGCGTACAGGGCGCGTAGAGGCATGGACGGCACTGAAGGGCGATACAATGCCGCCCTGGGAGACGTTCGCCGTTTACGGGGCATTCTAGCAGCCATCTTTTCCGATTGCTGCTAATTTACAGAAACGCTAACCCTATACTGTATACGGTTGGGTATAATTTCTTGTTGAAAATAGTGAAACGGCATGATACAATTACTTCAAATTTAATCGTTTAATACGCACCGGTTGGTATTCAAATTCTCTGGCAGTCAAGAGGTCAGGAGTTCGATCCTCCTCGGCTCCACCAATAAGTTAATAAAACGCAGCAACTTAGAACGAAAATGGTTGCTGCGTTTTTTGTTTTCCTGCCGGTGGCGACCGACCTGGAGGAACGCCAGCATGATAATGAGGATTTTTCGCAGCACTGAGGGCAGCGCAGGTTAGAGAAAAGTATTAAGGGTATGGACAAGATGGAGAAAGTGGATAGAATGGATGAGATGGATAGGACGAAATGTCCATGCCGTCCATAAAATCCCCCAAGGATATCTATACCGAGACCGCCGCGAACACGGTACTGATAGGTGTGTTCTATTACGTCCGCGTTGACTATTTTGTCTTTGCCGGGACGCGCACGGCGCAGGCGACGACATGGCCCTGGGCGATTTCCATCAGGCGCTGGGATGTTTGCGCGCAGGCGGGTTCGGCGACAGGACAGCGCGGATGGAAGGGGCAACCGGACGGGGGATTGATGGGACTTGGCGGTTCACCCTTGGACAGGACGCGTTTCCCGGCCTTACCCGGGTCGGTCTTGGGCGCTGCCTCAAGCAGGGTGTGGGTGTAGGGGTGGACCGGCCCGGCAAAAAGGGTTTCGGCCGGCGCCATTTCCACAATATGCCCGAGGTACATGACGGCCACATGATCGGAAATGTGCCGGACCACGTCCAGGTTATGACCGATGAACAGGTAGGTCAGCCCCAGGCGTTCACGCAGTTCCTGGAGCAGGTTCAGTATCTGCGCCTGAATAGACACGTCCAGCGCGGAAACGGGCTCGTCGGCCACAATAAACTCCGGTTGCACCGCGAGCGCCCGGGCGATCCCGATACGCTGGCGCTGCCCCCCGCTGAACTCGTGGGGATACCGGTCCGCAGCCGATTCGGGCAGGCCGACCTGCTCCAGCAGCGCGGCAACCCGGGTGGATGCCTGGCGCCGTGTGGCAAGGCCGTGAAAGCACAACACCTCGGACAGCATGGACTGGACCGTCCGGCGCGGGTTCAGTGAGCCGAAGGGGTCCTGAAAAATAATCTGCATGCGCCGCCGCAATGCGCGCAAGTCATTCTTGTCCGCCGCGACCACATCGATGCCGTCGAAACGGATATCCCCGCTGTCCGGTTCCAGCAACCGCAACAGGCACCTGCCGGCGGTGGTTTTTCCGCTGCCGCTCTCGCCGACGAGGCTCAGCGTGGCCCCCCTGGGTATGGTGAAACTGACGTCCTCAACGGCGTGCACGGCGCCGACGGTCCGCGAGAACACACCCGCTTTCAGAGGAAAGCGTTTTACCAGGCTTTTGACTTCAACCAGAGGTGTATTCGTCATGACACGCCGCTCCCCGTCGCATTCCCGGGTTCCTGATGCAGCCAGCATGCAGTCGGGTGGGAGGCGGCGCCGCACATCAATGGCGGTTCCTGGGCCCGGCATATCGGCATGGCATGACTACAGCGGGGATGAAACCGGCATCCTGTGGGAAAGGCCGTGATGGGTGGCACCACGCCTTCAATAGTCGCGAGCCGTTTACCCGGCTGGTTTACTGCGGGCAGCGAGGCAAACAACCCTTGGGTATAGGGATGGCTTGGCGCCTCGAAAAGCTCCGCCACCGGTGCGGTTTCCACAATCTTGCCGGCGTACATGACGGCCACGGCATCGGCGGCTTCTGCCACCACGGCGAGGTCGTGGGTGATGAGCAGGGTTGCCAGACGTGACTGCTGTCGCAGATCCCGGAGCAGATCAAGTATCTGCGCCTGGATGGTAACATCCAGGGCCGTGGTGGGTTCGTCGGCGATCAGCAGTTTCGGATCACAGGCCAGCGCCATGGCGATCATGATGCGCTGCAGCATGCCGCCCGACATCTGGTGCGGGAATTCCTCCATGCGCCGCTCAGCGGCCGGTATGCCCACCCGTCGCAGCATTTCCAGGGCCGCGTCTCGTGCATCCGGCCTAGAAAGCCCGCGATGAAGCCTCAACACGGCCTCAATCTGCGCCCCAATACGAAACACCGGGTTAAGCGATGTCATAGGCTCCTGGAAAATCATACTGATATCGTTGCCGCGGATGCGGCGCATGGCTGACTCGGGCAGGTCCAGTAGGCGCTTCCCATCAAAATGAATGTGGCCGTCCGCGATGCGCCCGGGCGGCGACGGAATCAGGCGCAACAGGGCAAGGGCCGTAACGCTTTTGCCGCAGCCGCTTTCGCCGACTAGCGCCAAGGTCGTGCCTGCATCCAGGCTGAAGGAGACATGGTCCACGGCACGCGCCACACCCTGGTCGGTCTGAAACACGACGGCGAGACCGTCTACACGCAGCAAGGGCACAGGCACGGAAGTGGTGGCGCAAGTTCTTGTTTCTTCTGTAAGCGCATTTGTGAACATGGTGTGTAGCATACACAGCGGGGACGGGGCGGCACAAGATGAATTACGATTTATGGGGGTGGTGATTGATGCGGCGCGCTTCCAGCAACATACCGGTTAGTTGAAACGCCACAGACAGGACAATAAGCGCGCCCACCGGCAGGAAATAGCGGGGCCCGGCGGCGCGCAGGCTGTTCTTGAAGGTCCAAAAGCGCAATTTGAGATAACCCCCCACTTTGTCCACGCGCTTCTTGATGTGATAGTTGCCTCGCCCCCGCGTCAGCTGCCAGCGAAGAAACCCGCACAGGTCGCCTTTTTCTACATGGAAGACTCGTATCGCCGGGACATAGCGGATCCGGCAGCCGGCCAGCACGGCCTGCCGCGCCAAGACCGTGTCCTCGCCTCCCGCAACGGGAAAGGTCTCATCAAACTCGCCCAGTGTTTCAAATACCACCTTGCGAAAGGCGAGGGCGCAACTGCTGAAACTGTTGGTATACCCCTCCTCATCCACACGCCAGACCTTGTCAAAGCCCAGGATGCCGCCGCCCGGGAAACCCAGCAAGGCCACGGCCCTGCCGAAGGGTGTCCTGACCCGCGTAATAGTATTCCCCATGAGGATGGCCCCGCCGTACAGGTTATCCACCACCTGCTTCAAAGCATCCGGATCGAGCACACAGTCCGTATCTGTAAAGAACAAAAACTCGCTCTCCGCGGCGCGGGCGCCCCGGTTACGGCAGGCGGCGGGCCCGTGGTTACGGCCTTGATATAAGATGCGAAAACGCTTGTCCTGTATGCATGCATAGGCGGACACGTCGGAAGAGGCGTCGTCCACAAGAATAACCTCAAAGTCCCCTAAGGATTGGGACAGCAGGGAATCATAGAGTTCGCGCAACAACGATGTTTTGGGATTGTAGGACGGTATGACAACGGAGACACTTGGAATCATGGCTGTCCCCCATCTCCGGACGGCTCCCGGGTTCGAAGTTTTTCAACCAAGCCGGCTACATGGTCTGTCTGGATACCGTCCACCCCCCAACCAAGCAAGGTTTCCCAACTTTCGGGTCCGCCTTCATCCACAATTACCTTGGCGCCCGCTTCGTGGCATGTACGCACGAAGGATTCGCTGATATGCTTCCATACGGATGCGACCAGACCGGGAGAACCATCCTCCAAAATACGGCCGAGATTGCGTTTCGGTCCGGGGTCGGGCATGACCAGGCATTCCGAACAACAGGCGCGCAGTTCGCGAAGCTGGGGACCGCCCACATACCAAAGCACGTCGCTGGCCATGTCGTATTCGCGCACCAATGCGGCCGCCTTCTTCACGTCCCCTTGTTTCATGTCCAGATAAATACCGATTTTGCCGCGGCATAATTCAAGGATGTCCTCAAAAACCGGAATCCGCTCCTCCGCCCATTCCGGCCCGACCCGGCTGCCGATATCCAGCGCGCGCAGTTCCTCCAGTGTGAAATCCTTAACCGCTCCCGTCGCGTCTTTCGTATAGTCATCCACCGTGTGATTGTGTATGCTGACAAAACGGCCGTCACGGGTTTCGCGAAGGTCGATTTCGACGAAGTCCGCTCCCAGTTCAATGGCCTTACGGTAGGCGGCAAGCGTGTTTTCCGGAATGCCTTCATGAACGCCACGATGGGCCACCACGTAGACACCACCATTGTTCGGCGCGCGCATCGGGACCACGTCCGTGGACGCGGCGGGTCCGAGCAGGAGCATCGCGATCAACAGGACATGTATCATGGCAGGGTTCCTTTCAAGATGGCATTGATTATCGTCCCGGCGGCCGTCAAGCCGAAGAGGGCGGGCAGATAGGAAATGCTTCCCACCGGCGCCTTGCAAGCGGCGGAGGAGCGGGATTTTTGGCGCAGGCAATCCGCTTCAACCTCAATTGCGCGCAAAGGCGGCTCGTCGGAAAAAACACATAAAATGCCCTTGTGAATGCCGGTGCCGCGCAGCCGCTGCCGCACCTGCCGCGCCAGGGGGCAGCCGCGCGTCTTGCTGATGTCGGCCACCTGCACACGCGACGGGTCCAGACGCAGGCCCGCTCCCATGCTTGACACACAAGGAATGGCCCGCCCATGAAGGTAACGCAACAGCGCGACCTTCGCGTCAAGCATGTCAATGGCATCAATGACGTGCCACGTTTGATCCAAAGTTAGTTGCTCCAGCGCAGCTTCTTCCACAAACAGATCCCGAGTCTCAACCGTCGCCCCGGGATGTATCGCCGCCACGCGGTTGCGGGTCGCGTCGGTTTTCCGCATCCCCACCGTGGCGTCCAGGGCGATGATCTGGCGGTTAATATTGGTCGGATCCACAGTGTCGCAATCCACCAGTAACAGCCGTCCCACCCCTGCCCGGGCCAGGGCTTCCACAGCATAACCGCCGACCCCGCCCAGACCGATGACGGCCACGGATGCACGACGGAGGCGCTCCATACCCTCATCACCCACCAGCAGGCGGGTACGATGCTGCCAATCCTTATTTATAGACTCAGGGACCATCGTTCTTTTCCCAGCCGATCCGCAACCTGTCCCTACAGGCGCAGTTTGAAAATGCGTGTTGCGTTCCGTGTGGTAGCCTCAGCCACCTCTTCCGCGGGCAGGTCCAGCAGTTCCGCAGCCGCGCGAAGATTATACAGGATGTTGGCGGGCGTGTTGATGGCACCCCGCGCCTCCACCGGCGGGATATCGGGGGCGTCGGTTTCCAGCAGAAAATGATCCGGGTAAATGCGCCGCAGCACACGGGCGCGCTTGGCGCTGTTACGCCAGGTTAAAACGCCCCCCATGCTGAACGCGAGCCCGTACTCCATAAACTGTTCCGCCAGTTCCGGGCTGCCGGAAAAATTATGCAGAACCCCTCCCGGTGGCGGGCCGTATTTCTTGAAAAGGGCCAGCAGTTCGTTGAACGCGCCCCGGCAATGCAGGATCACGGGAAGCCCGAGGTCACAGGCGGCACGCAGCTGGGGAATCAACACCTTGATCTGCCATGCCAGGGGGAAGCGCTCTGTTTTGGAATCCAGGCCGATTTCACCGATAGCCACGGCATCGGCTGCAGCCTCAGGCAGGCTCGACAAGTGCGGCATAACCTCTTCGGGGCAATACCAGGGATGAACACCCACGGCGAATTCCACCGCCTTGAAGCGCGCTGCCAAGGCCGCCGAAAGGGCCCACTGGGCGGGATGCACCGAAGCGGTTATCAGCTTGCGCACACCCGCCCGGCGGGCCATTTCCAGCGTCTCATCAAGGCCCTCTTGAAAGGCTTCACTTTCGAGATGGCAGTGGACATCCACCAGCTGCATAACGTTTCCGATCAGTGCATCTCGATACTGCAGTCGCCGATGGCGGGACGGTAATAATGAAACACCACGTCGGGGTGATTTGCCAGCAGGCTCATGGGCACGGCGCTGTCGGGCAGGCCCTTTCCGATCATGAACGCCGTCAGGCGCATGCCGAAGGGATTGTCATGGTTGCCTGCCTGCCAGATGGAGACCCGTCCGGACTTCCAGGTTTCCACAGGTCCCACGGTCATGGCCTGGCTGGGCACTTCCGACAGGCGGCCGCCGCCCGAGGTACGCGCGTTCTGCATAACGGTCATGGGATGCAGATCCACCATGCGCGTGCCGAGTTTACAGTACTCTTCGGGGGAAGGGGGCGCGTCTTTCCAGGCGCCCTGCCGTTTGGGTGGGTCGTTGAAGGCCCAATGTTTGACGTCGCCCTGACCGCCCTGCATGATCAGGCAGCGCATGGAATCAAAGGAAGCGCTGTACCCGACCACGTCGCCGGCGGGAAAATGCAGGTTTTCCGGGCGGGGCCGCAGCTCGGGCCGGATCAGGTTGAAACAAAGATCCATGTCCGCCTTTTTGAAAGAAAGCGGATGGGACTCCTCCACGGCCTTGCCATCCTGCACCCACTCGTCCATGCCCCAGAATTGGGCGTTCAGCGCGTTCAGGTTCAAATCGAAGGCGTTGACCAGCCGCGCCACCAGCGGCAGTTGCTCCGTGGGGCCGATGGGGCCGCAGATGCCCGCCGGGTTGTCTGGCGTGGAGGCGCGCCACGCCTCGATATACTCGAGCGCCTCGGCAAGATAGAAATCTTCCAGCGTCTCGTGAAACACCACGCGGAACCCGTCACGCGACAGTTGGGCGAGGTCTTTTTCCGACAGACGCGCCACATCCGACAGCAGGGCGTCATCCAACGTGGTATAATCCCACCATTCGGGGGCGACAACACTTAGTCTGCGCATAGGTATCTCCTCTCTCTTTATGGTTCTTTCCGGTGCGAGGTGCAAACCGGGTATTCATTATCCCCCAAGCCGGGGGGGCAGGGCAACACACGCGGCGCCTACCCACCGATACATGTACTGATCTTGGCGGCGAGCTCCGCCACACGATAGGGCTTTTGCAGGAAACTTACAAAACCAAGCCGTCCATAGAGGCGCGCGGCGTCCCGTTCTTCCAGGTCGGTGGTCATCAGAAGGGCGGTGCGCCCAAATTCCCGGCGAAGTTCCCGAATTTTCTGTTCATCGAAGGGGAAGTTGGGCGCATGCTCGATAATCATGCACGGAATTGAATGCCGGCCGTTCCGCAACAGGTCCGCCGCCTCCTCAAGCCCGGCCGCCGTGACCACCGCATATCCCAGGCGGCCCAGTATCTTCGTGGTTATCCGCTGTGAAGACAGGTTGGCGTCCACCAGCAGCACGGTTGTGTATTCGCCCTGCGTAGAAGCGCTTTCCAGAAAACCATGGTCGCTTTCATACGTCCCGGTACTTGCGGGAAGCAACACCGTGAAAATGGAGCCATGCCCGGGCTCACTGTACACCCGGATGCTGCCCTTATGCCCGCGCACGATGCCCAGTACGCCGGAAAGCCCCATACCCCTGCCGACGAACTTGGTGCTGAAAAAAGGATTAAAAATTTTCTCCAGCGTCTCACGATCCATGCCTGCGCCCGTGTCTGATACTTCCAGGGCCACATAGGTTCCGTCTTCGAGCATATCTGTAAAATAGCCGTCCTGAAAATAGTCAGGATCACATTCCACTTTCTCCGTGCGAACCGTGATGGTGCCGTTTTTGTCCCCTATGGCCTCGGCGGCATTCAGAAGCAGGTTCATTATGACCTGGTGAATCTGGCCTTTATCCGCATCCACGGCGGGAAGATTATCGTCAAGCGCATAAACAACATGAATATTCCTGGTAATCGAAGACGCGGTCATCTGTCCCATCTGCCGTACTTCTTCATTCAAACCGAGCGGTTTGATAACGAAAGTGCCTTTACCGGCATAGGCCAGCATGGAACGGCACAAGTCGGCGGCGCGGTTTGACAGGGCCTTGATCTCTTTCAGGGAAGAGGTTGCCGGATTCTCTTCGGGAATGTCCATAAGCGACAGGTCCACGTTGCCCATAATCGCCGTCAGCAGATTGTTGAAATCGTGGGCAAGACCGCCGGCAAGAATGCCCAGGCTTTCCAGTTTCTGCGACTGTTGCATGCGTTTTTCGTACATCCGCCGTTCTTCCTCAGTACGGCGACGTTCCTGGAGCACCAGCGCCTGGGATACCTGGTCGGATATCTCTGCCGCGAATTGCAGTTCATCGGGCCGCCAGTACCGCGGACCGCCGTGATGTTCATTGCACAGGACGCCGACCAGTTTGCCCCCCACGCGTACGGGCGCGTCCAGCAATGCGCCCACCTTGTTGGGCACGAGATAATTTTCCAGCAGATGCATGGTGCGCGGGTCGTGCCGGGCATCCGGGGCATCCACATGCCGGCCTGACTCCAATGCTTCCATGTAAGCGGGTATTTCGTCTACGCGCAGGACTTTTGTTTCGGAAGCGGGTTCAATCGCCGATGAGGCGATACAGGCGAGCAGGCTTGCGTCTTCGTTCAACAGCCAGAGGGAACTGAAGGAGACATCGAGCACCTCAGCGGAAAGGGACACAATCATCTGGGCCAAAACCGTAAAGTCCCATTCCACTGCGGCCGCATCCCGGCCGATACGGATGATCGCCGCCTGCTGTTGTTCTATCCGCTGCCATCGCGCCTCGCGTTCCCGCTCGATCTCAACCCGTGCGGTAATGTCCTCCATTGTCGCGACAATACCGGTCATAATACCGTCTTCACCGAGCAGCGGGGTTGCGTTGACCGACAGGACCACCCGCCCGCCGCCGGTGCGTGCCACCGAATACTGCAGGTCATAAACAGGTTTTTTCTGGTTGACAATGTACAGGAAAGGCGTTTCGCCTTTTAAAAAAGGATTCCCGTCGATATCCAACATATCCCACCGGACGTCATCATGAGCCCGTCCGCAAAGCTCCGAACGTTTCATGTGGAAAATCCGTTCCATCTGCGCATTAGCAAAATTGATGACGCCTCCGGGACTGAAAGTGCAGATTCCCACGGGACTGGTTTCCATGATCGTGCGCAGAAGATCCTGCTGACTGCGCATCACCTGTTCCGCCTTGATACGCGTCGATAAATCGCGGACAGCCGCCAGGCAGGCCGGTTCTGAAAGTCCCGTAATCCGGCACAGGGACACCTCGACGTCGAGGAGTTCTCCATCACTGCGCCTGTGTACCCAAGTGAATATCTGGGGATGCCCCGACAGGGCCTCGGCAATATAGGCATTCGCAGCCTCTTCCGAGTTCCGCCCGTCCGGTTGCACGGGCGCAGAAAATTCGGACGGTGTAATGCCTATCAATTCTTCGCGCGGCATCTTAAGCATCTTACAGGCCTGCTGGTTACAGTCCAGCACCCGGTCACGAATAAGAAACATGGAATCGCTGCTGTTCTCAAAGAGGGTTCTGTAACGTTCCTCGCTTTCCCGCAGGTCCCGGGTGCGCCTGGCCACTTCGCGGCGCAGCAGATAGCTCCAGAGCGCCAGCCAGGAAAGTACGGATACAATGATCAGGACAGCGATAAGGAAATAGCTGATCGGAAAATAAAAGCCGCCTTCCTCCTCCAGGGTTTCCTTGAACCAGTTCAGCCAGATCTGACCGAATTCCCCGGTAACGAGAACAAGGCGGTAGCCTTCATTCAGCTGATCGAGGAGCCGCACATTCTGCCTCGCCACGGCAAAACAATACAAGGCCGGCGCGATGTTTTCTTCCGTGGAAACGATATTATGCAGGCCGAGTTCCTTGCACAGGTACATGGCCTGGGTATGCTCCATCAGGGCGCCGTCACCCTCGCCACGTGCCAACCGCCGCAAGGCCGCCGCGGCCGAAGACTCCTCGATAATTTTTCCGGGATACTTTTCCCCAAGAAGATAATCGTGTGCGATATCCCCGGTTTGTACAATAACGGACTTGTTCCACACGGCCTTAAGACTTTGGTCCGGAGAATTCTTTTGCTTAAAAAAGGTTACCGAACTTTGCAGAAAAGGCACGGAAAAGTCCGCCAAATCGGACCTGGTTTCATGTTGAAAGAAACCGGTAAGACCATCGATCTCACCCGCTTCAAATTCCCGGCGCACCTCGTCCCAGGGCCCCAGTTCAATACGAATATCCATCTGCATGACCCGGGCAACGGCATTGAGCAGATCCACATTAAACCCGGTGGGAATTCCGTCTTTCAGATATTCGAAAGGCGGATAGGCGTGATCGCCCTTGAACACATAAACGGGCTTATCCTCTTCATTCGCCTCGGACAGCTGCCCATAACCCGCACCCACGGACAGCAGCAGGACCAGAAGAAACACCCCTACCCCGCACCTGCGGATGTGGCCCGTTGTTTCTTTACCCCGTTCCTGCATACAGTGAATTCCTTTTCTACGATGAATATCGTACCACTTTTCCCCTGTCAAATGTAGTATGTTTTCTCCACCCCGCTGATTGGGCCTCGTCGCAGGAGCGTGGCTTTGCGCAATGAGAGGATATCTGTTAAACTAAAGGCTGTTGTGCTGAAAGGGCTTAACGCCCACAACCAACCAGGAGAAATCAGGAATGCGAAGCCTTGTGATATTGCTGACGCTTTCAGCAGCGCTGTTAACCATGTTCGGCGCACTTGCCGACACCGTCGTAAAGTCGATCAGCATAGAAAACGGAGACGCTCCCCGCCGTCATGTGCCGGTGGAAATCGCCCTGGAAGCCAAGGAAATGCCTGCCACGGTTGCCGTAAAGAATATGGAAACCAGCGCCCTGTATCCCGCCACCCTGAGGAACGGCGCGCTGGTATTTTTGGTGGATGCCATGGAAGCGGGCGCAAAAATTAAGGGGGAAATAATCGCCGTGGAACAAACGGAAGGCGAGGCTCCCCGCGTTAACCTGGTGAAACGGCCCGATGAAGACGTCGTGGATGTGCACATTGACGGGAAACTGTTTACTGCATACCACTACGGCGCTCAATGGCGCAAGCCCTTTTTATGGCCGCTTAATAGCGAAGGTGGTGTCGGTATCACGCGCGATTATCCGATGGAAGAGGAATCCACCCCGAGGCTGGACCGCGACCACCCGCATCACAAGTCCCTTTGGACTGCTTATGGTGAAGTCAATGGCTATGACTTGTGGGCCGAAGGCGCGGACGCCGGGAACCAGCGCAGCAAAGACGTGACTTTCGGATCGGGCGACGCCTACGGCTGGATCCGTTCAGCAAACATGTGGGAAACCAAGGAAGGCGCTCCCATTATTGAAGAGATCCGGGAATACCGCTTTTATGCCACCCCGGAAAACGCTCGTCTGCTTGATGTTTTTGTTACCTTCAAGGCCAGCCAGGGTGAAGTGTTTTTCAGTGACACCAAGGAAGGCGGCATTGTCAGCGTTCGCATGCGTCCGGATATCTGCCGCGCCAAGGCGGTCATAACGAACGCGCTGGGCGATGTGGGTGAAGAGAAGGCTTGGGGAAAACCGTCCCCCTGGTGTGATTTTTCCGGGGAGGTTCCCGGCGTGGGCTGGCGCGGCCTCACCATTTTTGACAATCCGGCCAACCTGCGTCACCCGTCCAGCTGGCATGTGCGTAATTACGGGCTCATGGGCGCAAACGCCTTCGGGTACTCGCACTTTAATGAAAAAGAATACAACCGCGGCCTGATACCGGAAAATGGCGATTACACCATCCCCTCGGGTGGTGAGTTGTCCTTTGCCTACAGGGTCTATGTGCACAGCGGCAGCGTGCAGGAAGCGGAAGTCGCCCGGCGCTTTCAGGACTATGCCACCCCTCCCAAGGCATATTTCGCGGAATAACCCCCTACAATTCATTTCCCTTTACAGGGCCGAGTCAAAAAGCGGCGCCGTCTTTGCGGCGCCGCGATTATTTTACCTTTAACCGGCTTATACCAACGACCCTGTTCTTGTCAACGGAAAAGGGCCTCAAGCGCCATCCTGACAAGATTCACGTTTAACAACAGTTGAATGCCCGCGAGCAGGGTCAGCACCATGATGATTCGATTAAATAGCCTCTCCGAAACCCGGTAATGCATCCATTTGCCAAGATAGGAACCCACGGGAATCAGGGGCACGAGGAACAGATCGAAACGGAGGACGGAAAAGTCCACCAGGTTTACGGCGACATAAAAGGGCAGCTTGGTCAGGTTAATCAGGGTAAAGGCCCATGCCACGGTGCCGACGAACAACGTCTTTCCAAGGTCCTGGGAAAAGACGAACAGGCTGACGATGGGCCCGGCGGCGTGGGCGATGGTGGAAGAAAATCCCGCGAAAATCCCCGCGATCCAACCGATGCGCGGCCCGGCTTTCTTGCCACGCACCCACTCCAGCGAGGCTTCCTTGGCCAGGATATAGAAGGCCAGCAGCATCGCCATGACCCCGACGAATTTCTTGATGTAGCCGCCGTAGGTCTCAATGCCGGCCTGCCCCACGCGCCACCAGACCAGGGCCCCGAGGACAATGCCGATGATGGCGGGAATGTAAATCTGCCGAATCACCGCCCAGTCCTTGTTGTGGCGATGATGATAAATGGCGTTCATGTCCAGCAATATCAGCAAGGGAAGCAGCGTGGCCGCCACCTTGTCTACCGGCATGACCAGCATCATCAGCGGCAGCGACAAAACCCCCGCCCCGCCGGCGAAACCGGACTTGCTGATGCCCTGGATAATGATGGCGGCACTGACGAAGAGCCAGAAGACAACCGGAGAAACCCCGGGGAGCATGTATTCTGAAAGCATGGTGTTCTCTCTTTTTTGCCTCACACGGCGGTCACCCCGGGAAAGCAGAACCGCAAAAAAAGGACAAAGAAAACGACTCAGGAGTAATCTAACGCGCGGGCACCCTCCCCCGTCCGAGACAGGCAGCCTATGCAGGATCAGCCCCCAGCAACTCACGGACCTTGCCCAGCAATACCTCGCCGGCGATAGGCTTGCTGATTACGTCCCGGTAGGGCACCTGGTCGGGGTCGAAAACGGCATCGGATGGATTCAGCATGGAGGAAAACATGAGAATAGGCATTTCCTTGCCCAGCGCCTCGGCCACTTTGTAGCCCGCGTTAATCCGCTCCATCATAATGTCCAGGATGACGAGGTCGGGCTTCTCCTCCTGGGCCGCCTTCAGTCCCGCCGCCCCGCTGATGGCGGTCCTGACGCGGTATCCCTCCGCCTCCAACAGGCTCTTGCAAAAAAAATGAACATCGGGATCATCGTCTATCACCAGGATGGTTTTAGCCGGCATGATGCGTTCTCCATGATTTAGGGAATGATCGTCAGCGTATATATTACTGGTTCCCCTCCGCTAAATCCATTTTCATACTGTGCAGGCGCACGGTAAAAGCACTTCCCTGGTCCGGAACGCTGCTCAGGAAAACACCGCCGTCATACAACGACGCCACTTTCTTGACGATGGCCAGCCCGAGACCGCTGCCCAGTATGCCGAAGGTTTTTTCATTTTTGATTCGCACAAACGATTCGAAGAGCTGTGCGGCCTCCTCTTCCGACATGCCGATTCCCGTGTCGGCCACCTCAATGACCACAGTGTCGTCCTGTCCGGCGCAACGCACATCAACCCGGCCGCCTTCCTTGTTGTACTTGACGGCATTGGAAATAAGATTGTTAAAAACCATTTCGATCTCGCCTGCGTCACCGCACATGGACAGGCCGGGGTCGCATTCAATTGTTATACTGATCGAACGGGCGTCGGCATCGCCCTGCATGGTGTCCGCGGCGCGTTTCGCCACGGCGGCGATATTGACCTCGCCGACGTTTCTCTTCTTCCTTCCGGATTCGATCCGGGTGAGGTCGAGCAAATCAATAATCAGTTTGCGCATGTACTGGGCGCGGGTGCGGCAGCGGCGCAACATTTCCTCATACACGGCGGGATCGTTGCCGGCGGTATGGTCGATAACCGTGTTAAGGAAGCCTTCAATGGCGTTCAGGGGCGCCTTCAATTCATGGGCGAGCACGGAAAGAAACTGGAACCGAACCTGCCTCTGTTCCTGGGCCAGGAGCCGGGCCTGTTTGGCGACGATAAGATGCCGGGAGGCCTTTTGAAGCACCTGCTCGAGTTCATCCGGGGTGAAGGGCTTGGCCAGGAAGTCATAAGCGCCGCTCTTGGTGGCGCGCACCGCGGTTTCAATGGAGGCGTAGGCGGTGATCATGACGGTCAGCGTTTCGGCCAGGCTGTCCTCCATTTGCTCAAGCAGTTCGATGCCGCTGATTCCGGGCAGTTTGAGGTCCAGCAGCAGGATGTCCGGCGGTGCGTTTTTCGCGATATGCTCGATCGCCTCCTCCGCCGATCCCGCCTCTTCAAAGGTGAAGGCCACGGTTTCATCGATATCGGGCATGGGGAATTGCAGGGATTCCAGGGTGCGTCCGATGGCGGAACGGATATAGATCTCATCGTCTACCACCAGTACACGGAGGCGGTTCATGAATCATCCTTTCAGGAGGCGCGTAACCTCTCGCTGCAGCTGTTCAAAACGCACCGGCTTGTCCAGCAGCGCATCCGCCTTGATCCAGGAACGTTCTTCCTGGGTGGTCGCGTCGAAATCGATGCCGGTTTCATGGGTGACTGAGGTCACCATGATGACGGGGATGGACGGGTCTTTCTTCTTGATCTTGTAGCAAAGCGTGAACCCCATGTCCGCCTTTTCCATCATCAGGTCCACCACGCACAGGTCGGGCCGGATGCCTGCCAGGACTTCCAGCGCCTGCTTGCCGTTCGGCGCCGTAAGCACCTCATACCCGGCGGCGGTAAACTCGGCCTGCAGTTGAAACAGGAAATCCGTATCATCATCCACGAGCAGGATGGTGCGCTTGTCTTCAGACTGGTTCATAAATAATGGTCTCCCTGGCGCCGCCGGAAGGCGGCCTGTAAAACTATATCATCCGTGCTCAAACCTCGGCAACATCACCGTAAACTTCGCGCCTGTCGGCCCCTTGGCAGGATCGCAGTTCGAGGTGAAACGTATGTCGCCGCTGTGCATTTTTACTATACCATACGTAATGGAAAGGCCGAGGCCTGTCCCCTTGCCGATGCTTTTGGTCGTGAAAAACGGCTCAAAAATCTTCTTGACTATATCTTCGGGTATGCCGGGACCAGTGTCCTGCACCTCGATGAGCGCCTGTTTGTCCGTATCGGACAGGGTCAGAGTCAACACCCCGCCCGAGGTGGTCATGGCGTCCAAGGCGTTGTTCACCAGGTTCAGGATGACCTGCGTGATCTGGTCGCGGTCGATTTCCACCACCGGGTCGCTCATCTTATTCAGAACATCGATGCGGATGCCATCGCGGGCTGGACAGCCTTTGAGGCAGGCCCGGACCACGCTATCCAGGTTGACCGCCTGACGTTGAACCTTGTTCTGCCGTGCGAAATGCAGCAGCCCGGCCACGATTTTCTTGCAGCGATCCGCCTGTTCCACGATGGTGTTCAGGTCCTGGCCAAGCTTGCCCGCATCGTCAATCTCACGTTTGAGCAGGTGCGAATACATGAGCACTACACCAAGCGGGTTGTTCAGCTCGTGGGCAATTCCGGCGGCAAGTTGCCCCATGCTGGCCAGTTTCTCGGAATGCATGAGCGCCTGTTGCGTCTTTTTCAACTGTGTATTTGAAAGGGCAAGATCGCCTACCGCCCGCTTCAGTTCTTCGATGGTATAAGGCAGGCACATTTCCGTTTCGGCCAGGCCTTTGCAGATCGCGATGGCATGCTCCCTGCAGGTGTCATAGCCACAGGCCCCGCAGTTGAGGTAATCCTCAGGGCCGTACTTGTTCATCGTCTCCAACGCCTTCTGGACGTCCTCTTCGGAAGGCAACGCGAGCCGCTGGTCCTTCACCTGGAATCGCCGGGTCAGATTGAGATCGCCGTACCGCTGCATCTCCGCAAACCACGCGTTATGATCCGCCGCGGCGGCCCGCTGGCGCGCATAGCGGCTGACCAGGCTGCGGCGGCGGAACAGCGGCGCCGGGTTTGTAATGCCCGGTCCGGAAATGCAGCCCTGGCAGGCCAGCACCTCGAGCAGGGCGACATCCACGTCGGCGGACTGGAACTCACGAATCGCGTCGACGAAAGGTTCCCGGCCTTCGGCAGCCACAATCTCTCCCGACATCAGGTCTTCCGGCAGGTTGGCAGCCTGCAACATGCCCCCGCTAATCGGGAACAGCATGCCTTGGCCGCTGTGAGGCGGGTCAAAATCCGAGGGCTCCGTTCCTTCCGGTGTTATACCGGACAGGGAAAACAACAGGCGCAGTTCAGAGAACGCAAGGGTCGCCGAAACTTCCCGAGGCAGCAGGGAACTGAGCATCTCCCCTTTCTTGGCGATGCAGGGACCGATAAAGATGGAGCGAATCTCCGGCCCGTGAATCCGCCGCACCACGCGCGCCGTCGCGATCATAGGCGACACGATCGGGGCAAGCATCGGTACCAACTCGGGATAATACCGCTCCACATAGGCGATAATGGCGGGGCAGGTAGTGGCGATATACCGGCTGCCCGGCGTATTTTCCAGCAACTGCTTGTATGCCCTGGCTACCAAGTCGGCCCCGAAAGCCACTTCATAGACATAGGAAAAACCCAATGCGCGAAGCATACCGACGAATTCCGCATAACCGTATTCGGAAAATTCGGCGGGGAAACTGGGTGCCACCAAGGCCGCTACCGGCGAGTCTTCCTGCAACAGTGCCATGGCACTCGCCGTACAATCGCGCACCTGTTTCGCGTTTTGGCTGCAGACGCGCACGCAGTTGCCACAGCCGATGCAGCGTTCGGGCATGACTTCTGCCTGCCCGTCAATAATGCGGATAGCCTTGGCAGGACATTCTCGAACACAGGTGTAACAAACGCGGCACCGTTCCTTGATCGTAGTGACAACGGCTATGTCGGTGACAGGGTCCATAGGCCTCTTCGTTATAGCATGACTTCCCGGCTGCTGTAGTGGGTATGCAGGAGATGATGGCTCTTTTTGCTGAGAGGGCTGCCGAGATATTCCTCGTACAACCGCTTTATGGATTCATTTTCATGGGATGCGCGCACGGTTTCCCCGGCATCAATGGCATACAAGGACTGCATGCGTTGCGTAATCGCGTTCAGGTCGGTGGACAGGGGTTGTCCACCCCCGGCAATACAGCCGCCCGGACAGGTCATAATCTCGATAAAGTGCAGGTCGCTGCGCCCGTTGCGTACTTGGTCCAGCAGCGCGGCAGCGTTTTTCAGGCCGCTGGCCACGGCTACGCCGAGTTCCAGTTCACCGATCTTCACATGGGCTTCCTTGCACCCTTCCAGCCCGCGCACCGCCTTTACCTCGAGATTGTCAAGGTTCTTGCCCGTAATCAGGAAATAGGCACTGCGCAGGGCAGCCTCCATCACGCCGCCCGAGGCGCCGAAAATTTTGCCGGCCGTGGTACGCTCGCCGAAGGGCGTGTCGGCCCCTTCCGGCTCCAAGGCCTTCATGTCGAGTCCGCGCATACGGATCAGACGGGCCAGTTCGCGCGTCGTCAGCACCGCATCCACATCCGCGTAACTTTCGTGCAGCATCTCCTTGCGGCCCGCCTCGAACTTCTTCGCCGTGCAGGGCATGATGGAAACGCTATAGATCTTGTCAGGATCAATGCCGGTCTTTTCGGCGAAGTAGCTCTTAATAATGGCGCCCATCATCTGCTGAGGGCTTTTGCAGGAGGAAATATTATCCAGAAAATCGGGGTAGTATTGTTCGGCAAACTTGATCCAGCCGGGGGAACAGCTGGTGAGCATGGGCAGCTTGCCCCCGTTCTGGATGCGGTGCACCAGTTCTGAACCTTCCTCCATGATGGTCAGGTCGGCGGAGAAGGACGTGTCGAATACCCGGTCGAACCCCAGGCGCCTCAGGGCGGCCACCATGATGCCGTCGCAGTCGGTACCGGGCGCGAGGCCGAATTCTTCACCGATGGTCACGGAAACGCTCGGGGCATGCTGCACGACCACCATCCGTTCCGGGTCGTTCAGCGCGTTCACCACCTCCTTGAGGTGGTCGTGTTCGTGAAGCGCGCCGGTGGGACACACGAGAATACACTGGCCGCAATTGATACAGCTGGAAAGGTTCAGCCCCTCGTCAAAGGCGGTGCCGATGTGCGTACTGCTTCCACGGCCGATAAAGTCGATGGCGGACACCTGCTGCACCTCTTCGCACACCCGCACGCATTTGCCGCAAAGGATGCACTTTTCCGGATCGCGTATGACCGACGGGCTGGACACGTCCACCTTAAAGCGGTTGCGCGCGCCCGTATAGCGGCGCCGGCGCACACCCAGGTCTGCCGCCAGATCCTGCAACCGGCAGTCATTGTTACGGATGCAGTACAGGCAGTCGTCCGGGTGGTTGGCCAACAACAGCTCCACGATCGTCTTGCGGGCAAGCAGGACGCGCGGTGAATGAGTCGTTATTTTCATGCCCTCCGAGACCGGGAAGGAACAAGAAGGCACCAGGCCGGGCGCGCCTTCCACCTCCACCACGCAGATGCGGCAGGCGCCGGTGGGTGTCAGCCCCTCCATATGGCAGAGCGTCGGGATAGTAATACCGACGCTCCTGGCCGCCTCGTAGATGGTGCTTCCCGCGGGAACCTCGCAAGGCTTGTTGTCAATTACTATATTTACCATGGGTTGTTGCTCCTTGTAGAATTAACCCCCGGCGCCCCGGGTCACTGAACCGTGGTGAGTTCGTCCTCGAATTGGCGCAGTTGCACCGCGTCCACACGGCACGCTGTAACACAGGAACCGCAGCCGATGCACTTGTCCACGAGAATGTAATGGGCCTGCTTCGCTTCGCCGACGATCGCGCCCGTCGGGCAGCGCTTGGCGCACAGCGTGCAGCCGATGCACTTTTCCTGGTCTATGGTGAAATACCGGAGTTCCTGGCATACGCCGGCGGGACAGCGCCGTTCGTAAATGTGCGCTTCATATTCATCGCGGAACCAGCGTAATGTGCTCAGCACCGGGTTGGGCGCCGTCTGGCCCAGTCCGCAGAGGCTGGTGTCCTTGATTACCTTGGCAAGGCGCTCCATGTACATGATGCCCTGAAAGCGTTCCAGCGTTGCCTCCTGGGTCTCGTTGCGGTAGCCGCGCGTGATGCGCTGCAGTATCTCCAATATCCGGCGGGTCCCTTCACGGCAGGGAATGCATTTGCCGCAGCTTTCGCGCTGGACGAAATCCATGAAGAATTTGGCGACGTCCACCATGCAGGTGTCCTCATCCATGACAACCATGCCGCCCGAACCCATGATCGCCCCGACAGTCTTGAGCGAATCGTAGTCCACCTCGATATCCAGGTGTTGTTCGGGAATGCAGCCGCCCGAGGGGCCGCCCATCTGGACCGCCTTGAAGCGGCGACCGTTGGGAATGCCGCCGCCAATGTCAAAGATAATACTGCGGATGGAAGTGCCCATGGCCACCTCCACCAGGCCGGTACGCGCCACCTTGCCGGAAAGGGCGAATACCTTGGTGCCCTTGCTGTTCGATGTGCCCATGGCCGCGAATTTCTCCGGGCCCATGGCCAGGATCGGCGGCACATTCGCCAGTGTTTCCACGTTGTTGATGACCGTCGGCTTGCCGAAGGCGCCGCGCACCGCCGGAAACGGCGGACGAGGACGGGGCATGCCGCGCTTGCCTTCCACGCTGTGAATCAGCGCGGTTTCCTCACCGCACACAAAGGCACCGGCGCCCATCTTCAACACAATGTCAAAATGGAATCCGCTGCCCAGAATATTGTCGCCGAGCAGTCCCGCCGCGCGCGCCTGGGCAAAGGCCTTTTTCAACCTCTCGATGGCCAGGGGGTACTCGGCGCGAATATACACATAGCCCTTGGTCGCACCTATGGCATACCCGGCGATGATCATGCCTTCCACCAGGCGGTGCGGCGCGCCTTCAATCACGGCACGGTCCATAAACGCGCCCGGATCACCCTCATCAGCGTTGCAGATCAGGTATTTCTGGTCACCTTCGGCCGCCCGCGCAAATTTCCATTTGCGTCCCGCGGGAAAGCCGCCGCCGCCACGACCACGCAAACCGCTTTGTTCAACTGCGGCGCAGATTGCCTCCGGGCTCATTTCAGCCAGCGCGCGCGCCAGCGTGCGATATCCGCCATGAGCGATGTATTCATCCATGCTGGACGGATCGATTTCACCGCACTGGGCCAGGACAAAACGCGTCTGGGGCGCGAAAAAGGGATGCTCCTTAAGCAGCGGAGTGTCCGACCATGGGGTCAACCCGGCACCGTTAAACTGACCGAGTACCGCCGCCTCCGGGACCTTCCCCTCGAACACAGCCTCCAGCAGATTCGGCGCTTCCTGCTCCGTCACTTTCGTAAAGGAAACGCGGGGGCGACCCGGCAGTTGTATGTCCATAATCGGTTCCGCGCTGCACAGGCCGATGCAGCCCACCTCAATGATGTCCGCATCCAGCTTCCCGGCATCCAGCCACGCACGTACCGCTTTGAGCGTCTTGCCGGCGCCCGCGCCAAGACCGCAGGTGCCCATGCCAAGATAAATAGTCGGCTTCAAGACGTCTTCACGGCGCAGCAGGGACAGTTTCTCGCACAAGCCCTGTTCCAATTTTCCCGATTCCGATGCCGCAAACCACGCCGTCAATTCTTCCGGGGTGAAGACACTGGAACCATTCGCACATCCGCACCCGCAGGCACCCGCTGTTTTACTAGTCATGGGATTCCGCCTCTTTCTTCAGGGTCTTGAAAACCCGTTCTATTTTGGATGTTGTCATTTCCGCGTAAAACTCATCATTAACCCGGATCACGGGGGCAAGGCCGCAGGCGCCGATGCATGCAACCACCTCCAGCGAGAACAAGCCGTCACGGGAAGTTTCCCCGGGCTCCAGCGTTAACAAACGCCGGATATCATCCAGCACGCCCGCGGAACCTTTCACATGGCAGGCCGTACCCCGACACACCTGAATATGATATTTGCCCAGCGCCGCGAAACGGAACTGGTTATAAAAGGTCGCCACACCATAAATCTTACTGACGGGCAGATGCAGATGCGCACCCACACGGGCGATCATATCCCGCGATAAATACCCGAATACATCCTGCAAATCCTGCAAAATGGGTATCAGCGCATCACGGCCCGCATTGGGATACCGCTCTAATATTTCCTGCAAGTCCCGGCCCTCGGCCGTTTGCATCGCAGTGGCCATTGTCACTCTCCTTGCGCCTGTTCAGGCTTTCCCTGTAACGGCATATACCTCTCCCGGTAACGCCTTATTAAATGTGTTAAAGATGATCGTGCAGCACGGGGGTATGATCCCTGCACCGTACTGTAAACGTGGAAGTAAAAAAATTATACGCTCATTGCACGTGTCGTTCAACTTTTTACCGGATGTTTATATAAACCCGATGTGTCCATTGTTATATTTAGCAGTAATCATTCTATTACAATCCCCATTGACAAACAACAATTGGATCATACAATTAACCAATACATCGCTTCCAACTTCCCTTATACGAATAAGATAAATCGGGTAATCCGAACGTATGTGAACGCACCGAGGCCGTCTGACCCGTAATAAAATTCCCTTAGGTCCGGGGCTAACGAAACATTAAACTTGCGTTTCGATACACGAATTAATATCAACGATACTGATTACACAAATTGGCGCGCTACCAACAAGCACGACGGGTTGCGGGATGGCCATGCACCCCCCGGCAGGATACTACAGGATAACAGGCCTGTTGTTGTCATCGCTACCGTTCAGAAAACAGCCCGCACGTTGATCACAAAATACCCGCAGGTCGAAACAACACAGCATTCGTACCGAATGGTAGCCTGCAGAAAAACAATCGCCGTCTGGGTTATGGCGGTAGCTGAAACGTATCTGGCGTATAACCCCTTTAATACAAACCTGTTGACACTGCACTACCATAATTTCTGACAGTCTGGCACATTCAGGCATGGATCATGCTTTTCTACCGGTAAGAAAAATCACTCCTCAAGTAACAGCGAATCAGGGAAACCTTTTCCATTTACAGCAATCACGATAGTGACAGAAGAACAGGAGGTTGTGTTGAAAAAAGTAGAAGCCATAATTAAACCCTTCAAACTGGAAGAAGTAAAAAACGCGCTTTCCGGGGTGGGCATCCAGGGCCTCACCATTACCGAAGTCAAGGGCTTCGGGCGCCAGAAAGGCCACAAGGAGATGTACCGGGGCGCGGAATATGTCGTTGAATTTCTTCCCAAGGTAAAACTGGAGGTGGTCGTTGCCGATGACAAGGCGGAGGCTGTGATAGAGGCCATTCGCACTGCGGCCGCCACCGGTCGCATTGGCGACGGGAAAATCTTTTTGCTGCCTGTGGAGGACGCGGTGCGCATACGCACAGGCGAGACCGGAGAAGTTGTCGTGGAATGACCTGCCGATGTCCGTGACACGCGGGTAGAACATTGAAATATCAAAACCATTACTCTCAACAGGAAGGTACCCATACGATGAAGACACGATCTGTTAACGGATGTATCGGCACAGTGAAAAAGTTTGCCATTCCGGGCGGCGCACTGTTGTTGTTGTTTCTGGCAATAGCCCCGGCGTACGCCCAGGAAGAGGCTGCGGCCCCGGACCGATACCAGGTGATGCTTGACACCCTCTGGGTGATGATCGCCGGATTCCTGGTTTTTTTCATGAATGCAGGTTTCGCCCTGGTGGAAACAGGCTTCTGTCGCGGCAAGAATGCGGTAAATATCCTGGCCAAAAACTTCATTGTGTTCGCCCTCGCCAGTCTGACGTTCTGGGCTACCGGCTTTGCCCTGATGTTCGGCGACGGACACTTTCTGGTGGGACTGGCCGGATTCTTCCTGGGCGGTGCGGACAACAGCCCGATGACGGGCGACGCCTATGCCGGCGTTTATTCCTCCCTCAATTGGACCGGTGTGCCGCTGGAAGCCAAGTTTTTCTTCCAGCTGGTCTTTGCGGGCACGGCGGCAACGATTGTTTCCGGCGCCGTGGCTGAACGGATCAAGTTTCAGGCCTACATCCTTTTCGCCGCCCTGCTGGTGGCGTTCATGTACCCCGTCACCGGGCACTGGGTCTGGGGCGGCGGCTGGCTGGCCTCCGTGATGGGCGCTTCCTTCCTGGATTTCGCGGGATCCACCGTGGTGCACAGCGTGGGCGGATGGGCCGCGCTCGCAGGCGTGCTGATGCTTGGGCCGCGGATGGGCAAGTATCGGCCCGACGGCAGTGTGAACGCCATCCCCGGTCATAATATCGCGCTGGCCACACTGGGCGGACTCATTCTCTGGCTCGGCTGGTACGGTTTCAATCCGGGCAGCACCATGGCCGCCGACGGTTCCGCCATCGCCCATGTCGCCGTGACCACCACCATGGCCGCAGCGGCGGGTGTTGTGGCGGCAATGTTCTATGCCTGGTTCCGGCTGGGCAGCCCCGACCTGAGCATGATCATCAACGGGTGCCTGGCGGGCTTGGTCGCCATTACAGCCCCATGCAACGCGGTCAGCATAACCGGCAGCGTAGTCATCGGCCTGATCGCCGGTTTCCTGGTTGTGGAAGCAGTCATCACTTTCGACAAAATGCACCTGGACGACCCTGTGGGCGCGTTATCTGTGCATCTCGTCAACGGCGTTTGGGGCACCCTGGCCGTGGGGCTGTTCAACACGGAACTGGGCCTCTTTTACGGCGGCGGCATCAAACAACTCCTGGTGCAGGGTATCGGCGTGGCCGCCGTGGCCGCATTCACGCTGTGCGCTTCTTTTCTCTTCTGGGGCATAACGAAAGCGGTGGTCGGGTTGCGCGTCACGGCCGAGGAAGAATACCTGGGCCTCGACAAGAGCGAGATGGGGCTCGAAGCCTACCCCGCCGATGTCACCACCTCCGAATACAAACTGGCCTCAGAATCCTGACCGCGTAACATCATCCGGACACGCAAAATGCCGCCGGCGCAACGCCGGCGGCGTTTACACGTGGTGTGCGCGGCATGGCGCGTCAGCACCTGAGGAATTTACTGTTCCTGAGCAAGCCTGTTTGCACACCATATTTCGATGATTGCGCGCCGCGTTCCTGAAAAGATACAATGCCCGCCATTCGGGCGGCCTGGTAAACAGGCTTGCTTCAACGGGAAGGAACGTCTGGCCTCATGATCCAATACAATTGTCCCAACTGCGGCGCCAACCTGAACATTTCTGACGACTATGCGGGAAAACCGGCGATATGCGGCGGGTGCGGAAACACCTTTCAATGCCCGCAACAAGGGATACCCGTTCTGCCGCCCGTGATACCCGCCGCCCCGGTGCGCCGCAGAACGGGGGCCAAGGTTGCCGTCGCTGTGGTACTGATAGCTATTGTACTGGTCCTGCTAATTGGCATTTTAGATCTTTCCAGGTCCAAGACAATCAGCAATGTCTCTGAGGCAGCAACCTCATTAAAAATACTCGCTAAATGGCAAATCGCCTACCAGGCTGCAAATGCAGATAACGGCAACTATGGTTCCATGGCCGCGTTGTGTGAGTTCATAAATTATCCCGGGGCGGACCCCACTGTTGAAGACACTATCAAACAGACCACTTCACCGCCCGGCTATACGTTCGATTTGAGAATCCTCCCCAGACTTAAGAACCAGGAACCGGATTTCTTCTGCATTGCCAACCCGGTCAATACCGGTAATCCTTTTAAAAAATCCAATCCTATACGGCTATATGTCGACAAGTCGCAAATTGTCAGATATACCAACGACGGTTCCGAGCCGAATGCTGCTTCCCGCCCATTCACCTTGGAAGAATTAATGGGTCTGGAAGGGGAAAAGGAATCCTCCTGAGCAGTCGCAAAGCGCCGCAGCATCCGCGCTGAAAATAAATTCGGTAAGCAGGGACTGACCCAGGCGAATCCGCCCCGGCGGATGAGGCGGGCCTGTCCTGAAAATATACATGCTGCAATCAATGAATGTAGAAGCGGCTTCCCATCCGCTTTTATAACGCGGCGAGGACGCCGCGTCTATGTTCCCATCGTTTACGGGCGGGCCATAGGGCGCATGACGCGTTCTCCCGCAGGTGATCGGCATACTGACTTTCCCGTACGAGCCCCCAAGTCTCTGCCCTTCAGGCCCGGCGCACGTCAGATACCACCAACAAAAACAAAAGTTGTATGTTGTTCACGCTTTAGCGTGCTCCCAAAGGGCTACACACAGCCTGCACACTAAAGTGTGAACAACATACTTGTGGAACATTTACTGGGTTGTGGACAACGCCCGCGTTGGTTCCTTTTCTGACCATAAGGTCTAGAACAAACAAGAAGTTCGGTATGTTGTTCACGCTTTTATGATATCCAGGCTTATGACTCGTATTTCGTACTCGTTCATCGTAATCGTTCATCGTAATCGTATTTCGTACTCGTATTTCGTACCCGTATTTCGTACCCGAGTTCCCGTATTCGAGTTCCCGTACTCGAATTCATGTTTTACCTTTTCGATTACGAGTACGCCCACGAGCCACGAGCACGAATACGATGCAGCGTTGAGGTGCGGGCATAGCCCGCGTTGGTATACACACGCCCCTGTCGATCACGCCTGCCATTTGTATGGGGAAGAACAGCAACATTCATATTCATCCCGGGAACGGTCTCGGATATTCATCATCCCGGAGGGATCACAGCCATTAGCCGGTGGTTGAGCGAAGCGATACCACCGGACTACCATACCATGCCCCCCCCATCCCAGCAGGGATGGTGGAAACGGTTTTGCAGCGAACCGGTTTCAAAGGCCTGTTCGTCATCCCGGAGGGATCACAGCCATTAGCCGGTGGTTGAGCGAAGCGATACCACCGGACTACCACACCCTGCCCCCCATCCCGGCAGGGATGGAGGAAACAATGTTGCAGCAGGCCGGTTCCAAAATCATGTCTTCCGTTATCCCTTCAGGATGGTCAAAAAGGAAATGCACTAACGGTGGTGTCGCTTCGCTCAGCCGCCTGCTAATCTCCCGCACCTCTATCGAGGTGCCGCATTCGGTTCGTTCTCAAGCGGAGTCTTGTTAGGTAAGCAACTTGGGAACATCGTAGAAAATTTTTATATTGTTCAACTGCAAGACGGGGGTAAGAAAAAAAAATAGAAGTTGTGCCCGATATCACGGCCACGTTAGAATTGCTGTATATAAAAACGAACTTGTATCATCGATTAAAAGTCCAGAAGGTATCTATCTTTGAGTTTGTTGCATCTATTATTCAAGATTGAACGAAATTGAAATGTCTAACACGGTAAAGGGGAAATGCATGTCCAAGTTTGATCAACTTATTGAAGGTATGGTCCAAGGACAGAAATGGACCTACATGGGAAACAAGAAAGAGGTAGATACACTTTTAAATAGTGTATACGATGAACGTTACCACAGTGCTTCCTATAACAAGGAACGGTTCCTGATTCGCGTTAATCTGCAGAAAAAAGAGGATGCAGCATCCTACGCAGGCTGGATTACGGCAGAAAACAACGAGGACTCTGGACCTTATCAAGGAACATCGTTTGTATGGTTTCCTGGAGAGGGGGGGAGTGTAGCAGTTCTTGTTATTGGTACCGGCGGTTTTGGTGCAGATACATCCATTCTTGGGCGCCCAGGCCATGGAAGACGACTCAGAGCTTTATCAAGACTTAGCAGTGGGAGAATATGGGTTAAGCCTGATTTACTTGACATCACGAATGAAGTCCCCGCTATCGTATCTCAAAATTGGCCGGACATTGCAGCTGCACTAAAATCGTATAGTCGGGTTATATACGCTGCTACGACTGTTCGTTCCCAAGAAGATGCGCTTGCCGTCGCTGATCTCCTAGACCTTTTCTTTCACGAGCACAATACGCCGTTGAAAGGAGATGCAAAAACACGTTGGGAAGCGCGTCTTGATGATATTGCAGGATCCGTATTTCCCAGTGTTTCGGAAGAAAGTGTACTGAGCATATTGCGTGAGCGAAGGTTTGTAATTCTTGATGGACCACCCGGGACAGGAAAGACTCGTCTTGCTTACAGAATAGGGGAAAAGATCGGATCCGCAACCCATGTTCAATTTCATGCAGCAAGGACGTATGAAGATTTTGTAATTGGTCTGTTTCCAAAACCCACTTCAGAAGGGTTGGCTTTTGAAGTTCGACAAGGCGACCTGCTTAGGGCAAATAACATCGCTAAAGATAAGGAACACGTTCTTGTCATAGATGAGATAAATCGTGCTGATTTGGCACGTGTTCTTGGCGAAGCGATTGTGTTGTTTGAGTCAGGTGAATCCGCACGTTCGGTTTGCTTGCCCCACGCACTTGATGGATACAATGGGGAGTTTACCCTTTCTCCAAATCTCTTTGTACTAGGAACCAGAAACACCGCTGACAATAGTATTGCCAGGATGGATATTGCCATTCGCAGGAGATTTGCCTTTATTGAGATGTGGCCTGTGCTCGATGTGGTTGAAAAGGAGGGCGTTGATTTAGCCAAACGTATATTCTCAGATGTAATTCACACCTTTGCAGAGATGACCGATGAAGATACCCTGCGGTTGGTTCCAGGGCATGCATACTTTCTTGACCCACGACCTGATTTAGAGAAAACGGACCGACCA
>Ga0123335_1000856_pt1 | contig 50997 bp, 32 predicted proteins | sample BiotimSIPDNA_2_FD_89707 | JGI IMG/M metagenome (GOLD analysis project Ga0123335, IMG submission 89707) | Anaerobic biogas reactor microbial communites from Washington, USA - Biogas_R2 time_0 SIP DNA | ecosystem: Engineered > Bioreactor > Anaerobic > Unclassified | place: Washington, USA...
CATCGATGAGCCGGTCATCGCACTAGAACCTGAGTTCGGACACTGCAGTCCCCACGGGGTAGATGCGGACGTTGACCTCGTCTCTCGGGGACGCGTCATTGACCCTGATCTGTATGCCGTTATATGGAAACCTTCCGGTACTCGTTGACGATCCTGTTCATCGTAGCGCTGGAGAAGCTCCTTGACCCGGGAATCCGTGAACCGCTTGTGAATCTGTGCCATAACATCCTCCTTTCGAGGCGTGGATTATGGCACTTTCCAGATGTGCACTTTCAACCTTAAATCCTTGAAAAGGTGTGCACTTTTGGATCTTAAATAACACTTTTGAATTTTGTGCTTGATCTCACACCGCAGGTATCTCGTATCATCTTCTGTAATTCGTATATCGACGGCATAGATCGTTTATGGAACCGTACGACCTATCGGCGCGGACGAGTCGAATCCGCTCCATGATGCGGGGGACATTGAAGATGTTCGGGTCCTCCCGTGGGATGTCCCCCATGCACGCCGGAGCGTGACGCGCGACGGCGCCCGGAAAGGAATCTGATGAGAAAAGCGAAGGCGTCGAAGCCCCGCCACCTCACCGGCAAGGAATCCGCGGCCAGGTTGAAGATGCTGGGGGACCTGATCGATACCGCCTCGATATGCATCATGACCACGGACAGCTCGGGAAGGATCACGAGCATCAACCGGGCGGGGGAAAGGCTGTACGGCTATCGCGCGGATGAACTTCTCGGCAGGGATGTGAGGATACTGTTCTCCGAAAGAAACCCGAATCCCCTCATACGGATGATGGACGAGAAGCGCCTGAACGGTGAGAGCTGGGAGGCCGAAGTCTGGAGGAAGAAGAAGGACGGGTCCGAGATCCGGACGTGGCTGGCGACCACCTACCTTCTCGACGAGGACGGGCGGATCCAAGGGGCGTTGGGGATCGCGCGCGACGTGACCCGCGAGAAGGAGGTCGAGGAGCGCCTGAGGATCCTCGGCGGGCTCATCGAATCGGCCTCGATATGCATCATGATGACCGACAACGAGGGAAGGGTCACCAGCATCAATCGCGCGGGCGAGCATCTGTACGGGTACCGCGCGGACGAGATCATCGGGAAGAACGTGAATGTCCTCTTCTCCGACAGAAATCCCAGGGCCCTCATCGAGAAGATGAACCAGAGCAGAATCAGGGGGGAGAGCTGGGAGGCGGAGGTCTGGAGGAAGACGAAAGACGGGGGGGAGGTCCTGACGTGGCTCTCCACCTCGTATCTTTTTAACGAGGCGGGGCAGATGCGTGGGGCCCTCGGTATCGGGCTGGATATCACGCAGGAGCGCGAGATCGGCGCCAGGCACGCGCGCCTCAGCGATCTCATCAACACCGCCGCGATTTGCATCATATCGATAGACCGGGAGGGGATGGTCATGGCCATCAACCGCGCGGGGGAGAGGATGTACGGCTATCGCGCGGACGAGATTGTGGGCAGGAACATCTCCCTTCTCTACTCGGACAGGAACCCCGACGCGCTGATACGGGAGCTCGACGAGAAGCGCATACGGGGGGTGGATTGGGAGGCGGAGGTCTGGAGGAAGAGGAAGGACGGGACCGAGATCCTCACCTGGCTCTCCACGTCGTACCTGATCGACGAGGAGGGGAAGATCCAGGGGGCGCTGGGGATCGCGCGTGATGTGACGGCGGAGAAGAAAAACCAGGAGCGGCTGGAGTACATGGCGCACCTCGTGGAGAGCATTTCCCATTGCGTCCTTTCCACCGACGAGGGCTTCCGCCTGAAGACGATAAACAGCGCAGGGCTCAGGATGTTCGGATACGGAGAGGGCGAAATGGCCGGAACGGATCTCTCCTCGCTATTCGCCCCGCGAATCGCCAAGGACGTCCTGAAGTCGATCAAGGAGAGCGCGGCGGGCAACGGCTCGTGGGAGGGGGAGTCGTGGGGGCGGAGGAAGACGAGGGTGGTCTTCCCCATATGGCTCTCCCTGGTATGCCTCTTCGACTCGAGGGGCAAGGTGAAGGGGGCGGTGGGTTTCATGCGCGACATAAGCGCGGAGATGGAGTCGCGGGCGAGGTTGGAGCTCCTTGGGCGGCTCGTCGAAAGCGCCGCGCATACCATCGTCTCGACGGACGAGGAGGGGAGGATCGTAAGCATCAACAAGGCGGGGGAGGAGATGTACGGGTACAGCGCGGCGGAGCTCATTGGAAAGAAGGTGAGGATGCTGTATTCGGAGCGGAATCCACCCGCTCTCGTCGCCGAGCTGGCGCAGAAGGCGGCAAACGGTGAGAGCTGGGACGCCGAGATATGGAGAAAGATGAAGAACGGCGGCGAGGCCCCGACGTGGATATCGACGTCGTACATGCGTGACGAATCCGGCTCGATCAGGGGGGCGCTCGGGATAGGGAGGGATATCACCGACAAGAAGGTCGTCGAGGAGAAGCTGCTCCACTCCACACGGATCGCGACGATGGGGGAGATCGCGGCGGGGATCGCCCACGAGGTGAGAAATCCGCTGACGAGCGTCAAGCTCGGATTGAACAATCTCGCAGAGATCGTGGGCTCCAGGGCGGACGCGAAGTCCGTCGTCGACGACCTCCTGACGGAGATCGAACGGCTGGAGAAGGTGGTATCCAACCTCCTCACCTTCGCCAAGAAGAAAAAGGAGGGTCGCGAGAGGAAGGACATCAACGAGCTGATCGATCGCGCCCTTTCGTACGTGAAGGCGGACATAGAGAAGTTCGGCATCGACGCCGTGAGGCAGTACGATTCCATCCTCCCCCCCGTCGAGATCGAATCCGACCAGATGCTCCAGGTGTTCCTCAACCTGATACTCAACGCGGTCCAGGCGATGGATCAGGGGGGGCACCTCGAGCTGCGGACGCGTTTCATGAGCGGCCGGGGGCCGCGGGGGGAGATACAGAAGAACATCATGATCGAGGTGAAGGATACGGGGAAGGGGATACCCGCAAGGGACATCCAGCGCATCTTCAGCCCGTTCTTCACCAGCAAGGAGAAGGGGACGGGCCTCGGATTGGCGATGTCCAAGCGGCTCGTGGAGGCCCACGGGGGAACGATAGGCCTGAAGAGCAGGGAGGGGGAAGGGACGATGGTCACCGTCCTTCTGCCGTGCGACTAGCGCGAGCGTCCGCGCGCGCCCAAAGGAGCGTGTTCCATGAAACCATCGATCCTGATCATCGACGACGAAGACAAGATCCGGCGGTTCCTCGGCGAGCCGTTCACGAGGAGGGGGTACCGCGTCTCGACGGCCGGCACGGGCAGGCAGGGCCTGGAGGTCTTCAGGAAAGAGGAGCCCGAAATCGTGATCCTCGACATGAGGCTTCCTGACGTGGACGGGATGCAGGTCCTCCGGGAGATACGCCGGGCCTCCCCGGAGCATATTGTGATCATGATAACCGCGTACGGGGAGATACGCTTGGCGGTGGAGGCGATGAAGCTGGGGGCGTTCGACTACCTGACGAAGCCGTTCGAATTCGACGCGATCAATATCGTCATCGGCAAGGCGTCCGAATACCTGCGGATGAAGAACGAGATCGCGTGCCTCAAGCGGGAGAGCGACCTCTCGGGCTACGAGGATATGGTCGGAAAAAGCAAGAGGATGCAGGAGGTGTTCAGGAGGATCGAGGAGATCGCGTCAAGCCCGGCGCCCCTCATCTTTCTCAACGGGGAGACCGGGACGGGGAAGGAGCTGGCGGCGAGGGCGATCCACAGGAAGAGCGCGCGCGCCGCGGGCCCCTTCGTGGCGCTGAACTGCACCATACTGGACGAGCGCCTCCTTCAGAGCGAGCTCTTCGGACACGAGAAGGGGGCCTTTACCGACGCCACGGAGACCAAGAAGGGGTTGTTCGAGGTCGCCGACGGCGGGACGATCTTCCTGGACGAGATCGGCGACATCACCCCCCTGATCCAGGCGAAGCTCTTGAGGGTTCTAGAGGAGAAGAGCTTCAGGCGCCTCGGCGGCACGAAGGACATCAGCGTGGACGTGCGGATCGTCATCTCGACCAACCGGGACCTCAAGGCCGCGGTCGCCGCGGGGCATTTCAGGGAAGACCTCTATTTCAGGATAAACGCCCTCCCCATCGTCATGCCCCCCCTCCGGAACCGGGGGGAGGACATCCTCATCCTGACGGAGCATTTCGTCCGCAAGTTCAATCTGCAGTTCGGCAAGGACGTCCGGAAGCTCGCCCCCCAGATCGCCGAGCTGTTCGCGAGGTATCAATGGCCTGGGAATGTCAGGGAGCTGAAGAACGTGATGGAGAGGATGGTCCTTCTCTCCAAGACCGAGGAGCTGCTCCTGAAGCATGTCCCGCATGAGATCTTCGTGGGGGACGGCACGCAGACGGCCTCCAAGAAACCCGTGTATTTCGGGAAGGAATACTCGGCCGCCAGGGACGAGGTCCTGAACGGCTTTGAAAAGGGTTTCATCGTGGAATACCTCACCCGGTGCGAAGGCAACGTCTCGAAAAGCGCGAGCGTTGCGGGAATGGACCGGAGCAGCTTCCAGCGCATGATGAAGAAGCATCAGATCGAATCGGAGAGTTTCCGCCTGCACGGTTGATCCTCCCCGCTGCGGGCCTGGGGTGCCGCAATCATGCGGCGCCAGGTCTTTGTATCTATCTGCCGTACCCCGAACAAGATACGGATATTTCCTATCACCCGCCCCCCATATTCCGCCGCACGCATACAACACCTGCGTCTTTTGTCATCCATCCAGTTCCCGGTGCTATTGTCCTAACATACACGCATGGAATATGAAGCGATATAATTGCTTCTGCCTTGTGCGCTGGCACGGAGTATGCACACACTTCCATTTGAGTCCGGTATATGCCCGCGGTTTCAAAGAGCGTGTGTCGAGCACAAAGCGGTACGGGGCGCATTTCAAGGCACGGACGCTCCGTAGGGAGTCCCGGGTCATCCGACACGATACGCGGGCGCTGGACGAGAGGTGCGGTTGGCGTATGGTGTACCGCAAAGTCGATAGGGCTGAGAAGGTTAAGGCTGTGCTGGCCGTTATGGGGGGGGGCCGCGCGTCCGTCGCGGCACGTGAGTCCGGCATGAGTCGCGGAACACTTTATAGATTGGTGTCTCAAGCGCGGGCCTTGATAAAAAAATCATTTTGCACATCGTTCAATGCGGAGGGGAGAGAGAACGCTAGATTGCGGGGTTGCATAAACAGCCTCAGAAGGGAAGCCGCTTCGATAAGGCACAAAATCGATAAATACGAGGCGGAATTACTGGAGGCGAACAAAAAGATAGAAATATTCCGTCAGCTAGGTCGCCCGGCGCGGTGCCGCAGTTGCGGGTGCGAGAAGATTTACCGAAACGGAAGTTATCAGATCAGTCATTCGAATTTTTGTAGAAGCCTTGAAAAGCAAAAAAATGGAAAGATTGAAGTGAAGCACTTTATTTGTGCGGCCTGCGACGAGAGCATGTACGTCGTCGATCCGGTCCACAATATTTTTCGTATCGAGTCTCAACACGGCAAAGACAGAAGTATTGTGCATCAGAGAGGTGCGAAAGCCGCTTCTCTGTTGTGTCGGAAAGGGCAAAAGACCGCCTAACTCTAATATGCTGTAAAGGAAAACATAGCATCCACAGGGATTGCGGCAAGACTTGAGAATGGGGTCATCTATTGAAGAACGCCGATCTGTGGCTATGGTGCGAAGATCGTCCATAATGTCGCAAGAATTTATTCGGGGATAAATTAATAACAAATAGTTGCTTGAGGTATGGGTTCGGGGTATATAGCGAATAAAACAAATGAATGGCTTTATATACGATCAGTACTGTCCCAATATAGCTACAACAGCATCAACTGATTATTGACAACGACCTCTGCGGATTCGTGATCATGTTGCACAAGTATCTGCAACGACGCGGATAAACGAGGGTATCGGGCCTCGCAGGTCGAGCAGCATATGGAGCTTCACGGTCCCCTTGCGCCGCCTGCAACGAGCCCAACGGAAGAGGGAGAGGCAGAGGTCGATCGTGGTGGAGTTGAGGGCATACACCGTCTCATCCAGCTCCACGCCGAATTCCTCGTCCGCATAGAGCCTTTGGGCAAGATGGATCAGTGTCTGTGTAAAGTCGGCGTAGATACGTCAGCCGCGGGTCTCGTTGGCATGAGCGAGGGTGTTGAAAGGGGGGGGCAGGTGATCCGGTTTGGCTACGCGATTTTTGCGGCCGCAGCAGTTTGTTTCAGCTCCTTATGTGGTCTCGCACATTCTGATGACAGTCCCCCCTTTCCGGCGGATGCCGCCCAGGAGCGCGATCTCGCGCTTATCGACGCTTCGCCACTCATCAGCGGCGAGTGGAGCACGTTTATACCGGGTCTTGAGGGGACTCAACAGCACGAACAGTTTTCGCTCTCCGGCGACGAGGGTGAGGTCAGCATGGGGCGCAGCGAAGTGGAGATCAATGGAGAGCCGAGCCTGGAAGCCTATTCGGAAGTGGAAGCCTTGGCTGTCAACTCCTCCTCTGCCGGGGAGAACGACAGGGGAGATGTGGGGCAAACCCGCTCGCAAGGGTATAGCTGCAGACTGGGAACCGGATACGACAGCCAGTGGAGCATTACCGGAGAGACGGACGTTATTTGTCCCGGCGAGAAACCTTACTTCGGCCAGGAATGGACGAATATCGACGGTGGATTTACCAATACCGTAACCTGGTATCAGCCGGACGGTTCCTTTTCATGCGACGGAAGCTCCTATATACCGAGCGCCAGTGATATCTATGGGCCGGGCTATTATTGGCTCTATTACCGGAACATATGGTGGTTGAACGGAGCGACGACCCCCGGTCGATGGAGAGTGACCGGAAGCGGAGGGGGCAGCGGTACAAAGCATTTTACGATCCGGTATTGGCTCACGGACCACGCGATGTGCACCTCGGGCGATGGGAGCGGAAAGACTACCTCTTTCCAGAGTACGGACGCCGGCGCATACAACTGGGTGAGGGTGAATGATTTAACCGCCGGGGCGACGATAACATGGGAATGGTATTATCCGAACAGCTCCCTCTATACCACCACGACGGGACAGTGGCCGGCTCCGCCGGGAAGATATCACGAAAGTGCAATGGCGAATTGCATGTTATACATTGCAGGACACTCACCGGAGAATTACGGGGGGACGTGGACGGTCAAGGTATATATAGACGGAACCTACCTCTATACGGATTCGTTCACAATTCAGGTCATCCCGCAATACAATGCCGAGGTGCGCGATATCTGGTTCGATCCGGATGCCGCATCCCTCCATGCGGGGGACTCGGGCCGCGTCTATGCGCAATATAAGAACCTCTCAAACGTCGGTGCGACGCTCGATGCGCGGATCATCGTCAGGAAGCCGGATGGGGCTTCATCCTACGCGTATTTGGACAACTGGGCCTTCGATCAGGGGCAGATCCGAAACATGTATTGGGACGGCTACGCTTTCGACCAGTCAGGCCAATACACGGTGACGGCGGAAATTTACGACGGGCAGGGGCGGGAGAATGGATGGCCGAGTTCGCGTAGATACGGTAGCCTTGTCGACTATTTTACGGTTGCGGCCGCAACGTACACCGCCGAAGTGCGCGATATTTGGCTCGATCCTTCGAATCTGGTGAAGGGACAGTCGGGTAGGGTATTCGCCCAATATACAAACGAATCTTCTTCATCCGCGACGTTCGACGCGCGGATCATTGTCTACAAACCCGACAGCACAAGCCGCTACTCGTATATAGATAATTGGGCGTTCGATAAGGATCAGGTCAAGAACCTTTATTGGGACGGCTATACTTTTGATCAGACGGGAACCTATGAGATCAAAGCCGAGATCTACGATAGTCAGGGAATGCAAGCGGGGTGGGCGAGCTCGCATCGCTTCGGCACGCGCACGGAATCGTTCCTTATCGGCGCTCCTTCCTTGGACGGACAGGTGGAGGATGTATGGCTCGATCCCGCCGATATCAAAGCGGGACAGAGGGGAGATATTCACGCAAGGTTCAAGAATCTATCCAATGGCTCTGCGACGTTCGATGCCCGGCTCATCGTGCAAAAACCTTCGGGGAACACGACCTTCGGCTCCGTGGACGATTGGGAATTCGGTCAGGGGCAGGTGCAGAACGCGATGCGGAGCTACTTTCTTTTCGACGTGGAAGGCCGCTATACGGTTACGGCCGAACTGTACGACCAGAATGGGATGCAATCGAATTGGGCGGCCTCTCACAAGCTGGCTTTCCGCACAGAAGAGTTCTCAGTAAGCGGTCTTCCCACGCCCACCCCGACTCCGCCGGGCAAACTTTTCAACGCGAAGACGGAGGATATATGGCTGAGTCCGACCTCCGTTGCGAAGGGTGGAACGGCCGATGTATATGCCCGCTTCCATAATATCTCCCGCATCGACGGTCCCTACAGCGGCGCGGCGACGTTCGACGTTCGGATCGTGGTGCGCAAACCGTCAGGGCAGTCTTCGTCGGGGTATGTCGATAATTGGTCTTTCACCGCGAATCAGGCGCAAAACGTTCTCAAACCGAGAAATCATTTCGATGAGGAGGGGACCTACACCGTTACGGCTGAGATCTACGATATCGGGGGCTTTCAGGCGAATTGGGCGGCGGCGAACCGCCTCGATTCCCTCTCCAAGACATTCTCCACCATTCCTGGTACCCCTACGCCGACTCCGCCGGCCAAGCTTCCGGTTGTTCTTGTGCACGGCATAAACGGACAGGCGGCGAATTTCGGCGCCCTGAAGGAACTGATCGAGGGAGAAGGATATACGGTGTACTCTTTCGAGTATTCGTGCACCAATACCCCCGACAGGCCGGGGAAGGGCACAAAGACGATTCAAGATTGCGCCGCAGAGTTGCGAGATTTTTTGGCGGCGTATCCAAAGGTCGATATCATCGCCCATAGTATGGGAGGATTGGTGACTCGATCGTACAGGGCTGGCCTTGATTTGAGCGAGCAGAATCGCACGGAAAGCGTTCTGAAGGCGAGAAGGGACCAGATCCGGAAATTTATCATGCTCGGCACGCCGAACTTCGGCTCCAATAGATTGCTTGAGCTGGGTATCGATATCTGGAAGCTGGAAAGCGATGCGGACGATACGCTTCACGACCAGTTGAAATGGGCGAGCTACCTTACCTGGCTGGTGAACATGAAGGATCAGCCCGAACCCTCTGAGGATCTTGTGATTGCCGGCATATACGACGGCATCATACGCGACCATCACAGCGGAAACGATGGGGTTGTATGGATTCAAACCGCAAATTATGACTGGAGATACGATGTGCCGTGCATCTACGTCGATTATGAGCATATGACGACATCGATATTCGATCATTCCGCCAGGGGTATCGCGAGAATCGATTCAGCCTCCCATCTCTCATGGTTGGCTATCAAAGATTGGCTTGCCGGGCGGTGTCCGACGCAGAATGATCCCGTCCCCTCCTACAATAAGGGGATGATTGTTCTCGGAGCCGTTGACGGGTCCTCCGAACCGATCCCGATCAACGTGCGCGAGGTAGGAGATTTCACGGGGCCGTTCCTGACAGAAAACGACAGCCATATCTGGTATCGGCCATGGCCGTATCTCCCCGAAAGGGACTATGCCATAGAGGTAACAAGGCGGGACGGATCGGATCCCAGGGTGATCAACACCGAAGTCGTCGCGGGCCGCACCACGTTTATTGTGCTGGATTATACACAATCGGGCACTCCTACAGCGACACCCGCTAGCCCGACTCCGACGCCTCCCGGGGGACAGCAATCGCTCGATGTGGGGCCGTTTAAGATTTACGCCGACTATATTTACGGCGGAAGCGGTTGGCCAAAAACGGCAAGTGGAAATGTGAACCTCAACCACATCTTGTATTCGACGGGGAATATCGAGATCGCGAAAAACTCGACCGCCGTATACGAGATCTCCGGAAACGGACGGCTGTACGTCAACGACATCCCGATCCCCGGTCTCGGGACGGTTCACGACCTTACGATGTATGAGGGATCATTCAGCTATGTAGTGGATGGGAACGGTCTGGCGAAGAGATCATTGAATGGAGCGCTCAAGTATCTCAAGGTTGCGGGATTGGACGCGTATATCAACTCGTTTATATTCTTGAACGACGGGGTAGAACTTTCGGCCGATCTAAAGTTCCCCGGTCGGGATGGTTTCGTCGAGGTTGGGCGGCTGCTCGTGACAAAGAGCGGCGGAATGAGCATGACTGGGAAAATAAGCGTCGGGGGAATCGATATGGAGATTAACTCCCTCTCCATAACATCGGACAAGATTACCCTTCAGAACGGTACGATAGTGTTTCCGGAGGCGTTTTCTCCTGGCGGAATAGATTTCAGCCCCGCGGCGAGGAGCTACTCGCCGCTAAACAGTTCCTGCACTGCGTTCGATTTTTCGGCTGTCTCGGGGACAGAATCTTCATCGGAAGAAGACATAGAATGCAGCGATGGCGTTTTTCAAAGAACGGGAGAAGTTAGGAACATCGAGGGGCTCGTCGAAAGCGACATCCAGTACAGGGGCAGCCTGGTGGCATATCTGAGCCGGGTGCCGATGAATGATGAAGACGGCGATTCGATCGGAGATGCGCGTGAGATAGACGTCTGCGTGGTGGGGGAGAACGGAGATTATGAATTCGACTCTATCCCGGAGGCCGATTATCGCGTGAAGTGCACAGGGCGCGTAACCGTTGCGATCCGGGGATTGGAGATATCCGCCTCGGGGTTCCGCCTCGCGGAAGGAGAGATTACTAATATCCCGGATCTGGAATATGCAGGGATCGTGTTGCACGTTGGGAGCCTTGCGTTAAGCACGGAGCCGGTGTCCATAGTCTTCAAGGACACGAGCATCGAGCTTCCGCAGGATATGGGTGGAGGGACTCTGGATCTTGGGCTGTTGAGAATCACGGACGGCAAGGTGGATATCGAAGGGGCGATCCGGGACATTAGGTTTAATGTTCCGGGCACCAGATTCACACTGACGATCGAAGAGTTGGAATTTGATAACGTACGCGGACGGTTCACCGGCATGGGGAGATTGAGCATCCCTTCATTCCCGGATATTCGGGCGGGGGTGAGTTTCGATAGGCACGAGCTCTATTGGATCCATGCCGAGGTGCAGGAATTGAACGTGCCTATTTATGCGGTGATCTTTCTCCAGCGCATCAGCCTGGACGTGGCGGGACTTGAGGCGGGGCCTCCGCCCGTGGTAATCGTCGCGGAGGCCGGGCTAAGCATCGGCCCGACCTGGTCGGTTCCGCTTACGGGCGAATCGGTGGTGCTTCTTGGCGCAGATCCGATCGCGCTTACCATTGACACGAGCGATTATGTGCAACTCTCCGGCGCCCTGACGCTCTTCAAGCCCTCGGAGGGAACGATGCAGGGGAAGATATCGTTCCTCCTATGGGATTGGAGCTACAATTTCTCCGGGTTCGATGTGGCGTGCGCTGCTGCGGGCATGAGCAAGAGCCGAGGCTTCCATGCGGAGGCATACGTAGACATCATCGATATCCTGAAGGAGACAGGGACGTTCAACGTTGATCCCAAGAAGAACGTGAGCGGGCATGGTTGCGGGACTATTGAGGTACCCGAGGTGGTGCCCGTGATCGGAGGGGCTCAACTCGGCGGATTTGAAACGGTGCTCACGAACAACTATCTCGCGGGGGAGGGCTGGATCTCAGCCCTGTTGAGTCTCTCCGCCAAGTTCAACTATGACGGTGGCATTCAATTCGGGAGCAATCTCGAAGATCTTGGCGTGACGGTAATCGCGTCGGCCGCGATCGAGGGACTCACGACGCCCGAACAGATGGCTGCGTCTCCGTATTATTCGATCGATGTCCCCGACGGTCTCGAGAGGGCCATATTCAGGTTTGCATGGAGTCCGAACACGGATACCGATGTCAGCTTGATCAGGCCCACGGGCGAGATCATTTCTCCGGCCGCGGCGCCGAGAAGCTCCCCCTACGCCAATTATCTGAAAGACGCGGCGCACCATGAAGCGTGGTACGTCGTCAAAGAGCCCGAACAAGGGGCATGGCAGTACCGGCTGACGAACCGTGCTATCGGGGATCTGACCGTGGAGCTAATTGCGGTAGACGAGCCGCCGACGGTGGAGATGGCGGCCCCGAACGCGCAATCAGTGCAGGGAGTCAAGACGAGCGGGGACAGCATTCGGCTTGCGTGGGACGCAGAAAACCTCTCCGGAGGGGAGACGATAAGTCTCTATTACGACGTAAATGACAGCGGATATGACGGAACGCGTATTGCTTCCGGCGATTTCGCCGCACAAGGGTATTACGATTGGGTGATTGACTCGAGCGTTCCGTCCGGTCGGTATTTCATTTATGCCATGGTAGACGATGGAAGGAGTATGCCGCGCGGCTCCTATATGCCGGGCTGGGTGACGGTTGAGAATCCTGATTCGCCGCAGACGCCGAGAAACGTATCCGTGCAATCGGCCAGCGGTTCCGTTCTCGTCAGTTGGTCCGCGAACGAGGAGGAGGATCTCCTTGCCTATGTCATCGAATGGACGGATACGCCGACGGAGCTCTCTTTCGATCACAGGCTTGCCGTGGGGCTTGCCACGAGCTACACGCTTGACCAGCTCGACAACGGCCGCACCTACAAGGTGCGCGTAAAGGCTGTGGATAAGGACGGGAATGAAAGCATGCCGTCGGAGGCCCACCTTGTAACGATTAATATGGAGACGAGCAATTATTCGCCGGAGATCGTTTCACAGCCGGTGACAAGGGTGCGCCAGGGGACCGCATACCGCTATCAGGTGACGTGCAGCGATAAAGACGAAGGCGATACCCTCACCTATATACTGGAAGATGCCCCGGCGGGGATGACAGTCGACGGCAACGGACTTATCCAATGGATTCCGGGATTGACGGATGTGGGGCGGGTGAAGGTGAGCGTAAGAGCCGAGGATGCCCTCGGGTATGAGGCGAGGCAGGAGTACCACCTGGATGTCTATAACGACTATATGGTCAACATCGCGCCGGAGGTTGTTTCCATCCCGCCAGGCGTTGCTGAGGTAGGGAAAGAATATTCATATCAGGTGCAGGCAACCGATCCGGACGGTAATCCACTTCAATACGTTCTTCTGGCCGCGCCGGAGGGGATGGCGATGGATGCCCGGGGTTTCATTACGTGGACCCCTACCCAGTCCAATACCGCAGGAGATAACCTGGTTGCGGTCAAGGTGCTGGACGGTCATGGAGGAACGGCATCTCAGTCGTTCACCGTCTATCTGAGCTGGTTTTCTTCCTATGACGCGGAAGCGCAGCAGATATGGGCCAACCCGTTGGAGATCAAGGCGGGCGACACCGGCGAGATATACGCGAGCTTCAAAAACCTCTCGGACCTTGGCGGGCCGGAGAACGGCGCGGCGACATTCGACGCGCGGATCATAGTGCAAAAGCCCGATGGTTCGTCACGATACGCGTATGTGGATACCTGGTCATTTGCCGCTGGGGAAGTGAGACATCTGTTGTGGGACGATTACGTGTTTGACCAACCCGGTACGTATAAAGTTACGGCGCAGATATTCGACAGCGAGGGGTACCAATCCGGTTGGAGCTGGTGGCGCCGCTATGACTCCCTCGACCGGACGCTGAGCATTGCCGCCGTTGCGACCCCGACTGCAACCGCCACGCCTCCTTCCGCGCCCACCGCCACGCCGACGCTTCCTCCGGCGCAGACGGCGACTCCGCCCGGAAGCTATCCGGACGTGCGCATCGAGCCGATGTCTCTCGATTTTGAATATCCTGAAAAACCGGTTGCGCGCAATTCGAAAACAAACGACCTGCAGGGCTCAAAGGCCGCAGGCATTGAAATCTCGGCCGGTCTTGAGGACGAGCCGAGGTACGAGTGCGTGCTAACCTCCGGTTCTTATACGATGAGCACAAGCGCCGGCAATACGTGTAGGATCGAGATGGACGGATACGATCCGATGGCCTCGCCGGGCGATCCGATGCTCCCTCATAAAATCTATCGCCTGCTCGTCCCGCCGAATGTGGATATTTCGACGGTGAGGTTGAGCGTAATAGAGGAGAGCATCAGCCCGGTCGCAAGCAGCAGCGCATGCGAAATTGAGCCTGCGCCGCCGATCGCGACGTGGGACGGTACGGCTGTCGTATACATGTGGGGTGAGGGGAAACGCGTGGTGAACGGGAGAAACCTGAACGTATACGAGACCGACGCGAACTATCCCGCATCGAACATCGAGATTTCCTCGACCGGCGAGATGCGCCAATGGAAATACATCGAGGTCGATTACCGGCCGTTCCGATATAACCCTGTGCGTGAAAACCTCAGTTTTACGAAAGGGATGCGCATCACCGTTTCCTGGAAAGCGCCCCTCAAAACGAGTATCTCCTCGTTGTCGAGACGATTGGAGGACCGGGCGATGGACCGAGAGGCATCTTCGATGTTCCAGAACTACGCGCAGTCGGCGTCGTGGTATACGCCATCGAGGAGAACTCTCTCCGAAGCCGGCGGCGAGAAATATAATTATGTGATCATCACCTCGAATGCCATCAAGAATGGTAGCGCGAAGCTTAATGATTTTGTGGCGCATAAAAGGACGCTAGGCTTCACTGTTGCGGTGATTACGGAGGACGCGTACGGCTCTCTCTCCGGCCAGGCGCCGAACGGACGTTCGGAGAAGATCCGGAAGTGGCTTAAGGACAACTATGTTTCCCTGGGTATCAAATACGCGCTCCTCATCGGAGATCCGCGCACTGACAGCGCGGACGTTCCGATGAAGATGTGCTGGCCTAGGCATAACACGACCTGGGAAACCTCTTACCTGGACGGCCCGACGGATTTCTATTACGCGGAGTTAAGCGGCGATTGGGATAAGGACGGAGACGGCTTCTTCGGCGAGTACGGCGACGATACGGGTTCGGGGGGGGCGGACAAGGCAGCGGAGATTTACGTGGGACGTATCCCCGTGTACAACGGAAATTGCTCCCCCCTGGACTCGATTCTCCAGAAAACGATCGATTATGAAACCGCTGCGGGAGACCTATCATGGCGGCAGAACATCTTGCTGCCGATGGAGCCGTCGGATTCGAGTACGCCCGGCTGGCAGCTCGGGGAGGGGATCAGGAACAACTTCGCGACGGCGAACGGGTTCGCGGCGGAACGGATCTACGAGCAGCAGTACGGCATAGATCCTCCGCCTGAAAGAACGCCGTGTAATCAGGGAAGTGTTCTCGACGAGTGGCAGAACGGTTACGGCATGGTGACCTGGTGGACACACGGCTCCGCCACGTCGGCGGCGGACGTCTTTTCGACCTATGTTTGCTCGGATCTGGACGATACCAGGCCGTCCGTGGTCTTCCAGAATTCTTGCCTCAACGGGCAGCCGGAGACCACGAACAATCTCGGCTACAGCCTCCTCTTGCATGGCGCGATAGACACCATATCGGCGACGCGCGTAAGCTGGTATAACCCGGGGGCGTGGGATCTCAGCGGCTCTAACTCCGGCATGGCCTATCGTTTCACGGGAAAGGTGCTTGACGGACAGGGGATCGGGCAGGCGCTGTTTGCCATGAAGCTAGGGGAATCGTCGTCGAGCGCCGAGTACTGGATGAACCACGTCGTGTTCAATATGTACGGAGACCCGTCGATTACATTGTCGAGCGGCAAGAACTTCACCATCTACAACGACGGAAATGCTCCGCTGGAAATACAGGGGCTGAGTGCCCAAAATTCCGCGGCGTGGTGTAAGATTCAGAGGGCGGAATTGATCCCCTTCACCGTTCCCGCGGGGGGGGCATCTCTTGTGACCGTTCGCGTGGATCGCAAGGGACTCTCGGGCGGAACGTATACCGACAGGCTGCTGGTGTCGTCGAACGATCCGGATGAGAGTCCGTACCCGGACGCTGAGAACATTACGCTTCGCATCATCTCCGGCGCCAAACCGGATCTCATCGCGGATAGCCCTGCCCCGGATGACGGATTCTCGCAGCCTCCATTCAATCCCGGACAGTCGGTCGAGTGGTATGTTAGCGTATACAACACGGGTGAGGGAGATGCCGGAGGCAGCACGCTGGCATACTACCTGGGAACGAGCCCGGCCGATTATTCGCGGCAGATTGCACACGTATCGGTCGAATCGTTGTGGTCGGGATCGAGCTCGACCAAGCATAAGCCCTATGTGTTTACCGAGAGTGACAGGGGCGTGCGTTATCTCAATGTGCGTGTGGACAGAGATGGCGTCGTTGCGGAGGAATTCGAGAACAACAACAAGGCGAGCTACGGCCCGTTTCACGTAGGGGAGGCGTTTACGCCTACGCCGTCGCCGACGGAGACGGCGATACCGTCTTCGACACCGACAGTTGCGCCGACGGCGTCACCCACGCCATCCCCCAGTTCTCCCACCGGCACGCCGACGCAGGTGATACCACCCACGGCCCCCCCCATTCCCACCATCACGCCTACGCAAGCCCCCCCTGGGCATGTGTCCCATGTGGTGAAAGGAAAGGTTATCAACGCGGACGGGACTTCGCCGGAACAACTCCTCTTCATGGCGCATGTGACAAGCAGGCCGAAGGACATCGTCAGGATGGGATCGACGGGAAGCGTGTATGCGGATGGATGGTGGCAATTAGACGCGGCTAGCTTCGTCTCAGGGTGGGCCGTCGGAGAAATTCTCCACATCAATATGCTCAATCCATATAACGGCCAGAGCGGATCATGGGAATACACATTGGCGTCGGAGAATCCTCAGGTAGTCGAGGAATACCGGCTCAATGACGTGATCAAGGACACTACGTATCTCATGAAAACCGCCAGGACGGGCCTGAATGCGATCACTCTCATGGAGTCGACAATCGTGCAACCCGGCGGAACGACCACGGCGGAGGAGCTAACGCGCCGGATTCCCAACTGCTCCGTGGTATACCGCTGGGTGTCGGAGACGCAAAGCTACGACGGCCATGTAAAGGGATTGCCCGTCAATAACTTCGCGGTTACTGCATTCGAACCGTATTTCGTTTCGGTAACAACGGGATGTGAATGGACCCAGTCCGGAGTTCTCGGAGGGTACCTGCCGTATTTCCATCTTATCACCACCGACGAGACGGATCTAAACGCCATCGTTTATCCGCCGGACATGCTCCATCTCAAGACGGCGGAGGAGCTGGCGCAAGACATAGACCATTGCAAGGTCATCTACCGGTGGAACGCTGAGACGCAGGCGTTCGAGGGACATGTCAAAGGCTTGCCGGTCAACAACTTCAAGCTCAAGGCGTGGGAGGTATACCTGGTCTCCGTGGACGGCGAGGCATATTGGCCGTGATTTCAAGGCTCCTCTGTGCCATCAGAGGGATGCTGCGACGGATGGAATGAGGGGGAAAGATGAACAAGCTGATGGCGATGACTTTGCTTATGATGCTGGTGGTATCTATGCCGGTCTGGGCGGGTAACCCTCATACGGTGTGCGGCAAGGTCTTCGACGCCGTTAAGACCATGCCCGCCGACGGGACCATACGCTTGAAAGCCTACATAGCGGGCCGGCCCGACGAGATATTGACGGAGAAATCCCCCGGCTCGGGCTATCAGAGCGGTTGGTTCCAAGTGGTGGTTGGCAATTTTCCCAATCGCTGGAAGGTCGGAGATGTCCTGATAATAGAATTTACACACAATGCCACGGGCGCCAGCCGCGTCGTGGAGCATATACTGACCTCGCAGGACCCGGAGCAGATCGGCGATATAGTACTCCAGAGGAAATGAGCCGCATTGAATATTCGGCGCCTGCGGCATAAAGGCAATAAGACTCTGCTCTCCTGAGATGAGGCGGGGCGGGCGGGAGGAGAGAGCTTGAGAAGCGCGATGAACAGCATGATATGCGTGATTGTGCTTATGGCGCCCTCTCTCTACGCGGGTACGCCGCATACCGTTTGCGGCCGCGTCTTTAATTCCGACGGGAGTGTGCCCATCGACAGTTCTGTCTCCTTTACCGCTTTTATCGAATCGAGACCCAAAGACCCGGTCACGCAGGATACCACCGGCTGCGGTTACGCGAACGGGTGTTGGCAGGTCAATGTCGGAAATTTCAGCACTGATTGGGGAGTGGGCGATGCATTGAATGTTATATTTGTGAGTTCGCAAGGAGAAGATGGAAGTACCGCGCATAAGCTGACGGTGGAGGATCCGGAACCTGTTTCCGACGTCATCCTGGCGCCTTCGCAGACCACTCCTACGCCGGTAGAGACTCCGGAGGCGACGGCAACGTCTGCGATGACTCCTACGATGACTGTGACCCCCTCTCCGACAAATACTCCGACGGAAACTCCGACAATGCCCCCGGAACCCACCGAATGTCCTTTCATACTGGATGTGCGAGTCAATTTTCAGCCGGAAACGGCGTCGGTTCCCGACGGCTATAACGAGGATTGCGGTCGGGAATACCCCGAAGGTTCGAAAGCGGATGGGAACGACTTGGAATATGGTTGGGTGGTCATCGATACGTTCGGGTCTAAAGCGAGTATCCCGACTGTCGCGTTGATGCTTCTTCCGCGGTTGGAGCCGGATATGATCTTTGCCATGCATCCCGGCTTTACGCGGGGAGGGGAGGATAGGGCGGTCTCGAAGGATGGGGAAACTACCCGTCAATCGGTCATTTACGCGCTCCTTACACCGTTTCGTTTCGCCGGGTCCCGAAATATGCAAGGAGCAATCCAAAATAGAGGGAGGGCAAAGTGAACAGAATAGCAGCGGCAACTGTTAGTGTAACATGCTTGGTATGGTTGGCGGGTCTTGTTTCCGCGGGGAGCATCGATTCTCCGGGGGCGCCGTCGGCGGGGAGCGGGATGTATACGCTCCAGAACCTCTATGAGTATCTTATGAACGGTACGGCCCTTACCGTGACCGGCAGCTTTCAGAATCCGACGGCAGGCCCGGCCTCCTCGACAAAAACAATGAGGCAAATCGGGGACGATATCAAGGCATTGCTGGATCAGTGCGATGCCACCGCGGCAGATGTGAAATCGGGGAAGAAGTTTTTTTGCGCGGCGGCGGGAAGCTGGGGGGTGCAGACGGGAACATGGGTAACTGTGACGCCGACGCATACGGTAACCCCCACTCCCACCATAACCCCGACGCCGACCCCGACGATGAACTGGTATGAACAGTATGGTCCGAGCGGCACGGGCGATGTAGTACAGATCGGCACTATGTATATCGCATGTGATGCGAGAGGAGTCGGCTGTTACGGGGGCTTATATTTGACATTCGACGGTGCCACGGCCTGGAGCAATGCATTGGAATGGGCCGGGAAGAGCGACTGGAGACTGCCGAGTTATGCGGAGATGTGCGAGATAATGGGAGCGGTTTATAGTGGTTCATTTACCTACTCGCCCGATACTTATATGACAACCGATTCATGCGGTCCCGACTCAATTTATTGCGTGCGCTTTGATTGGCCGCTTGGGATCTGTGTTACAGAAGAGGAAGCTGAGGACCCTGACTTTCCGGAATATAACGTATATTGTAATTCCAAGTCGGCTGGCGCTCAAGTTCGTGCCGTGCGCAGCGTGGACTGATTCTCGATTCAGGATGTCGCGATTCATGGTGCCTTTGGAGAAGCAGCGGAGATCAGAGTATGAGAGTGCAAGGTTTCTTGACCGGGAGCGGTGAGGAGGAATGACATGAAAGGCTTTAGAGTATTGACATTCTGTGCGCTATTCAGTTCCAGCGTGTTCGGAACGGCCGTTGCGGGGAGCATCGATTCTCCGGGAGCGCCGTCGGCGGGGAGCGGGATGTATACGCTCCAGAACCTCTACGATTATCTTATAAACGGCGCGCCGTTGAGCGTGCAAGAAAACTTCCAGGAGCCCGTTTCAGGTCCCGCCCCCACGATGAAGACGACCAAAGAGGTAGGCGACGCGGTGCAGACGCTGTTCGAGGCATGCGATACGGATCCGATGGATGTGAGGCCCGGGAAGAAATTCTTCTGCACGCTCCCGTGCATGTGGGGCGTAAGAACGGGAGGAACACCCGTTCCGGCATGCACGGCTACTCCAACGCCGTAGCAAACGTCGACGGTTACACCCGGTCCGACGAGCATGCCCGATGGCTGGTACATCCGATACGGGCCGGGCGGGGAGGACAAAGTGGTACGGATAGACGATATGGCGGTCGCCAAATGGACGAACAATGAAGGGACGGACAATTTCGGTCTCAAGGCGTGGCAGGACGCGATAGATTGGGCGAACGTCATGAATTGGCTGAGCAGGGACGAATGGCGGATGTCGACCGAGGAAGAGCTGGTGGCCATATGCGGGTCGAAGGATGATATGGGAGGATATGCGGCTGCCCGATATTGGTCCGCCACGGAGGATGATACATATAACTCGGTCAACGTCTATTTCGACGGTAGACCATGTCAGTCTAATTACAGCGGAAAGTCAGACACCTGCTTTCTTCAAGGATATAGAGTAACGGTATGGCAGCCTCATTATAGAGGACGTTTCTGGAGAAGAACAATGACTCAGGAATGCTGCTGGACAAGCGATTTCAGCGGCTCATGGGGCAATGTGCCCATGCGGAAATGGCAGGAGCCTTGCGCCCCGTATTAGTATGACCCCTTCTATCCTTGTGACGACAGTACCAACGAAGGGTATTTGGACATGCCGATCCGGCAAGGAGGGGCCACTAGGTAAGGCCCATCTGCGATGTACAGTGAAAATTCCGCCCTCGTACGCGAATGGGGGATTTGTATCGATAACCGGCATCTGGGGAAGGAATTGAAATAGGGAATGTTATAGCGGAGGAAGGCAAAGACCGACGGATTAGCGCGAGAATGAAAAACGGGGGTATCAAATGAACAAAGCATTGTATCGGATGGGACTGTATCTTTGCGGCATTATATGCACTATGCCATCGGCGTACGCCGGTCTCCCCCACAGCGCTATCGGTCCGCTTTACAACCACGATAGCAGTGTGCCTGCGGATAATGACATTACCTTCGCGGCATATATTACTGCCAGGCCGTCGGATATTCTGACGCAGAATGATGACGGCTGCAGTTACGAGGAAGGATACTGGCAAGTCAACGTCGGGAATTTCGCCAATAATTGGAATATCGGAGATATTCTGCATGTAGATTTTCTACATATCCATGGGGGGGACGGTTCTCTTAATATTCAACTGACATCCGATGATCCTGATATCGCGGAACCGCTTTATCTTTCCATTCCGCCCCCCACCGCAACCCCTACGATCACCCCCACGCCCACCATAACCCCCACGCCCACCATAACCCCGACTCCGACCGAGACAGCCACGCGAACGCCGACTTGCACCGCGACCTCGACACCCAGCTGTACTCCCACGCCGACAAATACAGCGACGCAAACCACGTCCCCAACCGAGACGCCGACGGAAGCGCCAACGGCGACGGAGACCCCGAGTAGCACAGCAACCCCTGCTCCGGGTTGGTATGATCTTGACTGGTCGTATCGCCGTTCTATTACGATAGACAACAGCGGCTACATCTCCCTCCTTTCGGATTATCAAGTCAGGGTCGAGATAACGTACGATCCGCAAATGAAAGCGGATTTTTCTGACCTGCGCTTTACGGATAACGATGGAATGACCCTCCTGAATTATTGGGTGGAGAGTTCGACATCTTCAACCCAAGCGGTGGTGTGGATAAGGGTTCCAGCCATTCCGGCAGGAGGAGAGAAGACAATATATTTGTATTACGGGAATGAAGGGGTGAGCACGCTTTCTTCCAGAAAAGATACGTTTGCGTGGTTTGATGATTTCTCCACTGATACGTTGAGCAGCAATTATACCCTGTCGGAAAGCGGTCATTGGGAGGAGGATGACCCTTATGAGGACCCTGACTGGGATGAGGACCCCTGGGATGAGGATCCTATCTGGGTTCCGGATGGGTCCATTACCTATGATTCAGAAAATCAAAGAGTGAGAATAGATTCGGGCGGTCCGTTTCTCAATTCGATTCTGTGGTATAGCATGGCGCAATTCGACACGGCGGAAGTCAAATATGATCTACTGAAGGTTGTAACTTATATCGGCAACGGTTGGAGCGGCGTTATCCATGGCAGCTCGATGGATAATGAAGTGATGAATTTTAAAGCGGTATATCCGTTGACATACGGCGATAATAACCTGCATATGTGCATTGCCCCGAATTTTCTTTTGTTGGACGCCCCTACGCCTGGTTTCGAAACGATAAAAGAAACAATGATGCGGTGGTGGAATCATGGCGAAATAGAAGGGGGATGGAAAGCAACGGGAGAAATGTACGTGGAGGGAGATTACAAGGGGAGCGAATCAGGCGACCAGATTGCAGCGGGTTATATAGGAGTTGGGGCAAGAGATTCCGCGTTCTATATAGATAATCTTCAGATACGGCCATATGTAAAACCAGAACCGGTTGCGACCGTAGGAGATGAGGAAGGACAGCCGACGCCGACACCGACACCGACGGCGACCGCCACATCGGTGCCTGGTATCGGGAATATAGACCCTAATCATAAATACGCGTGGAGTGAGCACGCCGGTTGGTGCAACATGAGGCCGTCGGACGGCGGCGCGACGGTTACGGATACGGGGGTATACGGATACGTCTGGCAGGAGAACACGGGATGGATCCAGCTGGCGTCGAGCGAGACTCCTCCGTACGCGAACACGGACGAGACGGACTGGGGGGTGAACAACGACGGTTCGGGGAACTTGTCCGGGTACGGATGGTGCGAGCTGGCGGGATGGGTGAATTTCCATTCGACGGACAGCCGTGTGGTGGTGGATGGGGAAGGGAACTTCTCGGGCTACGCATGGGCGGAGGGAGTGGGGTGGATACACTTCGCGAACGAGAATCCGGTGGCGTATGAGGTAAAGACGGAGTGGACGCCGGAACCGACGCCTACGGAGACGCCGACTGAGACGCCGACTGAGACGCCGACCGAGATCCCGACGCCGGTGCCAACGATCACGCCTACGGAGACGCCGGTTCCCACGGAGACGCCGACCGAAACCCCGACGCCGGTGCCGACGGAGACGCCTACGGAGATCCCGACGGCCACGCCGACGGAGACACCCGCGCCGACGGCGACGGAAACGCCGGTCCCCACTGCGACCGAGACGGCGACCCCGACGGGAACGCCGACCCAGACTGAGACGCCGACGGAGACGCCGACACCAACGGCGACGGAGACGGCTACGCCCGAGCCGACGGCTACTCCGACGATCACGCCCACCCCGACAGCGGAGAGTCGGCCGCTGGAGACGGGGACCGTTTTCGGGATGAGGATCGAAGAGCCGAGATCCGCCGTGGGGAACGGATTCGTATATTATCTCGGAACGGCGACGAATCCGTCAGGGGAGATCATGGGATCGGTCAACGACGGCGACAACGAATTCGTGGCGGGAGGGGAATATCCGTCAACCGCCGCGGCACTGTTCATCGAGCCGGCGGAGGCGGCAATCACGATCGAGGCTGGGGATTATCTCGTTATCACGAACGTAGCAGGGGAGGAGATGAAGGTATACCTCCCGGCGCTCGACACGATGGAGGCCGTGACGCTCTATATCGGGAAGAACGGTGCGACGTATTACGACAGCGCATTGACGAGCGCGGCATGTGCCGCACCGGAAGAACTCCTACGGGTGAGCTTCGGATCGTCGGGTGCGAGGCTGGCCGACGGATATTATCGCGATAACGGTGGAGGGATGCTTGGCCATTGGGGGCCGATAGGGGCACAGGAGTTCGGCTGGTGAGCGGGACGAGGACTGATGGGAAGACGCATGCATAGTGTCGATCGTGAAGCGCACAGCATGATGCGATAAGAAGAGGTGCGGCAAAGGAACGAACCGCCCGTCGTACATCGCATGGATCATGGGCATGATGGGGCGCCGAAGGGGTGCGCGGCGCTCCATCGCCATAAAAGGAAAGAACGGATGTATCCAGTAGAGAGGAGTCGGATCGCGCGGATCGAGCGTTTGGCGTGCATAGGGGAGACGACGTCGGAGATCATGCACGAGCTCAATAACCAGCTCACGGTCCTGCTGGGGTATGCGACCATGCTCAAGAAGGCGCAAGCGGAATCGTGGAAATACGCGGATGAAATGCTGATGTCCTGCGAACGATGCTGCGGCATGGCGAAGGGGGTCCTTGAATTCGCACGCAGCCGGAGGATGGAACGGCAGAGGACGGACCTGCGGAGGGTGATTACCAAACCGGTGGAGATCAAAACCCGTCTCTTCGAATCCGCCGCGATCAAGGTGCGGTTAACGTTCCCGCCGGAGTGCATGGAGGCGCTGGTCGACGAGTTCCAGGTGCAGCAGGTGGTATTCAACATCCTGCACAATGCCTTCTACGAGCTGCTGAAGGTGAAAAAGCGGGTGCTGGAGGTGCACGGGAGGAGGGAGGGGGGCAAGGCGGTGATCGAGTTCCGCGACAGCGGGCGCGGCATCCGTGATGAACACGTGAAAAGGATATTCGAGCCGTTCTTTACGACGAAACCCACGGGGGAGGGGACAGGGCTGGGGTTAAGCATCTCGCGGAGGATCATCGAGGAGCACGGCGGCAGCCTTCGCGTGGGGTCCTCAAACGGCCGCGGGGCAACTATTACCCTCGATCTGCCCCTCGTCGAGGACCCGCGCCTCCCCCTTTCCACAGGCGTGCTCAATGAGGCGTACGGCAGATTCCCCGCGCAGAAAGTCGCCGTGAAAGACGGGAAGCGAGATGGTCCGGGAATGGGAGGTGACGGATAAAGAGTCGAGACGGATATCCGATGCGGAGCTCCCTGAGTTGACGAAGATGCTGATCGCCGAGGATGCGCTGCAACGCGCAGTGATCAGGGATTTGAGTGGTCAGGTGCGCGCTCTCGCGCGTCATCCTGGAAGAATGCGCGGGAAGATGCAATCACTGCGAGGAGAACCCCGGGGGCGGCTGGAACGGGACGGAGATGCTCGCTCGGAGACAATCTTGCTACTCCGATCTCCCAGTGCAAGTACTAACATACAAACAACTTGTTGCCTTGCAGAAAGTTGTGTGTATGTTCTAATACGCTGCCCCTCAATAGGTTGCCAAAAGCGTCCCCGATACTCCCTACTGGACAACGTCATACCCCTGTAGTACAGTTTTGCATCCGATCCAAGGGGAGGGGCCCTATGAAGATGCGCACAATGCTAGTTCTCATCCTGCTCATCCTGTTCCTCTGGGTTTTCCACCAGAGCGGGACGCTCGAACGCATCGAAACGAGAACGCCCTCGGACGTGCCGGGCGCGCCGGACCGGGTGCAGGTGGAGCATCGCCTGAACTGGGGCAAATTCAACGCCTACGTGCGCGGCTTCATCCCGCGGCGTTGAGACGCCGGAGGGGGGAGGATGCGGAGGAAGAACCGGATATTCGTCGGGCTCGGCGCGGGGGTCTTCTGCGGCCTCTTCTTCGGCGATCTGTGCCGGGTCCTCGAACCGCTGTCGGACGCATTCATCAAGCTGATGCAGATGGCGGTGATCCCGTACGTCATGGTCTCGATCGTCGCGGGCATCGGGGGGCTCGACGGGGGGGAGGCGCGCACGGTCGCCCGCAAAGGCGGGCTCCTGATGCTCTGCCTCTGGCTTGCGGGGATCCTGATCTTCTTCTCGATGCAGTACGCGTTCCCGCCGCGCCCGACCGGCGCCTTCTACAGCGCGGGTGAGGTCGAGAAGCCCGCATCGGCGGGCATCCTCGACACCTTCATTCCCGCCAATCCGTTCAAGTCGCTCGCGGAGGGCGTCCTCCCCGCGATCGTCCTCTTCTCCATCTTCCTCGGCGCGGCCCTCATCGGCGCGCGCGGCAAGGAGTCGCTCATCGGGATCCTCCGCGTCGTCTCCGAGACGCTCTCGCGCGTGATGGATTTCGTGATGGAGACGGTGCCGTACGGCATATTCGTCGTCTCCGCGCACGCGGCGGGGACCCTCTCCCCCGACGCGCTCTTCCAGCTCCAGTTCTTCTGCGAGTCGTACATCGTGTTGAGCGTCGTCCTCGCCGTCGTCGTCCTGCCGCTCTTCGTCTCCGCCTGCACCGGCTTCCGCCTCCGGGAGGTGCTCTCGGCCTCGAGCGGCGCCGTGGTGCTCGCCTTCTCCGCGCAGAACTCCTTTATCGCGCTCCCGCTCATCGAACGCGGCGTGCGGGAGCTGTTCGCCGGGCGCGGGGACGGCGGCGGAAAGACGGGCGCCTACGCGGAGGTGCTGCTCCCGATCGCCTACAACTTCCCGCGGTGGGGGGACTTCGCCCCGTACCTGTTCATCCTCTTCACCGGGTGGCTGTACGAGACGCCGCTCGATCCGCTCCGGCAGCTCCAGTGCGCCGCGGCGGGCCTCCTCAGCTTCTTCGGTTCCGGCAAGGCGGCGGTGCCGTTCCTGCTGGACCTGATGCGCCTCCCGGAGGATGCGTTCCAGCTCTACATCGCCTCGTCGCCGATCAACAGCTACTTCGGGGCGGGGCTCTCGTCGATGTTTCTCTTCGCCTTCACGGCCTCCTGCGCCGCGCTCATCGCCGGCCGCGTCCGCCTCCGGGGGTGGAGGATCGCGCGCGCGGCGGCGGTCGTCGTCATCGCGATGGCCGCCTGCGTCGGGGGGGTGCGGGCGGCGTTCACCGCGATGCTGACCGGGCCGTACCGCGGGCAGGAGAAACTCTCGGGGATGGAGATGCCCCCGTTCCCCGCCGGCGGGGGAGGGGAGCCGACCGTCACGGTTTACCGCACGATCGGGGAGTACCGCGCCGTCCGTTCGCACCACGACGATGACGACGACGTGCTCGACCGGATACGGGACCGGCGCGCCCTCCGCGTCGGCTACAACGAGGACGCCCTCCCGTTCACCTTCTTCAACGCCAGGGGCGACCTTGTCGGCTACGACGTCCAGTCGGCGCGCGAGCTCGCGGCGCTCCTCGGCGTGCCCCGCGTCGAGTTCATTCCCATCACCTTCGATGCGCTCCACACGGCCCTCGACGACGGAAGCGTCGACATCGTGATGGCCGGGGTCGTGATCACCGCCGAGCGGCTCGCCAAAATGAAGTTCAGCGCGTCGTACATGACCTCCCACCTGGCGTTCGTGACGGAGGACCACCGGCGGGAGGAGTTCTCGGATCTCGACGCGGTCGCGCGACGCGACGGCCTCCGCATCGCCGTGTTGCGCGGGAGCGCCTACGAGGAGATCATGCCGCAGATCCTCCCGCGCGCCCGCATGATCCGGCTGGATTCGGAGAAGGATTTCTTCAACGGGGAGAACGCGGAGGCGTTCCTCACGACCGCGGAGGAGGGGGCGCCGTGGACGCTCCTGTACCCGGCGTACTGCGTCGCCTTGCTGGGGCCGAGGGCGGGGATGAAGTTCCTGCACGCCTACCCGGTCGCCAAGCGCAGCGACGATTCGTTCCTGCGGTTCGTCGAGGGGATGCTGGATATGCAGCGGGCGCACGGCGAGCTGGAGCGGAAGTACGACTACTGGGTCCTCGGACAGAATCCGTTCAAGGAGCGCCGCCGCTGGTCGATGATCCGCGACCTCCTCCACTGGGTGCCCTGAGCGGCCGACCGCTATTCCACGCGCGAAACGATCTCCAGGATCGTCCCCTCGAGATCGCAGAGGTACACCTCGCCCTCCGCGTCCCCGCCGAACGAGGTGACCGGGGTGATCGCGGCGCACGCCGCCCCAACGAGAGCCCGGCGGCGCGGTCGGCGAAGCCCGGCACCCGCCCCCCCTGCGCGGCGAAGACTCCTTAGCCTCGCCGTGCGGAAATCCGCGAACAGGCAGGCACCCTCCAAAAGCGGGATGGAGCCGCTTCGGTACACGCAGCCGCCGGTGACAGAACGATTTTCTCCCGCCGGCGGTACGCGTACACCGGGAAGAGCGCCGTTTCGGCGGGCGCGCGCGCGGAACTGTCGCGGGGACGCCCCCCGTATACAGCGCGATGCCGCCCGCGGCGAACGCCGCGTCGGAGACGCCGGGGGGATCGGCCCCGTCGAGGCGCGCCTCGAGCGCGCCGTCGGAGGCACAACGCTCCGCGAACTAGTCGTCACGGACGGCCCGGCGCGTCGCGGGGGTCAGCGGGGCGCGGAGACGATGCGGAGGGCGCGCAGGGCGCTCCGCTCCTTGTCCTTGATCTCGAGCATCAGGTCGAGGTCGAGCGGCCGGGCGTCGTCGAGGAAGCGTTTGAAGGCGGCGGGCGGGAGGCTCGCGGCGTGCGTCCCGGGGCGCTTTCCGGGCGCCTGGGCGCTGAAATCGACGATCGGCGGGCCGTCGCGCCTCCCCCACGTTTTCGCGGCGAGGCGGAGCGCCTCCGCGACCGTCTCCCCCCGGTTGAGGATCTGGTGGTGGAACACGTCGCAGACGACCGGGACGCCGGTGTGCCGGTGGATCGCGAGGCAGTCGGCGAGCGGCCAGCATCGCTCGTCGTTCTCGATGACGAGCCGCCGTCGGACCGCCGGCGGGAGCTCCCGGTACCTCGAGACGAAGCATCGCATCGCGGCCTCGCGGTCGCCGTACACCCCGCCGACATGGATCTGCAGCTTCGCCGACGCGCCGAGTTCCATCGCGTCGAGCAGCTCCGCGTGGTAGCGAAGCTCCCGGACGCTCCGCAGGAAGATGCCGCGGTCCGGGGAGTTGATGAGCGTGAACTGGTCCGGGTGCATCGAGACGCGCATCCGTTTCCGCCGGATGCGTGCGCCGATGCCGGCGAGGTCGCGTTTGAACCTGCGCCTCCAGTCGAAGCGGCAGACCGGGTGCGAGGCGAACGGGACGAGGTCCGAGGTGATGCGGAAGAAGAGGATCCCGCGGGCGGCGTTCCAGTCGAGCGTGTCGCGAAGGCAGTCGAGGTTCCCGGCGAGCTTCTCCTGCAAGAGCGCGGCGGAGTAGGAGCGCAGGCGGAAGGTGCGGGCGCTCGTGCAGCCGATGCCGAGATTGACGCAGGGGTAGCCGATCCTCATGCCCGCCTCGATGCGCCGCCCCTCGTCGCGAAGAGGCGGGTTCCGTGTGCCGGTACACGACCGGCGCCGCCTGCGCGTGGATGAACGCGTGCGCACCTATCAACGGATGGAGTATACTCCGCCTTCGGGGGCGGGGCAAGGGACGGGGAAAACGGGGGGCGCATGGCCGCCGGGAAGGGATGTGCGGCGCGCGCGCTGGAGCTTTCGGCGCCGGCGCGGGATCTCGCGTGCGGGGTCGCCGCGATCGACGCGGGGGCCGATTCCGTCTACATCGGGGCCCGGGCGTTCGGGGCGCGCCTCGCCGCGGGGAACCCGACGGAGGAGATACGCCGCCTCGCCGACTACGCCCACCGGTTCCACGCGCGGGTCTACGCGGCGCTGAACACCGTCCTCTACGACGCCGAGCTCGACGCGGCGCGGGAGCTGATCCACGAGCTGTACGCCGCCGGCGCCGACGCCCTGATCGTCCAGGACATGGGGATCCTGGAGATGGACCTCCCGCCGATCCCCCTCTTCGCGAGCACGCAGGCCGACATCCGCGACGGGCGGAAGGCGAGGTTTCTCGAGGAGGTCGGTTTCAGCCGCGTCATCCTCGCCCGCGAGCTCACCCTCGATGAGATCCGGGAGATCCGCGCCCGCACGGCGGTCGAACTCGAGTGTTTCATCGCGGGGGCGCTCTGCGCGGGGGTGAGCGGGCAGTGCCGGTTCAGTCTCGCCGTCTGCGGCCGGAGCGCCAACCGGGGGGAGTGCGCGCAGCCGTGCCGGGGGCGCTACTCGGTCGAGGATGCCGGCGGTCGGATCCTCGAGCGGGACCGGCACCCGCTGTCGCTCAGGGACCTCGACCTCGTTCCGCGCCTGCTCGATCTCGTCCAGGCGGGCGTCACCGCCTTCAAGATCGAGGGGCGCCTCAAGGACGCCGCATACGTCTCGAACATGACCGCCTACTGCCGCCGTGCGCTCGACGCGGTCATCGGCTCCGTCCCCGGCCTCGCGCGGGCCTCCGACGGCGAGGTCTCGCTCTCCTTCGAGCCGGACCCGGAACGGACCTTCAGCCGCGGGCGGACGGGGTACTGCATCGAAGGGCGCCCGGAGGACGCCGTCTTTCCGCTGACGCCCAAGTCGATAGGGAAACCGGTCGGGACGGTGGCGGCCGTGCGCAAAGACCATTTTATCCTGCGCGGGGGCGCCTCGCTGAACAACGGCGACGGCATCTGCCTCTTCGACCGCCGCGGCGCGCTCCGCGGCACCTTCGTGACGCGCGCGCGGGGGGAGCGGATCTACCCCCGGGACCCGCGGATCTTCTGCGCCGGCGCCGCGCTCTACCGCAACCGCGATCGGGGGTTCCTCGCGGCCTTGTCGCGCACCCCGCCGACGCGGAGGATCCCCGTTCGCGTCGTGTTCCGCGAGACCCGCGCAGGTTTCTCCGCGGTGGCGACGGACCCGCGCGGCGTCGCGGCGCGCGTCGAGGCGGCGGCGGAGAAGGTGCCCGCCCGGAGCATCGCCAAGGCGGCCGCCGCCATCCAAGCCCACTTCTCGAAACTGGGGGGGACCCCCTACGCGGCCTCCGCCGTCGACGCGGCGCTCAGTCGCCCGCTGCTGCTCAAGGCGTCGTTTTTGAACGCGATGCGCCGGGAACTCGTCGCCCGCCTCGACGAGGCGCGTTCGCCCGCGCGCCCGGGCAAGGCCCGCGCGATCGTTCCGAACCGCGTCCCCTATCCCGGGGAGGAGCGCGACCACCGCCTCAATGTCTCGAACAGGCTCGCGCGGCGCTTCTACGCCCGCCACGGGGCCGTCGTCGTCGCCGATGCGCTCGAGCTCTCGGGCGTCCCGGCGGGCACGACCGTCCTCACCGCCCGCGCCTGCGTGCGGAAACGGCTCGGCCTCTGTCCGCGGCGGGGAGGGGAGGGGCCGCCGTCGGCCGCCCCGCTCTTCCTCGCGGATGCGCGGCGGAGGCACCGGCTCGAGTTCGACTGTGATCGGTGCGAGATGCGCGTCGTGTTCCAGGGGTAGGGGGCCCCGGGCCGGACAGGCGCCCCGGCGTGTGATATACTGCCGCGGCGGCGGGAGGGAGGTGGATCGATGAAGGCACGAGCGTTGCGCGGCGCCGCCCCCCGTCTCGCCTTCGTGGTCCTCTTCTGCCTCGCCGGTTTCCCGCCCCTCTTCAAGGCCGTCACCGCCCCGCCCCCCGCCGGGTTCGATGTCGCGCCGTCCGCTCCGCCGTCGGCTCCCGCCGGGCGCCCGCTCTACCGGGAGGAGTTCATCGACCCGGAGGAGCCGTTGCAGACCGCCCACTGCCCCGCGCTCGTCGAGCTCGGGGGCGGGGATCTGCTGGCGGTCTGGTACGCGGGGGTCGAGGAGGGCTCCGCCGATGTCGCCCTGTACACCGCATCGTGGGATCGCCGCTCCGGCCGGTGGTCCTCCCCCTGCTTCATCACTGACGCGGCCGCCACCGGCGCCGAGCTCGGCCGGAGCGTGCGGAAGATCGGCAACGCCGTGCTCCACCGCGATGAAAACGGGCGGCTGCGGCTCTTCTACGTCACCGTCTCCGTCGGCGGCTGGTCGGGGGGGGCGCTCAACGTGAAGGTCTCGCACGACGACGGGCGCGCGTGGAGCAGGGCGCAACGCCTCGTCACCTGTCCGATCCTCAACATGGGGACGCTCGTGCGCTGCGGCGCGGTGCGGTACCGCGACGGCTCGATCGGCCTGCCGGTGTACCACGAACTGATCGGGAAGTTCGGGGCGCTGCTCGTCCTGGGACCGGACGGCTCCGTGCGCGACGAACGCCGGATCTCGTGGGGCCGCTCCTCGCTGCAGCCGTCCGTGGTGCCGCTGGACGACGCCCGGGCGGTGGCCTTTCTGCGCCAGAGCGGAATGCCGGAACGGCGCCTGCTCCGGTCGCGCTCCGCAGACGGGGGGCGGCGCTGGTCGAGGCCCGCCCTGACGGGGCTCCCCAATCCGAACTCCTCGGTGAGCGCGGTGCGGTCGCGGGACGGGACGCTCTGGCTCGCCTACAACACCATGGAGTACGACCGCGACAACCTCGGCCTCGCCCGGTCCCGGGACGGGGGCGAGACGTGGGAGGATGTGTACGAGTTCGCGCGGGCGGGGGATGGGGAGGAGACGCTTGGCTTCTCATACCCGTTCCTGATCGAGGCCAGCGACGGGACCTTTCACCTCGTCTACTCGTGGAACCGTGCCCGCATCCGGCACGTCCGCTTCAACCGCGCATGGCTGGAGGCGCTCTGATGCGGCCCCCCCTCCTCGAACAGCTCCTCGCGGCCCTCGGCCCCGCCCTCGCCCTCGCCGCCGCGTCTGCTTCGTTCGGGCGGCTCCTCGGACCGGGGCGCCTCCCCCGCCTCCTGCTCGCGGCCGCCGGCGCGGCGTGCCTCGCCGTGCCGGCCGGGGGGCTCCCCCTGTACGCCCATATCCGCGGCGCCGTCGGGGAGCTGAGCGTGGTTACCCTGGCCGCCCTCGCCGCGGCGGCGTGCCTGGCGGCGGGGGGGAAATCCTTCCTCTCCCGAAGAGACCTCTCGGCGCTCGCCGCGGCGGCGGCGGTCTCCGCCCTGGCGCTCTACCCCGCTGCCGCGGGCGCCGTGCCGTGGGACCTCTACCGGACCGGCTACCGTCCGCTGCTGCCGGCCGCATGCGTGCTCGCATTCTCCGTCTGGGCGTGGCGCACGGGGCGCCGCGGCGCGGCATTCACCGCGCTCGCCGCGCTCGCGGCGTTCGACCTGGGGGCGTTGGAAGCCGAGAATCTGTGGGACTATCTGATCGACCCCGCCGGCGCGCTCTGCGCGTGCGGCTGGTGGCTGTGGCGGGTCTCGCGGGCCGCGGCGCGGCGGGCGCACCGCCCGTGCGCGGTACCGGCGCCGCTTCGCGGCTTTGAAAAGCGTTGAACGGAGGGGCGGTTCTGGTAGACTTCCCTTCCCCGATACCGGAAACAAGGAGAAATCGGTGAAAGGACTTTGTCGCACCGCCCTGCTGTCCGCCGTCCTGCTGCTCCCCTCGCTCCGCCCTCCCGCCGCGGCCGCCGCGCGCGCGGAGATCCCCCCGCGCACCGGGTCGCCGTATGTCGGGGCGATCGTGGTGGACGCGGAGACGGGCGGGACGGTCTTCGAGGAGAACGCCGACGCCGAGTGCTACCCGGCGAGCATCGTGAAGCTGATGGACCTGCTGATCATCCTGGAGCGGGTCGGAGAGAAGTCGCTCGACCTTCAGGAGCCGGTCACGACGACGGCGGAGACGTCCCGCATCGGGGGCTCGCAGGTCTACCTCGCCGAGAACGAGACCTTCACCGTGGAGGAGCTCCTCTACGCCCTGATGGTCCAGTCGGCGAACGACGCCGCCGTCGCCCTCGCCCTGCACGTGGCGGGTTCGACGGAGGGGTTCGTGCGGCTGATGCAGGAGAAGGCGGACAAACTCGGGATGACGTCGACGCGCTTCGCGTCCGTCCACGGCCTTCCGCCCGACAAGGGGAAGGAGCCGGATCTGAGCACCCCGCGCGACCTCGCCGTTCTCGGGCGCGCCGTCGCCGCCTGCCCCGGCGCCCTGGCGTACACCTCGACCCAGGTCCGCGGGTTCCGCGGCGATTCGTTCGAGATGCGGAACCACAACCGGCTCCTCGGCGTCTTCCCCGGCTGCGACGGGCTCAAGACCGGTTACTTCAGGCTCGGCGGATACTCGGTCGTCGCCACCGCCGCGCGCGGCGGAAACCGGTTCATCGCGGTGGTCGCGGGGGCGAAGGAGAAGAAGGAGCGCGACGCCCGGGCGAAGGCCCTCCTCGCGAGCGCCTTCGCGAAGGCGACCCCGAAACCGGCGGCCACGGCCACGGCCATGCCCGCGCCAACCGCCCCGCCCGCCGTCGCCCCCCCCGTGGAGAAGGCCGCCGGGCGCGGAAGGAGACTGCTGCTCATCGCCGCCGCGGCGGCGCTCGGGTGGGGGGTGTACTGGTTCGTGAAGACGCAGATCGGCGGCCCCCCGCCCGAGGCGTAGCGGTCTGCGAAGCCGCGCCCGCCTTCCGCATCCCCCGCCGCGTGGAGGGGCCGTCGGCCGGCTCGGCCGCGAACGACAGGATGGGGAAGACGAACCGGACGGGCCCGCCGTTTCGGTCGCCCACCGCGAAAGAGCGCCCCGCCGAGGACCGCCGGCGCGCCTCGGGGGGAAACGATCTCCACGGGGCCCGGCGGGCCGCGGCCTCTACCAACCGAAGGCGCCGAACGGCCCGTACGGGTGCTCCGCGGAGACGCCCCATCCCGAGGGGGCCGGCGGGGAGAGCGCCTGGAAGCTGAAGCGGATGGCGGCGGGCGAGAAGGAGGGGCTTCCCGCGTCGATCCAGGCGGAGTACCAGAGGTCGGAGGTCCTCCGCGCGGCGAGCTCGAGCTGCGCCTCCGCGTCCGTGCCGACCCGGTCGTAGAGTGCCTGGAAGTAGGCGGGGCTCGAATCGCCGCCCGTCTCGTCCTGCGCCTCGAGATCCGCGGCGAGCACCTCGTCGAAGAGGTTCCAGCCGCCGGCGATGAGGGCGAAGCCGCATTCGACGCGGTCGACGACGTAGACCGCGGAGCCGGGCGCGGTCGCGAGGGAGGGGATATGCCGAGTCACCATCTCGCTCTCGTACCGGCTGTGGATGCCCACGTTCCGCGGATCGTAGAGGGGATGCCAGTACCGGTAGCCGTCGAAATGCCGGGTGCAGTGGAGCGGGCACGAAGCGTCCGCGACGTAGTGCCCGAGCTCGGCGGCGCACTGGTAGGCCGCGAGCCAGTTCCGCGCCCGCATCAGGCCGACGAGGCGGCCGTAATGCTCCTCGATCCCCTCCCACTGGAGGACGCCGTTGTCCCGGCCGAAGGCGGAGAGATAGGCGGCCTGGTCGCGGGGCACGGTGTCGAACGGCGGCGGGTATGCCCCGAGCTGCGAGTCGATGTCGCACCAGTGCCGGGCGTTTTCGTTTCCGTCGTAGCTCTTCTGCCAGTCGGGGGCCGTCGCCTGGTACTCGAGGAGAAGGCGCATGTCGCCGAAGGCGTTCCCCGAGCCGTCGTCCTGCATCGAGGCGGGGAGGTTGTCCACCGCGTGACGGTTCACGAGCCGGTGTCCGTCGCCGCCGAACGGCACGGCGGGGGAGGGGAGGCACACCGCCGCCGCGACGGCGATCGCCCCCGCGCATCGCGCACGCATCATCTGAGACCCCCGGTGTCCGGCACGGCTTCGCGGCAACCTGATTCCCCCCGCGTCTCCGCCATGATACCATGCGCGACAGAAGAATTCCAAACGTCCGGCGGCTTCGAAAGATGCTGAATCCAAAGGGGCGATCCAGCATACTACGGCCGGTGCGGCGCAACGGAAAGGAGCGGCGGTCCGGCATGGAGCTCGTCGTCAGGAACGCGGAGGTGCTGACCCCGCGCGGGATGGAGCGGGCGGACGTTGCGGTCGGGGGAGGGAGGATCCTCCGCGTCGGAGGCGCGGGGAAGGCGGGGAAGATGCGCGCAGTGGAGGGCGAGGGGCTGGTCGTCCTCCCGGGCGCGGTCGATCCGCACGTGCATATGGAGCTCCTCACCGTCAGTGGGAAGATCTCCTCCGACGATTTCGACAGCGGCTCCTGCGCGGCGCTTTTCGGCGGGGTGACGGCGCTCGGGGACTTCGCCTACCCGGAGAAGGGGGAGCGGCTCGTCCACGCCCTGCAGGCGCGGCGCGAGGCGGCCCGGGCGCGCTGCCGGACGGATTTCTTTCTCCACGTCGCGGTCTCCGAGAATCCCGCGGACCTGGAGGCGCAGATGGAGGAGTGCGTCGCGGAGGGGGCGCGTTCCTTCAAGGTGCACATGAACGACCCCTTTGTCGGCCGCGACCTGCTCGACCGTCTCTGCCGGTTCTGCGCGGAACGACACTGCATCCTCATGGTCCACGCCGAGGACGGCCCGGCGATCGCGCGGGCGCAGGCGCGGCTCGTCGCGGAGGGGAAGACCGCGCTCGCGTGCTACCCCGGCAGCCGTCCGCCCGAGTGCGAGGCGCGGGCGATCGACACGGTGATGTCGTGCGCGGCGAGACACCGCCCCGCGGTCTACATCGTCCACCTCTCGAGCGCGGCGGGGCTCGAGGCGGTGCGGCGGCATCGGGAGGCGGGGCGGCGCATCTATGCGGAGACGTGCCCGCAGTATCTGTTCCTCACCGAGGCGAAATACGCCGATCCGGACGGCTTCTGCGCGACCTGCGCTCCTCCGTTCAGGAAGGAACGGGACCGGGAGGCGCTCTGGAGCGGCCTCGCGGACGGCTCGATAGACGTCGTCGCGACCGATCATTGCCCGTTTATGCGCGCGCAGAAGGAGGCGTGGGGCGGCGACTTCACCCGCCTCCCGTTCGGTATACCCGGCGTCGAGACGATGGTGCCGCTCCTTTTCGGGGAGGGGAGGCGGCGCGGCTTCTCGTACGAAAAGCTCTCCGCGCTCGCGGGGGGGAACGCGGCGAGGATATTCGGCCTTTCCCCGCGCGCGGGGATCGAGGAGGGGCGGAAGGCGGATCTCTTCGTCTACGACCCCGCGGGGGAGACGGCGATCGATCACGCCGCCTTGCACATGCGCTGCGACTTCTCCCCCTACCAGGGGATGCGCCTGACCGGCCGGCTCGCGGCGACGGTCCTCGGCGCGTCCGTTGTGCACAACGGTTGAAAGGGTCCGATGCAGCACCGCCTCCCGACGCTCGATATCGCCGTGCTGGCCGTCTACACGGTCGGCACGGTCGCCTTCGGCTGCTGTTTCCTGCGCAGGAGCCGCGCCTCCGAGGCGTTCATGAAGGCGGGCGGGGCGCTGCCCGCGTGGGCGGTATGCCTCTCCATCTTCGGCACCTACGTGAGCAGCATCTCGTTCCTCGCCCTCCCGGGGAAGGCGTTCTCGGGGAACTGGAACCCGTTCGTCTTCAGTCTCTCCCTTCCGCTTGCGGCCTGGGCCGGCGCCCGGTTCTTCGTCCCGTTCTTCCGCCGCTGCGGCGACATCTCCGCCTACGCGCATCTCGAGCGTCGCTTCGGCGCCTGGGCGCGCTCCTATGCGGTCGTTTGCTACATGCTGACGCAGATGGCGCGGATGGGGTCGATCATGTACCTCCTCGCCCTGCCCCTGAACCATCTCCTCGGATGGGACGCGCGCCTCACCATCCTCGCCACCGGCCTCCTCGTGACGCTCTACACGCTCATGGGCGGGATCGAGGGGGTCATCTACACCGACTCGATCCAGAGCGTCATCCTCATCGCGGGAGCGCTCATCTGCGTCGTGTGCATCCCGCTGGGCATGCCGGAGGGGCCGGGGCAGGTGTTCAGGATCGCGGCGGCGCACGGAAAGTTCAGCCTCGGGAGCTTCGGACCCTCGCTCGCCTCGGCGACCTTCTGGGTTGTCCTCCTGTACGGCCTCTTCATGAACCTGCAGAACTTCGGCATCGACCAGAATTACGTCCAGCGCTACATCGCCACCGGCTCGGAGCGCGGGGCGAAACGCTCCGTCTGGATGAGCGCGCTCCTCTACATCCCCGTGTCGGCGTTCTTCTTTTTCATCGGCACGGCGCTCTTCGCCTACGCCGCGGCCCGCCCCGAGGCGTTCCCGCCCGAGCTGCGGGCGGAGATCGCGGAGGGGGCGGGGGACAACGTCTTTCCGTACTACATCGTGCATATCCTGCCGCCCGGGGTGTCGGGACTCCTCATCGCGGCGATCTTCGCCGCGGCGATGAGCACCATCTCGACGAGCGTGAACTGCTGCGCCACGCTCACGCTCTGCGATCTGTATCGCCGCTACCTGCGCCCCCGGGCGGGCGAGCGGGAGTCGATGGCGGTGCTCCGCGCGAGCACCGTCCTCTGGGGGTTCGCGGGCGTCGGCTTCGCCCTGTGGATGATCAAAATCAAGAGCGTGCTCGACGCCTGGTGGCAGCTCTCGGGCATCTTCAGCGGGGGGATGCTGGGGCTCTTTCTTTTAGGCTGTCTCCGGAGCCGCGCCGGAAGCCGTGCGGCGGCCGGCGGGGTCGCGGCGGGCGTGGCGCTGATCGGCTGGATGACGTTCACCCCCCGCGCCGCCTGGTGCCCCGCCGCCCTGCGGAGCCCCTTCCACCCGTTCCTCATCCCCGTCGTCGGAACGCTCACGATACTGCTGGCCGGCTTCCTCCTCTCCGCCCGCCGCTCCTGACCGTGCGGCGCGCCGCGCGCCTCCGGAACGCCGCGCGTCGATCCGGCGGGGATACAGCGGGCGGTTCCTCCGTATAACGTGCAGGAGTGGGGTTGTGCGTACGGAGGAAAGGAGGGGCCGGATGAAGAGGGGAGCGGTGGCGGCGGTTCTCGGCCTGGCCCTGGCGCTCGCCGCCGGGACGGCGTGCGCCCGCGACGGGCACCGCGGGCCAAGGCACGGGAGATGGGACGGCCGGGCGGGGCACCACGGCCATCGGTACAGCCGCGGGCCGCGGCGCGGCGGCTGGTACGGGCCGAGGGTTTGGCGCGCCCCGGGGTGGTGCGTGCCGCCCCCGCAGGTCGTCTGGGCGCCGGCGCCCTATCCGTGGTACCGGCCGGTGCCGACCTGGTCCGCGTGGGCCTGGTAGGGAAAAGGCGCGGCGATCGATGCCGCCGGGTTTCTCCCGGAAGGGGAGGCCCGGCGGCAATTGTTTGAGGCCGATCGCGTCCCATCCCCCCGGCGCATGCCCACGCGGGGAAGGGGCCCGTCGAATCAGCTGAACGCCACGCGGGAGAAGACGGAACGGCGCCGTCGAGGTCGCCGACGGGAATCCGCCTTCATCCGGCCGTATACGGGGGTGTCCCGCCCGGCGGCACGAGACCCGTTCCTTCGCGCGGGCAGGCAACAGCCCGTGCGATTCAGAGGCGGGTATCCCGTGACATTCCGTGAATATTTTGATTGTGGATATACCCGCAGACTGCTACGCTTGGCCATGCCGCGGCGGTAACCTATCGCACCGTTATGGGTTCGGGCGCAACGGGGTGCACGGTTAATCCGCATCGGATGGGGGAAAAACGACCCCGGCGTATCGCGGTATCCCTGCGAACACGGACTTGACAAAGGCAGGAGGGCGCGGATGAAGAGGACACTGCTTTCGCTTTGCGTGCTGTGTCTTGTGCCGTTTCATTCTCCGGCCGAGGGCGCCGCACAGGCGGAGCGCGCGGAGGGAACGGACTCCGTGTACGGGTACGACGTCGCCGCACCCGCCGACGGCGCGGCCCTAGAAACGGGGCATGGGGATGCCGCCGCATTCGATTCCGGCGAAGCGGCCGAAGCCGGACAGGCTTCTTCGGACACCGATGAGAACCTCGGGGCGGGGATCCACGAACTGTGCCGGCCGGCGCTCGAGATAGGGGACGTGGAGGGGTTGCAGATCGCGACGACGCGGTCGAGCATGGATGGAGGGTGGTTCTTCTACTTCGGCCTTGCGCACGCTATCTATGAGAACCCCCTTGGCGCCGTGAATGACAACGGCAATATTTTCGAGGACGGAGCCGGGTATGAACAGCCGCAGGCGACGGGGGTCTGGGTGGGGCGCGACTCCGAGGATATCGCCGTCCAGGCGGGCGATTACGTCACGGTGACGTACGACGGGGGCCGGACGAGAAAGATCTACTTTCCCGCCCTGAGCGGGGAGAGTACGCTGTATATCGGATTCGACGGTTCGACGTACTGGGACCGCGACCTGTGCGACCTGGCGCAGGCCGCCCCACGGGCGCCCTGGCCGATGTTCCAGCACGATGCCCAGCATACCGGACGGAGCGAGTACGCGGGCCCGTACAGGCCGACCCTGGCGTGGAGTTATCGTTTTCTAGATTCCGTATATTCTTCTCCCGCGATAGGTACGGATGGACGGGTGTACGTCGGCTCGGACGACCTGCGCTTCTACAGTTTTACCCCCAACGGCGATATCGCGTGGAGTTACAGAACCGACCATGAAATAACATCCTCGCCTGCGATCGGCTTCGACGGGAGCATATATATCACCTCGCAAGATAACACCTTCTACAGCATCAGGTCAAACGGGGGGCTCGACTGGAGTTATAGAATGTATAATATCTATTACAGTACGCCGGCAATAGGGTCTGACGGCACGGTGTATGTCGGCGATGGCAATATGCTCTACAGCATGACTCCGAACGGCGGCATGGTGTGGTCGTATCGTAAGTATTCGTCAATAGACTCCTATCCCGCAGTGGATTCCGACGGCAGGGTATACGTCAACTTATACAGCAACTTTCTCTGCATCGATAAAGAAGGAGACCGCGTCTGGTCTTATGCACTAGGCGATTACGCAAACTGCAAACCTTCGATCGGCTCGGATGGGAGGATATACCGGGGCGCCGACTATTTCTTCTACTGCTTCAATTCGAACGGAACCATTGCCTGGACGTATCCAATGGAATTAAACGACTACACCTCGCCCGCGATAGGGTCTGACGGGAAGGTGTACGTCACCTTGAGTAATGTGAATGGTAGGTATCTCAGCAGCTTTGCCTCCGACGGGACCTTTACCTGGTCGTATCAAGGCATCGCCTATGCCCCCGCGATCGATTCCAACGGGAAGATCTATTGCGGCAACCACTGCCTCAACGCCAACGGGAGTCTCTCGTGGAGCTACCGTCTCCATTCCTGGACGGCCATCAATCACGGCGCGAACGCGATAGACTCGGGCGGAAGGATCTACGGTTCGCATCCCAACGGCGATCTTCTCTATTGCCTGGAATCGATGCCCACGCCGACGCCCACGATCACCCCCACCCCCACGATTACATCCACGCCGACGATCACGCCCACGCCGACGATCACCCCCACACCGACTATCACGCCCACACCGACGGAGACGCCGACGATCACCCCCACGCCGACGAGGACACCCACGCGCACCCCGACCCGCACGCCGACGAGGACCCCCACGCCGACGATCACACCCACGCCCACGCGCACCCCGACGCCGTGCACCGCCCCGCTGGAGATCGGGGATATCACGAACCTGCGCATCGCCTCGACGCGTTCGGGCGTCGGCGCGGGATGGAACTTCTACTTCGGCCTGGCGGACGACGTCTACGGGAAGCCGCTCGGGTACGTGTACGACAACAGCAACATCTTCACGGACAAGGCCGCCTACGCGCCGCAGCCGGCGGGGGTGCTGGTGGGACGGGACCAGGAGGGGATCGCCGTCCAGGCGGGCGACTACGTCACGGTGACGTACGACGGGGGCCAAACGAAGCGGGTCTACTTCCCGGCGATACACGGTGATACCGTGGGCCTCTACATCGCCCACGACGGTTCAACGTACTGGGACCGGGGGCTGTGCAATCTGGCGCAGGCAGCGCTGTCGCCGACGCCCACGCCGACCCCTCTCCCTCGGGCGCAGGTGCTGTTGAACGGCACCTCCTATCGCCCGGGGAGTCCGTTCGCGGCGACATTCAGACTGAACAGGGCGGTGGCGAGGACGTTCAACGCCTACGCGGTGGTCAATCTGCCCGATGGGTCGATGCTGGACGCGATAACGCTGTCGCCGCGGATTCAACCGTTGGCGACGAATGTACACGGGCTGCCCGCGGGGTTCACCTATCCCTTCATGTCGCTCACGGTACCGCCGGGCGCGCCGAGGGGGAACTGCTCGGTGATGGTGGGCTTCTTCGCTCCCGAGCAGCCGATCACGGGCCCGGGCGACGCGTTCCTGCTGGCCGTTGCGCCGTTCGCGCTGAAGTAGATCTAGCGCGGATTCCGGGCGACGCGTTCCCCCCCTCCGGGGGGCGCGGGTGCCGGTTTCGCCTCGCGGACGATCGGATTCGGGAGCGCGCTCGACGCCCGGCGGCGGCATCGCCCTGCCGCAGGGGAGGATCGCCCGTGCCCCCATCCGGGGCTCCCAAACGAAACCTCAGAGCTGCTTCAGGAAACTGCGCTCCTTGATCATCTGCGCGAAATCGCGGCGCTGTGCGGGGGTGAGGCAACCGAACGCCTCCTGGATCAGCCCGACCATGCGCTGCCGCATCTCGATCCGCTTCTCGGCGAGGGACTGCTCCAGTTCCAGTATCCTGTCGGGATCCGGGTTGTCCTTGACCACCTCATCCCAGAACGCGTCTATCTCCGGGGAGTGGGACCGGTTGAATTCGGCGGTCTCCTCCTGGAGCCGCTGCCTGATCTCGACGAGCTTCTCCTCCTGCTCCGGGGTGAAATGGAGCGTGCGGGAGAGGAGCTGGATGTAGCCCCTGTCGGACTTCAGCTTGTCCAGCGTCGAGCGGGCGCGGCGGTAGCCGGCGATGAAGAACAGGTTGAACCCGACCGAGACGAGGAGGAGGATGCACAGCAGGTTTCTTGACGCCGGTCTCATGACAACTCACCTCCCAGGAATGGCTGTTCCAGGCGGCCGAACTCCGCGGAGACGGCGTCCGGGTTCAGGTGCGACATCTGCGCGGATCCCGCCGCGCGGGGGAGGGGGAACGTTTCCCGCCCCATCGTGAACCCCGCCGCGCACGCCGAGACGACGAGCGCCGCCGCGGCCGCCCAGGCCGCGCCGGTCCGCAGGAGGGCGAGCGTGCCGCGAAAGGCGGCGAACAGGTCGCCGTCCCTGCCGTGTACCGGCGGGCGCGCCACCAGCCCCTTGGCGCGTTCGAAGACCGCGGCGGGGGCGGGCGCGGGGCCCGCGCGCAGCAGGCGGCGGAGCTCCGCCACCGCCCCGACACAGGCGGGGCAGAGCCGCAGATGCTCCTCGATCCGGTTGCGCGCGTCGCGCCGGCACGCCCCGTCGAGATAGGCGGCGAGCTCGGCGGGCCCCGGACAGGCGGAGGGCGCCCCCGCTTCGGGGACCCTTACCCGCTTCCAGAGCTCCCGCTCCTCGCGGAATTCGTCACGCGTTCCGTTCATCGGCATCCTCCGGATGTTATACGCACCGACCGGCCCGACCATCCCCGCCGCGGGCGTTGATCATCGCTGTTCCTTGAGTTGCCTCCGCAGCTTCACGACCGCCTTGTGCACCGTGCTCCGCACCGTCTGGGCGTTCACGCCGAGGATCGAGGCGATCTCCGACGGCTCCATTCCCCGGTCGCAGAGGAGGTGGAGGACCAGCTTCTGCCGCGGCGAGAGCAGCCCCTCGGGGAGCTCGATCCCGGCGTTGGAGACCGGCGGGGGCGCCGGGATTTCGAGCGCCGCCTCCCCGATTGAAACGGTCGAAAGGCGCCGCCGCCGCAGGGAGTCGATCGCCACGCTCCGCGCGACGATGGTGAGCCAGGTGACGAGCGAGGCCCGGCGCGGATCGTAGGTCCTGAGCAGACGGAAGTCGCGTCCGACCAGGCGCACAAAGACCGCCTGGACCAGGTCGCGCACGTCCTCCTCGTTCACCGCGCCCGTGTGGGCGAAGAGGGATCCCTTCACCGCCGCCCAGATGACCGGGGTGAACCGGTCGACGAACGCGTCCCACTCCGCCTTGTCGCCGTCGAGGAGACGCGGGAGGTCGGTATGCATGTTTGGCATTTCAAACCCCGGTCCTATCGGATACCATAGGGCGCATCCCATGACATCCCGCGACCGTCCCGAGTATACCACAGGACCGCTTCCGGATGCGGGCGGGGCGGCGCAGACGGGGGGACGATGAACCCGCCGCCCGCGCCCGCCGCACGCGTCGCCGTCGTTGCGGCCTGCGCCCTCCTCCTCTCCGTGGCGCCCGGGTTCGGCGCGGACGCCTTCATCGAGCGGGCGGCCTCGGCGGCGCTCGCCGGGTTCGACGGGCCCGTCCCCGCGCTCCTCCGCGCGCAGCCGGAATATTACCGCGAGGGGCTCGACGCGACGCCGTCGACGGCGTTCGCCTACGCCGGCATCGCGGGGGTGGACGCCGCGGGGCCGGCTTCGGAGGCGCTCGCGGCGCAGGTCGCCCTGCTGCGCGCCCTCTTCGCCGCCGGGCCGTCCCCGTACCTGGTCTACCGCCTCGGCGTCCTGTCGCGGACGCTGATCGAGGCGGCGTCCCCGCTCCCCTCGTGGGGTCCGCCCGACAGGGAGGAGGCGCGCGCGCGCTTCCTTGCGGACATCGCCGCCCACCCCGACGACGTCGCCGTGTCCCCCCCCCCGCCGCGGCTCCTCGCCAACCCGGCCGCGGCGATCAAGGGCGCGCTCGAACGGTCCGCCGGATGGGCGGGGCCCGTGCGCGCGCAGTATCTCTCCGGGCGGGGCTACAACGTCATCGTACGCCAGGCGGCCGCGGGTTCCGTGCGCGACGCGGCGTCGTTGATGCGCAATGCGCTGGCGACCGTCGGAACGCCGCGGAAGGCGCGGGTGACCCCCTCGGCCCGGGACGGGTTCCATCGCGACGCCTGCACCTTCTACCTCCGGCGCGGGATGCGGGACGACGCGGCTGCGGCGTACCGCCTGATCGCGGGGGACGCGGCCCCGCCGAGGATCGACTCGACCGAGGCGGCGATGGAGCAGTACGCCTCCGTGCGCGAACTCGAGGCGCTCGAGAAACTGATGGCGGCGGCCGGCATCGAGATCCGCTCCCCGGCGAGCGAAAAGCAGAAGGCGCTGTTCCTCACCGCCCTCTCCGCGCTCGCCCGGTCGAGCATCGAGCAGGGCCGCACCGACCGCGCGCGGATCGTCCTCGGGCTCCTCCTGCGCGAGGGATACCGCTCCGACTGGACGCTCTCGCGCCTCGGCGCGCTCTACGGCCTCGACGAGCTGCGGGATCTGGACGTGCCGGAGAACGCCTGGAAGGTCTACCGCGAGGCGAACCGGCTCGAGGCCGCCGCCGGCAACGCCCGCTTCGAGAAGAAGCGGTTCGCGTCGTACGACTTCCTGATGCGCGCCGCCGCCCTCTACGCGGCCATCCCGGAAGGGGCGAGCGGCCTGCGGAAGATGGGCCAGGCGCGGATCGCGCAGATCGTGGAGACGCTCCAAGGGATCCCCCCCGACGCCCTGGTGTCGGAGGAGCTGTTCCAGTCGGCCGTCGACGCGATCGCCGGGGGCGATGTCGACGCCGCGTCCCGCGCACTCGCGGTGAGCGAGCACTGGGCGCCCGGCGACCGGACGGTGCGCGGGGCCGCGCGGGAGGCGGAGGCGATCCGGCTCTTCGCGAAGGGGAGGGAGCTCTACGAGGCCGGGGACCTCGAGGGGGCGGCGAAACAGTTCCGCGCGGTCGCGGAGAGGCACGCCAAGAGCACGATGGCCGCGCAGGCGGGGAGGATGCTCGACCTCTACGCCCAGCGCAAGGCGCAGCAGCGTGGCGCCCTCCTGCTCCTCCTGCGCGGCGCGTACGAGGCGTCGTTCACGGGCGACGCCAAGTCGGTCTATGCGCGGTGCGACGAGATCCTCGACGCCGATCCGGACGATGACCTGCAGGACCGTGCGCAGCTTCTCATCGCCCTCACCTGGTACGAGACGTCGCAGCGCGGCTATCAGAGGATCGACCGGATATTCAGGGACCTCCTGAAGCACCGGGTCCTGGAGATCGACGGGGCCGACCTGGTGCTGAAGAAGAAGATCGCGTTCTACTTCGGCCTGACCGACGAGTTCCCGGGGATGGAGATCGCGCGGCTCAGGGGGTCGCTGGCCGACAAGCTCAATCTCAGGGCGGCGGCGCGGGGCGACGACCGCGGAGGCGACGCGCAGGACCTGCTCGACCAGGCGCGCGACGAGATCGAGGTCGCCTCCGACCTGATCGACCGCGGCGAGGGGGAGCAGGTCGACATGAGCGAAGCGCGCGATCTCCTCGAGAAGGCGCAGGATCTTGTCGGCGACGCGGAGGGGTTCGTCGAGGCGGAGGCTTCCGAGGAGGCGAACAACGCAGCGCAGGAGGCTCTCGAGACGGCCACCGCGGCCCGCGAGGAGGCGGAGAAGCTGCTCGGGATCTCCGGGGAGCTCCGCGAGGAGGCGGAGAAGGAGATCGAGGAGGCGGAGAACGCGATCACCGAGGCGGAGAATTCGGTGCAGGAGACGGAGGACGAGCTCGAGGAGGAGTTCGATACGCTTCGGTCAGACCTCGACGAGGCAAGGGATCTGATGGCGGAGGCGCGCGATCATTTCGACCGCGCGGAGTACGAGGAGGCGAAGGAGAAGGCGACCGAAACCATAGAGCGGGCGGGGAAGGTCGTCGACGACGCCGAGGAGCAGTTGAAGGTGGGGCAGGAGGAGGCGGAGGAGGCGGAGGAGTGGGTGGAGGAATGAAGGCGAAGACGGGCGGGCGGGAACGGTCGTGGCGGGAGGCGGAGAGGCGGCGGCGCCGCAGGATCCTCTTCGTCTGCCTCGCCGCCTCGCTCGCCGTGCACCTTGCGTTCCTCTTCTCCTTCGGCCCCCGCTGGTTCGGGAAGCCGCCCCGCGTGAGGCCGGCCGGGGGGAGGCGCGTCTCCCTCACGCTCAGGCCGCGTGCGCGGGATGCCGCCCCGGTGAAGGCCCCGGCCCCGCTGAAGGCGCCCGAGGCCAAGCCGGCGGAGAAGCCCCCGGTGCGGCGGCCGGTCTACGGCGCGGAGGAGATACGGCGGAAGCTCTCGCGCGTGCTCAGCCCGGAGATCGCCGAGAAGTCGGTCAAGGCAAAGGAGACGCGCCTGCGGGAGATGCTCCAGGATCGGGAGACGATGGCGCGCACCTGGGTCTCGAAAACCTCGGAGGCCCTCCGCGTCGAGGAGGCGCTGGCCGAGGAGGGGACGGTCGGCTACCGGCGGGTGATCGACCTCAGGAAATGCTCCGACTTCGAGATCGGCCGCATCATGGACGTCTTCAAGATGGAGGTCGGCTACGGGAGCCGGCCGGTGACCGATTTCAACCTCCGTTTCACCTCGGAGTGGCTCCTCACGCAGGGGCAGATGCGGAACCTCGCCTCGCGCGTCGGCGTGAAACGGAGGGGAAAGAGGCCGCCGATGCCCCCCGCGGGGCCGGGGGCCGTATCGCTGGAGGAGCCGACGGACGGTCCGCCGCGTTCCTACCTCTCTCCCTCGGCCGCGGCCGTGGCGGCGATCATCGCGGCCGAGGAACGGTACTTCGCGCAATCGGAAACGGAACCGGAGGAACTCGACCGGGTGGTCTTCGTCCCCGCCTGGTCGTTCCGGGGGCCGGGGTTCACGGTGGCGTCGGCGGAGAAGAAGGCACAATCGGCGGGTGCGGGACAGCAGCCCGCGGCGGCCGGGGCTCCTGAGCGCCCCGCGGGCGGCGGGGAACAACGGAAGGGGGGAATGAGATGAGAAGGTCGATGCGGCAACTGTCGGCACTGGCGGCGTTCCTGTGTGCGGCGGCGCCCGCGTGCTGCGCGGCGGATTCGTGGTTCACTCTGAGGTTTCAGGAGTTCGAGCGGGGGGGAGTGCTGATGTGGCCGCTCCTCGCCTGCTCGGTCCTGGCGCTCGGGTTCGCCGTGGAGCGGTTCATCATGATGCGCCCGGACCGCATCGTGCCGCTCCCGTTCGTCAAGCATGTGCGGGCGCTCGTGGCGGCGGGGGAGTTCGACCGGGCGATGGCGTACTGCCGGAAGCACCGGAACCCCGCCGCCTCGGTCTTCACCGTCGCCCTGACGCTGAACGAACGACCGTCGATCTCGAACGCGGTGATCCGGAGCACCGTGGAGGATCTCGGCGCTCGGGAGATGGACGACCTTGCCCTGCGGATCAGGCCGCTCCTGGTGATCTCGAACATCAGCCCGCTCCTGGGGCTTTTGGGCACGATCTTCGGCATCATCAAGGCGTTCAACGTGGTGGCCTCGGAGTCCGGGTTGGGAAGGGCCGACCTCCTCGCGGCGGGCATCTCGGAGGCGCTCATCACGACCGCCGCGGGGCTCCTCATCGCCATCCCCACGCTCGCCTTCTACCATTACTTCCGCGGTATCCTCGAGGGCAGGGTCTCGGAGCGGATGGAGATCACGCTTCGGGCGTTTCTCGAGGACCTGTTCGAGAGGAGGGGCGAGCGATGAGACTCGTGCGGAAGAAGTGGACGGAGGGGGATGAGCTGAACCTGACGCCGCTCATCGACGTCGTCTTCAACCTGCTTGTCTTCTTTCTGGTCGCCACCTCCTTCCAGCGGGTTCAGCGGGAGCTCCAGGTGGACCTGCCGAAGGCCAAATCCTCGGAGGCGGTGTCGATGGAGATCCAGCCGATCGCGGTGACGGTGGCGAAGGACGGCACGATCACGATGGGGGAGAAGCCGGTCACGGTCGAGGAGTTGCCGAAACGGCTCAAGGAGACGCTGGCGGCGGCGCAGAAGCCCCGCGTCTTCGTGCGCGGCGACGCGCAGGCGTACCACCAGAACATCGTGGCGGTCCTGAACGCCTGCCAGGAGGCGGGGATCTACGACGTGTCGCTGGCGACGGAGGAGTAGAAACGGGGAACTGCGCGCTTGGCGCGGCGGCGGGGGGTGTGCTACACTGCGCGAGGCGCGAAAGGAGGATCGAATGAAGACGACGGTGCGTGCGGCGGTCGTCCTCGCGGCGGCGGTCGTCTGCGGTTGCGGGACGCTGCGGACGGAAAGACTGAAGGCGGGGATGACCCAGGACGAGGTGACCGCGCTGTACGGCCAACCCAAGGCGATCTACCACGAGAAGGTGGGGAACAGCTTCGTACAGGCGATCGACTACTCCAGGGAGTCGATGGGGATCCCCAACTACCTCGACGACTACGGCTGGATCAAGGTCCCCACCACGCATGTGGTCAGGGCGTGGTTCGTGGACGGGCATCTCACGGACTGGTGCGGCGGCAGGTACAGCAGCTACGAGGCGCTCAAGAAGCTCGAGATGCGCTGCGAGCTGCGCGTACCGCCCAGCTTCGACTCCGCGGGCACGCCGGAGACGGTGAGGAAGCTCAAGGGGCGTTGAGCATCGAACAACGCGGGCGCCACGCGGCGCCCGGGAAGGGACGGCGACGATGAAGCGGTACCTGGGGTGCGCGGTGGCGTGCGCCTGCGCGGCGGCGCTCGCGGGCGGGGGGTGCGGCATGAGGGAGGCCGCCGAGACGGACGCGGGAGGCGCGGCCGCGGTCGTCAACGGCGCGCCGATCCCGCGCGCGGAGGTCGACCGCATCACCGACGCCTTCACGAAACAGATGGGGGCGGGCGTCTCCGACGAACAGCGCGCCTCGATCAAGACCGCGCTCGGGAGACAGGCCCTCGAAAACCTCGTCAACCAGAGGCTTCTCGTCCAGGAGGCGGAGCGGAAGGGGGTCGTTGCGGACCCGAAGGCGGTCGAGGAACAGATGGAGAAGGTCGTGAAGATGTTCCCCGATCCCGAGAAGATGAAGGAGCAGCTCTCCGCGATGGGCGTCGGCGAGGCGGAGCTCAGGCGCGACATCGCGCAGAACCTCGTGATCAAGGAGCTCCTCGACCGGCAGCTGCCGAAGGGGACGGAGCCGACCGCGGAGGAGATCAAGGAGTTCTACGAGGCCAACGTCTCCAGCTTCGACCTCCCCGAGCGGGTCCGGGCGAGCCATATCCTCTTGGCCGTCTCCGCCGACGATCCCCCCGAGAAGAAGGCGGAGAGGAAGGCGGCGCTCGCCGCCCTGCGCGAGAAGATCGCCGGAGGCGCCGACTTCGCCGAGGTCGCGAAGGCGAACTCCGACTGCCCCAGCAAGGAGAGCGGCGGGGACCTGGGCTTCTTCGAAAAGGGGAAGATGGTCCCCGAGTTCGAAACGGCCGCCTTCGCGCAGCCCAAGGGAGAGCTCGGAGAGGTCGTCGAGACCCCGTTCGGCTACCATCTGATCAAGGTGACCGACCGGAAGGAGCCGGAGAAGGCGTCGCTCGAGAACGCCTCCGCGCGGATATCCGAATTCCTCACGCAGCAGAGGAAGGGGAATGCCGCGCGGGAGTACCTCGAGAAGCTTCGCACAGAGGCGAAGATAGAATACCCCGCCGAGGAGTTTCGCCCGGCTCCGCAGGCATTCTCACCGGCGCAGAGCGGCGACCCGCAGGGGGCCGCGGCGCCCGAGGCTGAGGCCGGCGGCGCCCCCGTGGCGCCCGAGGAGCCCGCGGCGCCCGAGGCGAAGGCCGGCGGCGCCCCCGCGGCGCCCGACGAGCCCGCGGCGCCCGAGGCGAAGGCTGGCGGCGCCCCCGCGGCGCCAGAGGCGGATGCGGGGAGATAGAGGCGTTCCCGCGCGCCGTGCGCGGAGAATTGGAGGGCCGGATGATCCTTGTCCCTGTCTTCATGGTCGCCGTCGTGCTCTTCTTCATGGGCATCCGCATCGTCAGGCCCACGCATCGCGGCCTGATCGAGCGCCTCGGCAGGTACCGCCGTTTCGCCGAGCCGGGATTCCACTGGATCATCCCCGTCATCGACAGGATGTTCCAGGTCAACGTCACCGAGCAGATGGTGGACGCCCAGCCGCAGGAGATCATCACCAACGACAACCTGAACGCCCGCGTGGACGCCCAGGTCTACTTCAAGGTGCGGCAGGACGAGGAGAGCGTCAAAAACTCGCAGTACAACGTGCACCATTACGAGTGGCAGATCGTGAACCTCGCCCGCACGACGCTCAGGAATATCATCGGCACGCTGACCCTCAAATCCGCCAACAGCGAGCGGGGCAAGATCAACGAGGAACTCCACAAGACCCTCTGCATGGAGACGCAGCACTGGGGGATCGAGATCGTGCGCACGGAGCTGAAGGAGATCGACCCCCCGAAGGATGTGCAGGAGACGATGAACAAGGTGGTGAAGGCGGAGAACGAGAAGATCGCCGCCGTGGACTTCGCCACCGCGACCGAGACCGCCGCCGACGGGCAGAAGCGGGCCGAGATCAAGAAGGCCGAAGGGATCAAGCAGGCGCGGATCCTCCAGGCCGAGGGCGAGGCGGAGGCGATACGGCTCGTCAACGAGGCGGCGGAGCGGTACTTCGTCGGGAACGCGCAGGTGCTCCGGAAGCTCGAGGCGGTGGAGAAGGCGCTCGCGGCGAACGCGAAGGTGGTCGTGCCGCAGAACGCGGAGCTCGTCAACGTGATCGGGGAGCTCGCGGGGGTGCTGCCGCTCAAGAAGGGCTGAGGAGAACGGCCGGGGTCACCTATGTAGGCAGAAGGCAAGCGTAAAGACACCTTGCCAGTAAGGCCTGCCCCCCTGCACTGAACTTCCACGCTCTTCTCTTGCCAGCCGGGCTGAGTATCAGTGAAGCACTGGA
>Ga0123335_1000858_pt1 | contig 50852 bp, 45 predicted proteins | sample BiotimSIPDNA_2_FD_89707 | JGI IMG/M metagenome (GOLD analysis project Ga0123335, IMG submission 89707) | Anaerobic biogas reactor microbial communites from Washington, USA - Biogas_R2 time_0 SIP DNA | ecosystem: Engineered > Bioreactor > Anaerobic > Unclassified | place: Washington, USA...
GGTTTCAGCACAAAATTCGAAACTCAGAAAAAGGATTATTACGGATCGCTCGTAATCAATATGCAAAACGCTAACGGACCTGGAATTTTACGACTGGTAAAGAACGACAAAACAGAAACAATAATTAAAGAGCTTATTGTCAGCGATCTATCTAAACCATTTACTCTCGGTTTTTTAAGTCCCGGAACTTACTTGGTTAAATATATTGAAGATTCAAACGGCAACGGAGAATGGGATAGTGGAATGCTCGCTGAAAGAATTCACCCTGAGGCGGTTTATTATCTTCAAAAGGAGATTACCATTAAGTCGAACTGGGAAATGAAAGAAGATTTCGAGATTAAAAAGGGCACCGTTCAGAACAAAGAATTTGCAAAAACAACAAGTCCATCGACCTTGAATAATAAAAAATAGCCTGATCAATTATGTATTATGCCGCCAAATGGGTATATTACTGGGCAAAATAAATAGTCATAACAATTAAAATTAATATCATGTCGAAAATTCGTGAAATAAAAAAGGACATTACGTATTTGTGTGAACAAATGATACTCGATGCTATACAGTTGTCGGATATAGTTGATAAAAAAGATAAAGAACAAGTATATTCGATGATTACTGACATTTCGGTGTTTCACAATGAACTAATTGCCAGAGTTAACCACCCAGACGGGAAAGATAATCCAAAATTAGTGAAATCTTACTTCAAGAACATAAGCATTGAATTACTTTCGGGAAGTGATAAGTTCTATGAAAAAATGAATAGCCTTCTTCCTAAAGAGAAATAGTTTTCAACATTGGGTGATAATCGCCCGAGAGGCCAATGGGTTCGGAGTTTCGTATGCAATCGGTCAACAATATTGAAGGCCGTACATCGTCAATTCCGAATCCACCATTATTCAATATACGATTATAGGTTTCGGTGTGCAAATTAGTGAACCCTTCACTGAATTCAATCTCCTCGTTTTCAATAGTTATATGACGATAGGTTCGAGCTCCTTTTGCCTTTACCGTTTCGGGCAAGTCGTCGTAATCGAGACTCAGGAACCAGCGCACTCTTGCTTTTTCGAGCGTCAGTAATCCTGAAGCTTTGTGCCGTTCGTACACATGAACAACACTTTGTTTCACTTCGCCAAAAATCCAGATCAACATATCGAAAAAATGAATGCCAATATTGGCGGTAACGCCACCCGACTTGCTTACGTCACCTTTCCAACTCTTATAATACCATTTCCCGCGTGAAGTAATGTAGGTAAGGTCGACATCGAAAAGCTGATCCGCCGACTGGTTATCGTGCTTTTGTTTAAGCGCTGCAATTACCGGATGCAGCCGAAGCTGAAGAATTGTATTGACAGACAAACCTGTATGCTTTTGAAGCTCTTCAACAACATCGACCTCGGAAGGATAAATTACCATTGGCTTTTCGCAAATCACGTTCATGCCATGTTCCAGCGCAAACTTTATATGGGGAAAATGAAGATAATTTGGGGTGCAAACCGTGCAATAATCAATTTTAGCTGAAGAAGACATATTTTGTTTCTCAACAAAAGCTGTGAATAATTCGAAATCGGCAAAAAACTCAGCTTCAGGAAAATAGCTATCCATTCTACCCATAACATCAAACATATCGCATGCCACCACAAGAGAATTGTTTGTTTCTCTAATAGCTCTCAAATGTCGTTCGGCCACGAAACCTGCCGCACCCAATAAAGCAAAATTCTTCATTATATTAATCTATGTAAATCAATAGTTTAAAACCAAATAAGTTTTAGTTCGCCTTTTTCTTCTATATATCTCTCACCTGTTTCGGGGCAAACTAAGTCGTTACCCAATACATGACCGTTTCGGCTAACCCAACCCGATCTTTTCGCCGGCACACCTGTCATAAGTGAAAAAGGCTTTACATCTTTGGTTACAACAGCCCCAGCGCCAATCATGGCAAATTCACCAATGGTGACCCCACATAAAACTGTTGCATTGGCACCAATAGTAGCCCCTTTCTTTACCCGGGTTGGACGGTATTCGGTTTTCCTTTCGACAAACGCCCTGGGATTAATTACATTGGTAAAAACACAACTCGGCCCGCAAAATACATCATCTTCAATAAAAACAGCATCGTAAACGCTTACATTATTCTGAATTTTTACGTTGTTCCCAATAATGGCTTTACTTCCAATGAAAACATTTTGCCCTAAGATGCAATTTTCGCCAACGTTTGCCCCAGACATAACATGGCAAAAGTGCCATATTTTTGTGCCTTTTCCAATGATAGCGCCCTGGTCGACACAAGCTGTTTCATGAATATACGTTTCCATATTGCTATTTTTCAATGTGTTTATACAATGTATCAGACGGCATTTTTATTTAAAACAACCCTCGTAGCCATTAATCCGTCAATCCTCCAAACTTTCAATAATTGCCTTAGCCACCGTTTCAACCTCGACGAGAGTAATTAAACCATGCATGGGCAACGACAAAACGGTATCGGAAAGCAACCCGGCTACTTTAAATACTTCATCGGGATGCGCAAGATGCGAAAAAGCTTCCTGAGCTGGCAACGGTATAGGATAATGCACGGCTGTGGGGATATTCTTTGAAGCCAGGTCGACCCTGAGTTTTTCGCGATCTTTTACAATAATTGTGTATTGGGCCCACGAACTGATGCAACCATCGTTAACCAAAGGGGTCATAACCCAGTCGCTTAGGAGCTTTGTATATGCTTCAGCAGCAGTTTGCCTAATGATAAGTTCCTGATCAAAATGCTTCAACTTTACCCTAAGGATAGCTGCCTGCAAGGTATCCATCCGTGCATTAAGTCCAATTCGCTGATGGTAATAACGTTGCGCTTGTCCGTGCGACCTAAGCTGCTTAATCAAATGAGCCAGCTCGTCGTTGGATGTAAAAACAGCCCCCCCATCACCGTAACAACCAAGCGGTTTGGCCGGGAAAAAACTTGTTGTCGACACTTCGGTAAGAGTACACGATTTCTGCCCAAAATAAGTTGCACCAAACGACTGAGCCCCATCTTCTATAACCCAAAGGCCGTATTTTTCGGCCAATTCGTTAATCGCTTCAAAATCGGGGCATTGCCCAAACAACGAAACGGCAATAATTCCTTTGGTCCGGAGGGTTATTTTCTCCTCAATTTTATCGACATCAATAGTAAAGTTGGTAGGTGAAACATCGACAAATACTGGAATACCATTTAAAAAACTGACCATTGAAGCTGAGGCAAAGAAGCTGAATGCCGGACAAATAACTTCATCGCCCGGTTGGAGGCCATACGCCATCATAGCTAGCAACAAAGCGTCGGTTCCGGAACTACACACAATGGCATGTTTCGCCCCGCAATATTGGGCTAACCCTGTTTCAAGGAGTTCAATTTCTTTCCCATTTATAAAGGAAGATGAGCTAATTACCGAGCGTACAGCCTCATCTATTTCATCCCTGTAGGCTTCGTATTGACGATTAAGGTCACAAAATTGCATGATAAAAACTAAATGATATTCTGCAAAAATAACGGAAAAGGGGCGAGAATATGATTTATATTTAGGAAAATGCTTTTTTGACGATTGCGAAATCGTAATTTTGTCAACCAAACAAGAAATCACATAGGAATGACAGCAATCTCAGCCATAATTTCGACATATAACCGGGCTCAATTTCTTGACGGTTTATTCGATTCGATATTGCAGCAAACGGTTGATTGCAGTCGTTACGAAGTAGTTATTGTCAATAATAATTGCACCGACAATACCGAAGCAATTTGCCACAAGTTCATGGTCGAACATCCTGAAATAAGCGTTAATTACTGCATTGAAACTAAACAAGGATTATCGCATGGACGTAACCGTGGCATTGTTGAATCGACTCATTCCATTGTCACTTTCCTCGACGACGATGCTGTGATTGCTCCCGACTTTTTTGAAAAAACCATGGATTTTTTTGAGAAGCACCCTGCAGTTAATGCAATTGGAGGAAAAATTCTTCTTCAATACATGGAAAGAAAGCCCGATTGGTACAACCCTTTTTTGGCATCGATTTTAGGCTATTTCAATCCAGGCGATAAAGAAGAGGTTTTTTCAGGAAGAAATTACTTCAGGGGATCTAACATGTCGTTCAGGAAAGAAGTCTTTAATAAATACGACGGCTTTAATACTACTTTGGGGAGAGTTGGCAAAAACCTCGCAGGCAGCGAAGAGAAAGAACTGTTTTACCGTTTAAAAAACAAAGGGGAAGAAATGTGGTATGTGCCATCAACGGTTGTTTACCACCTTGTTCCAATTGAGCGGACATATTCCGAGTTTGTAAAGCGACAAGCTATAGGGACAGGCAACAGCCAGCGGCAACACGCACTGATAGAGGGGAAAATATCATTTATTAAATGCCTTGCTTCAGAGGGAGGTAAATGGGTTGTTAGTTTTTTATTAGCTATTTTTTATATATTCACCTTTCAATTTCCCGTTGCCAGCATGTTGCTGCGTTTTCGTTGGTGGGTTAGCCGGGGGATAATGCTTGATTAATGAGAAATATTAAATCACATAATTGAAGTAAGACAAAATGACCGTTATAGAAATAATAAAGTTAATCTGGAGACAGATTTTGGCAACAAGAGAATTGAAAGAAGCTTTTTTTCATAGAACAGAAGCATTAATTAAACAAAAAAAATACGATCGATTGTTTAGAAAGTGTCACAATTCTGGGGCTAAAATGCTCTATTACTATTCAGAAATTGATTTACTTTATATAGAGACTATTCAAAAGATTCATGTCACCACGAACAAAGAATACAGTGTTTTTTTAGAAGTCTTCATAGACAATATTTATGCACTTCCTCCTCAAATCATGAGAAAAGAGTTTTATCTTTTTGATGTCGGGATGAATCGTGGCTATGCTAGCCTTTATTTTGCAAATATGCCAAATTGTAAAAAGGTTTTTGGGTTTGAAATTGATGAAAATACATATAATTGGGCTATCCGTAATTTCGAATTAAATGAACATTTAAAGAAAAAAATTAGTCCATTTAATTTTGGACTCTGGGATAAAACCGAAGAAGTAGAAATCTGTTCTTGTGGCTCAGATGGACTCACATCCGTTAATAATCTTTCTATTAAATATGACGCGATAAAAAAAATGCAAGATAAAACTAGTCGATCTTTAAAAAAAGCCCTGGTCCGTCAGGCAAGTTTCTTATTTAATGAGTTATTCATAGAAACCGAACATGAATCATTGAAAATATTAAAAATTGATATCGAAGGGGCTGAGTATTCTGTATTTGAAGACCTAAGTAGTAACAATGTGTTAGAACGTTTTCATTTAATTATTGGTGAATGTCATAATGGTTTGGAAGATCTGCAAAAACATCTCACCAATTTTTCATGTTTATTTAAAGATAAAGAAAAAGGAACCCGAATTAGTTTTTGTTTTGTAAATAAAAACATACAATCAATTTTTTAATTATGAATATTGCGGTAATCCTCGCAGGAGGAACAGGCTCTCGTCTTGGGGATTCAACACCGAAACAATTTTTCAAAGTTGCGGGAAAAACTATTATTGAACATACTGTTGATGTTTTTGAAAAAAATAATAATATAGATGAGATTTCCATTGTAATTCACGAATCGTTCGTTTCTACCATTGAAGAAATGATTATAACTAACTCATGGACAAAGGTAAGAAAAGTACTTAAAGGAGGAAAAGAGCGATACGAATCAAGTCTTGCAGCCATAAATGCATACTCAGATTTTCCCAATTACAATTTGATTTTCCATGACGCAGTAAGGCCATTAATTAATGACCGTATAATTAGGGATGTGGTTAATGCACTTCAAAAATATAACGCAGTTGATGTTGCTGTTGCTGCAACCGACACTATCATTCAAGTTGATGATAGTGGTGAAATTATCGAGAATATTCCAAACAGAAAATACTTACGCAGAGGACAAACCCCTCAAGCATTCAAGTTGGATACGATTCGTAAAGCCTATGAGATTGGTTTAAGTGATCCTAACTTTGTTTCTTCGGACGATTGTGGAACAATTGTGAGATATTTACCCTCTGAGAAAATCTTTGTTGTTCAAGGAGAAGAAAGTAACATGAAACTTACATACAAAGAAGACACCTATTTACTCGATAAACTTTTTCAATTGCGGTCATATTCAATTCAAAACGAAATAGATTTTAATCTTCTAAAAAATAGAGTTTTAGTCATTTTTGGGGGTAATTCTGGAATTGGAGAGAAAATTTATGAAATAGCAAAATCATATGGTGCTAACGTTTTCACATTCTCAAGGAGTTCAACCGGCACAGATATTGGTGATAAAATATCTGTAAAAAATGCATTGGCCAACGTCTATGATAAGACTCAACGAATAGACTATGTGGTTAACTGCGCAGCAATTCTAGCCCGACAACCATTAATATACATGAATGAGAAACTTATTACTGAAATGATAAGAACCAATTACGATGGTTTAGTGAATATTGCCGTTGAAAGTTATAATTATCTAAAGGAATCAAAGGGCCATCTTTTACTCTATACTTCAAGCTCTTATACTAGAGGACGGGCATTCTATAGCATTTATTCATCAACTAAAGCAGCAGTTGTCAATTTCATGCAAGCTCTGGCAAGCGAATGGGATTCTTCAAATATTAGGATTAATGTTATGAACCCTGAACGGACAAAGACACCCTTACGAATTAAAAATTTTGGAATTGAAGCCGAAAACACCCTGCTCACAACAGATGTTGTCGCTCTGGCTTCTCTTAAAACTCTTTTATCTGATTTTACCGGTCAGGTAATAGATGTTAAATTAAGAAAAGAATAAAATGAAAATTGCTTATTACTTACTTGGCTATCTAATCTATCCGTTCTCTTTTCTTTTTCCAAGAAGTAAACGAATATGGGTCTTTGGCAGCTTTAGAGGATCGTTTAATGATAATGCAAAATACTTGTTTATTTATGCTTCGGAAAACAAGCCCGATATAACTTCAATTTGGTTAAGTCAAAATAAAAATACGGTTTCTCTTGTCAGACAATTGGGTTTAAAAAGTTACTCAATATTTAGCCTTAAAGGTATTTTTTATTCATTACGAGCTAAATACTGGTTTTATAATTCTTATACATCTGACATATTGTTCTTCACCTCTGGGGGAAGCACCTGTATAAATCTTTGGCATGGAGTGGGACTAAAAAAAATTGAATTTAGTATCAAATCAGGAGCTTTATCAGATATTTACGTAAAGAAAACTTTCAAACAAAGATTTTTTTATCCGCAAGTCTTCAGAAGACCTGATTATTTTCTGTCTTCAACTGAATTTCAGAGCATTAAATTTGCCGAAGCATTCAGAATTAATGTGTCAAAGTGTTTAAATCTTGGCTATCCCAGAAATGAATTATTGATAGAAACAGAATCGGAAAGGATGCAATTTGTTGAAAGATATGAACCTGTGGAAACTAAAGAGATAATTGAAAAAATTAAATCTTTTAATAAAGCATTCATATACATGCCTACCTGGCGTGATTCGCAGAAAGATTTATTTTCTCAAACATTTGACCTCCAATACTTGAATGAAATAATGTTTGATAAGAAAAGCCTTTTAATTTTAAAACCACATGCAAATACAACTATCGATTCTCGTAAGCTATCAATGTATTCTAATATTATGGTTATTAACAACAAAGTTGACATATATACAATCCTGCCATACACTAATGTGTTAATAACAGACTATTCTTCTGTATTATATGACTATATCTTGATGAAAGAAAAAGATATCATCTTGTATCTTTACGATTATAACGAATACATTAATGCCAGAGACTTTAATTATCCATTTCATGAAAACGTTGTGGGTAAATGTGTTTCAAATTTTTCAGAACTTGTCCAATGCATAAAGGATGAGGATTATCGAATTGATGAAGCAAAGAGATTAGAAATCAAAAATCGTTTTTGGGGAAATCAGGCCAATAATATATGTGAGGAAATAATTTCTCGAGTAACCTTGTAAAAAGCAATATCCCACTACTTGTGCTCCTCTTTTTTAGTCATACGTTTCATTCTAAGTATCGAAAATAAGTTTTTCAGTTCATTTGATATATTGAAAATCAGAACTAAAGGAACGAAGATTAAACATAACAAAGCTGAACGCACAAAACTATCAAAATAAATATTGGAAATATGCGGGATAAAACTGACAGCAATAGTTCCAGCAAAAGAAATAGCAATTGCAATAAAATGCTTTAAATTAAATGGCCATATCTTACTTTTTATCCCAATTAAAACCATAGACCCTAACCTGATAACAGCAACCGAGATAAAAGTTGCTATAGCTGCTCCAGTTATTCCCATTCGAGGTATTAACAATATATTGGTTCCTACAATCATTATTATCTGAATTCCCATTAAAGCTGTCATGTACCAATAATATCTCGCAGTACTTATAATACTATAACTAACTCCTGATAGCATGATAATTAAATTTGTTGCACCAATAATAATCAGAACCAATTTACTACCAGAATATGCTTGAGGTAAAAATGCAAAAATATTGTGCAGATTAGCTATAATCAATGAAAACAGGAACAAGCCAAAAGCAAACTGGTTAATGCTACTCTTTGCATATATCTCTCTTATTGTTTTAAGGTCGTTTTCTTTCCAACATTCAGCAATTAATGTCGATGAAATTTTATTTAATGCTCTGGATGGCAGTAAAATCATTGTGCCAATATAAAAAGAAATCGTATAGATCCCGGTATCACTTAACCCAAGGTATTTGCCAACTAAAAATTTGTCGAGGTAATCGCTGATAACACCACTAAACCCGGCTAAAATTCCGAATGCTGCAACCAGAAATATTTCCCGCTTCATTGCTTTAGTTAACAGAAAACCTTTCAGCTTAAAAACAATCTCCCCCCTAACAAACAGAATTACAAATAAAACCCCAAACGGCACGAAATACGACAGTACATATAAAAATACAAAAACATCAAAATCTATTACATTGAAAAAGAAAAGAATAATTGAAATAAAATTCAGAACCCGTAAAGCAAACTCCTTCAGAAAAATGCCCGTAGTTATGTCATAAAGCATTTTGTTATAGGTGTCGAAAACATTAAAAAATAAGGTAAAAAGCGTCATCGGGATTAAGTAGATGGCATATTTCCGCATTAAACCCGATTCGTCGTTATTGGTTTCAACAATCCAATCCTGAAAAATGAGACCAACCAAAATCGACGTCACAAATCCAATAATAGTAACGATCAACAATAAAGAGAGATAACCCGATTTACTTTTGATGTTATCTTTAAAATAAGGGAAAAGCCTGGCCGTAACGCTGTTCATCCCCAAACTCGAAAACTGAGAAAAGAGTGCTGAAATGGCCACCAAAACGCTGAGAAGCCCAATTTCGCTGGTCGAAAATATCTTAGGAAACAATAACCCGGTATTTACAAAGCCGAGAAATGCCCCAATATACGACCATACCGAACCTTTGATTGTTTGCTTTTGAATTACACCCATTTATTCTTTCCCTCATTTATTGACAGCAAAGTTGAAAATAATCCTCAGATTTTAAATACCGAACAAAAAAGATTCTGCTGATTTTTTCCCTACAGACCTAAATAAACAGTTTTTTACAATCATAAGTATTTATATATTCGTAACCTCAATACTACTAAAAGCTAGTAAGTAAAAAAATCTGTAAAAAACAGGAACCTTTTAGTTTCTTTTCGTCTTATGAACAATAGGATCACAATTGATGATAAATTAATTGACAAGCTTAAGAAGGGAGATGTTAAATCTTTCCATTGGCTTTATGATTCATTGTCACCCGCGATGCGCCTCATTTGCAAACGATATGTTAAAACTGATGCCGATGCAGAGGATGTGTTTCAGGACGGTTTTTTGAAGATATATGCTAACATTTCCTCTCTTAAGTGCCCCAAAGCATTTATGGGTTGGATGAAGAGGATTTTTATCAACACAGCACTTGATTATTACAAAAAAGAAAGTGGAAGACGGTCAGAAAGTATTGATGATATTATTGAGTCAAGAATTGAAGATCAAAACAATACTGACGATGATTGGGACGAAAACTCATTAAACAATGCTAATGTCAATTACAATGCAATTTTACATGTCGATTTTACTCAAGAAGAGATGCTAACAGCCCTTAACGTGATCCCGGGGCATTTCAGAATTGTTTTTCAATTGCATGTAATTGATGGATACAAGCATCAGGAAATTGCGGAAATGATTTCGATCAATGAAAAAACATCAAAGACTCGACTATTAAGAGCAAGAACTTTGCTAAAAGAAGAATTGAACAGAATGGCAATACGTAAAATACGCGATGGACAATCTGGATAAACATATCGACGACCTGTTCCGGAACAAGCTTTCGGAAGCGAAAATGCCAGGTGTTCCGCCAGAAGCCGAATGGGTGAAGCTACGCAAAACCATACGGCACAGGAATTTTATGCGTTTCGTTCCCGGAACCTTCAACATCTATTACTTGGTTGCAGCCATTGGCCTGACAGCCATCGTGGGGATTTATTTCATTAAAGATAATCACGCTAATGAAGAAAGAGTATCACCAAATAATAGTGTTACCATCGTCGATTCAATTCCCAACGCCAAAAGTACTCCAGCTGTCGATTCTATCTTGATTGTAAGGCCTGTAATTGAAAAATCAGAAAAAATATCCGAGAAAAAAGCTATTAAAAGTTGTGTCGACAATATGAAAAAAGAGACAATAAAACCTCAACCCGACAGCATAATAACCCCAAAGAGCGAGCCATGTACTATCACCAAAGATTCGACAACCGAAACTGTATCTATGCCCGATTCAATAAAACCAATAGTTTCGCCAACGGTATCCGATACGATAGTGACTATCGACACTATCAGAGTAAAAAAGAAAAGTGTAAAATTTAAACGTAAAAAAACTAGTCTTTGAGATCAACAGAGATTGGTTATTTTTACCATAAATTCAGTTTCAGTTTCGATATGATTACAATTTCATTTCTAATTCTTTTTCTTTTAATCTTATCGTATAATAATTGCATTGGTCAAGAGCCTGTTGCACCTGTTATTATTAACAAAAAAGTTGAAGTTGTCGATTATGAATATAATTATGTAATGGTTGAACTGTGTTCGTCGTTTGATGTTTCAGTATTTTATCCTTTCCACTCCATGCAGGGTACTACCCCTTCTCAACTTTTCTTTAAAGAAGGGCTAAATGCCCGACCCAGCCTCGATATTGGAGTAAAACAAACAATAAAGCTTAATAATTGGTCCATTACCACCGGGATTTCTTTTCAACGGGTCAACGAATTGTTTTCTTACAACGAATACTCTTTTCAGAATGTTACTATTCAAGACGAAAACGGGAATATAAGGCCGATGCAACTTGCCATTGGAGAACCGGTTATTAACACACAAGACAACAACCTCAATTACTTTGTTGCACCTCTTAAGATTGCCTATTCGCCGCTCCCATTGAAGGATAAACTCTGCGTTGGGATTCAGGGCAACTTTCACTATCTTCTTTTTTCTGAATATTGGGCAAAATTCTCATTGCTCGGGGAAGCCTCAGAAATCTCTGAAAAATTTAATTCATTTTACTTTTCAATCTCCCTAAATTCAAGCTTTATCGTTAAACTTTCAGAGAAAATTTCAGCCGAAATAGAACCCTATTATTCGGTTGGATTAAGCCCAATAATTGACAGTAATGAGCTGTCATTTAGCTTAAACTGTGTCGGCGTTTGTACCCGCTTCAACCTCAATTATTGATAAAAATCATTTTTTTTCTGTCTGAAATGGGAACTATTTCAGAAAATACCGTCTTTTCATTAACAAACAAACCTAAAAGTGAACAAAAACCTTTTCAATAGCATATTCATCTGCCTGATTATGATCCTTACAGGATGCGAAACAGATTCAACCTTCCGAGAACTCCCGCTATCGGTCGAAGATCAGGTTTTCTCCTTGTCTGAAAATACACCATCAGGTTCTTTAGTTGGTTGCGTTGCCCCCGAAAATCAAAATTCATTACATTATTTTTTGGTGTATTCAGCCCAAAGTAAGGCATTTAGGGTTGATAGTACAAGTGGAGAACTTTTTGTAGAAGACATAATACAAATCGATTATGAAAAAAATGCACAGATAGAATTGGAATTGTTGAGTTGCCGAAATGGGCTTAAAATCAATCATGGTAACCTGTCAAAAATCACCATCAAAATCTTAAATGAGAAAGAACCATACTCTTGGACTTCAGCTATTGAATTGGGTGAAAATAAACACGCTGTTGTAAATAGCCTGTACCCTGCAACAGCCAATAGCAATCCAGAGAATTATATGATCAGTTCTTGGACTGTCAATTTAAAACCAACGATTTGCCGCACATATTTGCGATTCGACCTAAGCGAAATTCCTGTAAGTGCAACAATCAGCAAAGCGACCCTTACACTAAAACACCCCGATGACGGGATAGAAGACCACGAGCAATCGCACTTCAGTGGCTCCAATTCTTTTATTATAAGGAAGGTAACATCGGATTGGCAAACTAATTCCCTAACTTGGGAGCAACAGCCAACATACTCAATAACCAATCAAACCATATTACCAGCCAGCACTGAACCGAATCAGAATTATGAAGCAGATGTTACAGGCATAGTAGCAGATATGGTAGGGCAACCCAATACCAATTATGGTTTTGTTCTGATGCTCGAAAACGAGAATTACTATCGAAGAATATGTTTTGCCTCGATGGAACATAGCAATAAGAATCTACGACCGGTTTTGGAAATTAACTATCAGAATTAATCAAGGAAAAAGTACAACATGAAAAAAATCATTCTAGCCCTTTTCATAAGCCTTACAGTTCTGATTTTGAAGGGCCAAGACCAGGTCCTTATTTCTAATGTTCGCAAAATTTCGGCCACGCAAGGAGGTTTCACCGGACAATTAGACGAAGGGGATCAGTTTGCCACTGCCGAGGTTATTGGCGATATTGATGGCAATGGAATTGAAGATCTCGCGATTGGTACTTTCCGAGATGATGATGGTGGAACGAACCACGGAGCTGTTTGGATCCTATTCATAAATGAAGATCGATCGATAAAAGGAACACAGAAGATTAGTTCGCTTGAAGGCAACTTTAAAGGCATTTTAAATGTCGATGACCTATTCGGAAAGTCAATCACGGCAATTGGTGATCTTGACAAGGATGGCGTTATAGATATAGCTGTTGGCGCACCTTATGATGATGACAATATAAACAATAGTGGTGCTGTTTGGATCTTATTCCTTAACACAGATGGAACAGTAAAATCGCAGCAAGAAATAAGTGCAACTCAAGGCGGTATGGTTGGAGTTTCGGCTAACGACATATTTGGTTGGTCGGTAACGTCATTAGGCGATTTTGATGGAGATGGAAACCCGGATATTACCGTGGGTTCACCAACATTCGATTCTGATGGTGGAGTGTATAAAGGATGTATCTGGATTCTTTTGTTGAATTCAGATGGCACCGTTAAGGAGCAACATCGGATTAATGATTATATTGGGAACTTGGGTTATACACTTGACAGCAATGATGGATTTGGTCATACCGTTGAAAACATTGGAGATATTAACGATGACGGAATAGTAGACCTCGCCGTAGGAGCCCCGTCTGATGATGATAGTCTTAGTGATAGTGGTGCACTATATATTTTGATGCTTAATTCGGATTGTTCGGTTATGGAAGCCCAGAAGATAAGCAATTTAGAAGGAAATTTTGGTGGAAGGAATAACTATAATGACCAGTTTGGTTCAGCTATTACGACTTTGGGTGATATTGATGGTGATGGTGTGGAAGATATTGCTGTTGGGTCTAAATACGGCGATGATGGTGGTCTTGACAGAGGAAAATTCTGGATTTTGAGTCTTAACCCTAATGGAACAGTTCATTACAGGCAGGATATCAGTTCGTTGACTTCGATATTTAATGGTTTGATAGATAATGGAGATTGTTTTGGGTTTTCGTTATCTGTTTTTGAAAAATTATCTTCTGACAATAAGAAGCAGTTGACAATAGGAGTTTGGGGCGACGATGATGGCGCTGCCAATGCCGGAGCAGTTTACATTCTCGACCTGGATGTGAAACACAAACCTACAGCCATGGCCGGAAATGATATTACTGCTTGTGAAACAAGTATTTATGAAATTTCAGGGGCCAATTCATCGATTCCCGACAATGATTCACTTTCGTACTCATGGGTGTGCCCTGAAGCACCAGAGTTAAACAATGAATCAATTTCTTTTTCTTTTGTTGCTCCCGAGGTAGAAATGGCTCAATCGTATAATTTTATCCTCACCGTAAACTGCCAGGGAATTTATTCTACCCCCGACACAATACAGGTTATTGTAAAGCCACAGCCCCAAGTGCCAACGATTGAGCAATTTGCCGACACGTTGCTTGCCTCTAAAGCCTTTACCTATTTCTGGTACTATAACGGAACCCAAATTGCCGGAGAAAATGACTCTGTTCTTGTTATTTCAAGAAGCGGTGAATATCAAACCCAATTGAAAGATGAATTTGGCTGTATGTCAGAAATTTCCCCATCGTACCCAATCATATTTTCATCTGTGAGTTCATTAAACCATCAGTTAAAATTCTTTCCGAACCCGGTGACAGAAAACCTCAATGTGATTGGATTTCAAGGTACAGCCTTGCTTACAGTCACCGATTTGAATGGGAAAATTTACCTGTCAAAACGCATTTCGCAACACGAGTTGATTAATGCGAGCACTCTTCCAAGAGGAGTGTATTTTGCCAAACTTCAAAAAGAGAATATCGTTGTAAATGAAAAATTTATAAAATATTAACAAGCATCTCCTCCCCTCCCATAATTCTACTTTCCCCAATGTAGTTTTTTTATATAGGCCACTGTCCACCCCTCGGGCAGTGGCTTTCTATTTATTTTTCATAACAAGTGGGAAATTAGCCAGTCAATTTATACTTTTGCCCTACTAAGTTAAAAACGAATAAAATGAGCACACTGAATACGAAGCCATCTAAAAAGGTTAATCAGATTTTGATTATCATCTTACTTTTCATTATCGTAACATTTTCATACTTACCATCGCTTTTACAAGGTGAAAAATTAAACGCCTCAGATTTAAAAACTTGGGGCGGTATGGCAAAAGAAATTCAAGACTTCAGAAAAACGGCAGGCGAAGAAGCTTTGTGGACCAATTCAATGTTTAGTGGTATGCCCGCATATTTGATAAGTTGTCGGTATCCAGGAAACCTATCTGTGAAGTTTCTCAGTGTCATCAATGCCATCCCACAACCAGCCAACTACCTGATTGTTAGTTTTTGCTTATTCTTTTTATTGGGTCTCGTTTTTGGAGTAACACCTTGGGTAAGTTTTGCTGCTGCTTTGGCCTATGGTTTTTCAACCTATGTGTTTATCCTTATCGATGCCGGGCATGTTACCAAAGTGCAAACCCTTTCGTTTTTTTCTCTTCTTATATCAGGAGTATACTTAGCTTATAATAAAAAAATGTTTGTAGGGGCAGTGCTTGCTGCATTAGGCCTCTCGTTAATGCTTTCGTCCAACCATCCGCAAATGACCTATTATGCCGGGATTATGGTGCTTATTATGGCTTCTACCTATTTGGTATATGCTATCAAAGAGAAAACATTGCCTTCGTTTGCTAAATCGTCGGCAGTACTTGCCGTGGCAGCCCTTTTGGCCGTTGGAACAAATTTTGCCAACCTGCTTTCGACGTACGAGTATGGCAAATTTTCTACCCGGGGGAAATCAGAACTTACCGTACAGGGTAACAACAAAACCAGTGGGCTCGACCGAAATTATATACTCGATTACAGTTACGATGTAGGCGAAGCACTTACAGCTTTCATTCCAAGGCTAAAAGGAGGAGGTATGAGTGAACCTCTGGGCGAAAGCTCTGAATTCTTTCAAACCATTGAAAAAAGCCAAGGGAAAGCGTATGCCAAAGAACTTGCACAACATGCCCCGCTGTATTGGGGTAGCCAACCTATAGCTTCTGGTCCATTTTACTACGGTGCGGTATTATGTTTCTTGTTTGTGCTTGGACTTTTTCTTGTCAATGGCCGAGAGAAATGGTGGATTGCCCTTGTAGTATTCATTTCATTTTTGCTCTCATTGGGAAAGAATATCCCTTTCCTTTCAAATTTCATGATCGACTACTTTCCTGGGTATAACAAGTTCAGAGATGTAAAGAACATTATTGTCATTCAGCAATTTGCGATGGCTTTGCTTGGCATGCTTGCTGTAAAAGAAGTGTATCTAAAACAAATAGACTCAAAGAAATTCATCAACGCACTTAAATATTCGTTTGCAATCGCCGGAGGTCTTGCCTTAATTTTTGCTATAATCCCTGGCTTGGCTGGCAGTTTCAGAGGTTCTTCCGATGCACAGTTAGCCCAATCGGGTTGGCCTCAGCAGCTGATCGATGCCTTGATAAACGACCGGAAGATGGTTCTTCGGACCGATGCATTCCGCACTTTTATTTTTGTAGCACTTGCTGCATCAGGCCTTTGGGCTTTCTATACAAACAAACTAAAAGGGCAATACGCCATTGCATTATGGGCTGTGCTCATTGTTGCAGACCTTTGGCCCGTGAACAAAAAATACCTCAACAGCGATAGTTTTGTTGCAAAACGCAAAGCTGAAGCTGTGTACACCCCTTCAGCTGCTAACAATGCCATACTTCAGGACAAAGACCCAAATTACCGGGTATTGAATATTGCAGTTAGCACATTCAACGATAGCTCTACTTCGTATTTCCATAAATCGATTGGTGGCTACCACGGGGCAAAAATGGAACGCTATCAGGAAATGATCGAATATAACATTTCTCCCGAAATTCAACAGATCGGTGCACGATTACGAAATGTAAAAACACAAGAAGAGCTCGATGCTGTTTTTGCTGATCTAAACACCCTTAACATGCTCAATACCCGCTATGTAATTTACAACCCTGAATCAAACCCCTTGGAAAATTCACATGCTATGGGTAACGCTTGGTTTGTCGACAATTACAAAATGGTTGCCAATGCCAATGAAGAAATTGCTGCCATCAAGGACATTAAACCAGAGTTGACCGCAGTAGTCGACCGCAGGTTTGAGAAGGAGATTTCAGGCAAATCGTTCCGAAAAGATGGAACCGGAACTATAACGTTAAAATCGTACGCTCCTAATCGCTTAGTTTACCAATCGAACAGCGCTTCGGAACAATTGGCCGTTTTCTCTGAAATTTATTATCCAAAAGGTTGGGTTGCCAAAGTAGATGGAAAGGAAGTATCTCATTTTAGGGCAAACTACATTTTGCGTTCGATGGTTGTTCCGGCAGGAAACCACGAGATTGTGTTTGAATTCAAACCTCAGTCGTATAAAACGGGCAATGCAGTTTCATTGGCATCATCTATTCTGTTGATTCTTGCCATTGCCGGAGGTGCTTTCTTTGAACTCAGAAAAAAGAAGGAAGAATAATAGCTGTCTGAATTATGCAGCCAAGGGATCAGGATTGGGAAAAATATTTTTATGAGCAGAAACTGATTTCAGGAAAGGTTCTGGTGCCTTATATTTTTTCTACGCTCTCAGTTTTGGCTGATAATTCGGTGTTGAATATTCGATGGTTACGAAACTTTTACACAACAGCCTTTTATGCTTTTTTAGTGCTCGATCCGAGTTTGCAGGAGTAGGGCAGATTGCTGCTCAAAATTTTCTGGTTCAATATTATGTCACGTTCATTGATTTTCCGATCTTTGGATGTAATTGATTAAACCATTCGACTATGCAGGCCATCTTTTTTTTCCTCAGTATTTCATTGTTGATCTTTAATGGTCAGTTGTGTTCAGGGCAAACAGCGATTACTCAGAAGCAAACTTCCTCTGTTTATACGATTGAGACATGCCGGTCGAACCCAAAACATACCTATCAGCTGTTTGTGCCTTCGGTCGCCCCTGACTTTAAGCAGTTACCTTTGCTGGTGGTTATCGACTCGCATGGCGACGGCAAACTGGCGGTCGATGGTTTTAAAGAGGCCGCCCAAAAGTATCAGGTTGTTGTGGTCGGTTCGAACCTGATCAAAAATAATGATCCGAATTACATTGCAGAATTGGAGGAACTCACAGCCGACGTGAAGAGCCGTTTCCCTGTTGGTGATATTCTTTTTGTTGGCGGATTTTCGGGCGGGGCACGTATGGCATTGGGATATGCAGCCGGCCACAAACTCAATGGGGTTATTGCTTATGGAGCGTTGGCCTCTGCCCAACAGTTGTCTTCTCTCGATTGCCGTGTCTTCTCGGTAATAGGTATGGACGATTTCAATTTTTCGGAGATAGCATCTTTTGTTATAGACCCGCAACTGATGCCTTCCAATCTGTTGCTGGAGACAACCGAGGCAACCCATGCCTGGCCGCAAAAAAGTGTCATGCAGCAATCGCTGGCCTACATGCTGGTTTCGACCATGCCTCCTGGAACTCCACCGGAGAAGAAAAAAATAGTTCAAGAGTATACGGCTGAGCAAAAAGGACGAATTGATAAACTTTTGAAAGCCAATAAATATCTTCAGGCGGCATTGATCACAAGGAATATGTATCAGTTTCACTACTTCGAGCGCGAAGGTTCTTTTTTTAGCTCTTACGATCAGTTGGCAAACAGCATACAGTTTCAGCAACAATCCGACAGGTTAGCCAAAAGTGTTCAGTTCGAAATGAATGTACGCAATGGCTTCTATAGCGCGATTCTGCAAAAAGACTCGGTATGGTGGAAACAGGACATTGACATGCTGAACAACAAAATTGAGACGGAGAAAGATGAATTTATGCTCTCTGCATACAAGCGGATAAAAGGTTTTCTGGGTATTTTTTGCTACTCGATGTGTGGTCGTTTCACCGAAGAAAAGAATGTGGCAAATTTAGAGAAAGTACTTGTTGTATATCGTATGGCCGAACCTAAAAACCCCGATGTGCAACTATTTTCGAAGAAATTGGAGCAGCTAAAGAAAAGTCATTAGCGGTAGTTGAATTCGATTTGATAGTATCTTCTGGAGCAACTTCGATCTCTTCCTTCAGAATCAACCTTTCAGCTTAAACGGGGCTTTTCAACATCAATGCCAACCGGATTGACCCGGTATTCGCAAGACAAACCGCTCACCCCAACTGTTGCTATAACGGACAAGCAGATAACATTGGACAGAAGGAATGCCAACAATTTTTGAGCATTATGCCATTGAAATGTTCATTGCAATGTGAGTAGTTTCGATGAAAAAGAAAAAGGTAGCCGAACCTTTCAACTACCTTCTTTCACTCTCAGCGAGTACTATTGTTTGCCTCCGGTTCCATCACTATTTTTTTCTCTGTTGTCGCATACTTAATCTCAGCCTTTAGTTCGTCGAGCTCCTTTCGCATTTGAAGGATCATGCCGTTTTGCTCCTGAAACATTGCCTGGAGTATGGCATTTTTCTGTTTCTCCAATTTTAGCTCTTCAATCGCCGCATTCAGTGCATTGGTTCGGTCTATCAATCCGTGAACAGCGGCCAAATTAACCCCCATCTCATTGATGCTGTTAATACCCAGGCTATCATCGCCAAGCCCGAAAGCCCCGTAGAAATCCTGGGCCATTGGGCCAATGTACCTTAGCGAGTCGATCCCTTTATAATTCCACTCCGTTATCGGCACTTGCTCGTCGATCTTCTTTAAAATCTCTTCGTAGTTAAGCGTTTTAAAATTCTCTTTTTTGTTCCGGTCGCAATAGTTGCTCCAGCCACTTTGCCCGTGCCGCATATAAACTCCCGCCACGGAGTCGGGGTATGAGGACCACAGCCGGTACCCTCCCGAGAACCGCATGGTAAGCTGGTTATCGGCCGAGGCATAAGCCGTTTGGAAATAAGTATCATCGCCAATAACCATAGAACCGTCCTTGCCGTTGGTATCTGCCCCAGAACCAATGGCTATTGAATAAATCCCCGATGCATAAGCCTGCGTGCCTATGGCAATAGAATGACTGGAAGTTGCCAAAGAATAAGAACCCAATGCCAGCGCATAATCACCTGTAGCCTTATTATAAGCCCCAAAACTATAAGATGCAACCCCAGTCGCACGCGGTTGGTATCCCATAGCATAAGAGTACAGGGCCAGTCTTGGCATAGAAGATCCATCATCGTCCCAATACGTTGATTCGGCCATACCGGCCCGCAAGGCGCCTTTGCGCGGGTACCAGTGGAAACGGTTACCAGCTCCCAGTGCCTTTGCTGTTCCGCTATTTGTTGTGCCAGTTACAAGCAACCCTTCGAAACCGCCAATTTCTAGTTGGGCGCGGGGCGAAGTAACGTTGCTGCCTATCCCAATCAATCCGGTACTTTGGTTTACCCTTAGAAAGGTGCCTGTAGCTTCTTTTATCGAAAAGGTTTGTCCCGATGCAAGGGTGATATTCTTATCGGTTGTCGAAACCGCAATATCTGGAGCATTAGTTAGGCTACTATAGTTACCATTAAAATCACTCTTGTGGTTCCAGTATGCTGTGTCGGTGTTTGTAATGTTCTTTGCCAGCGAGCTGTTCCAGTTGCGTACGGCTGATTTTATATACGAACTGTCAGTCGAATAGAATGGATCCGTCTCGGCACGGCCCCAATAGGAGGTGTCGGTAGCGTCGATGGTTTTTGCCAATGAACTGCTCCAGCTACGTACTCCTGTTTTAATAAACGAACTATCGGTAGAATAAAAAGGATCGGTTTCCGCACGCCCCCAGTAAGTTGTATCAGACGCATCGATGGTTTTAGCCAGCGAACTGTTCCAGCTTCGTACACCGGTTTTGATAAACGAACTGTCGGCCGAATAGAATGGGTCTGTTTCGGCACGGCCCCACCAGGTGGTGTCGGCAGCATCGATGGTTTTTGCCAGTGAACTGTTCCAGCTTCTTGCACCGGTTTTGATAAACGAACTGTCGGCAGCATATACCTGATCGGTTTCATCGCTGTTCTTAAAGTGATCGAGATCGATAATCTGGGCTTCCTGTATGGTGATGCCCTCTCGTTTGTTCCATGCCGAAAATTTTGGGTCGGTTTCATCGGCATTGGTGAAATGGTCAAGGTCGATGATTTGGGCTTCCTGAATGGTGATGCCTTCCCGTTTGTTCCATGAGGAGAACTTAGGGTCGCCCTCTACATCGGTAACTCGAACGGTTCCCCCTCCTAATGAAAGGCCTATCTGATTGTTAGTCGGATCGGCATATAACGTCTGTATTTCGTTGGTTGAACTAACGTCCTCGTCATCGCCCGATCGTTGAAAGCCCACGTCGTTGGTAAACTGACTGAGTGCTAAGGGCTTGTTGTGCAGGTCCTGATAATTCCCCGAAAAACTGCTTTTGTCGTTCCATCTTACAGTGTCGGCCTGGGTAATTCCTTTTGCAACCGACTGTTTGAATACCGGATCAGTTTCATCAGTGGTCGTGAAAGGATCGAAGTCGGTTATCTGGCTCTGATTGATGGTTATTCCCGCGCTCTTGTCCCAAGCCGAGAACAGAGGATCGGTCTCGGTATAAACTTTACCCCAGCGGGAAGTATCTCCGGTATCGATTGTTTTGGCCAGTGAGTTGTTCCAACTGCGTACTCCAGCTTTAATGAATGAGCTGTCGGCCGCATATTGGGGGTCGGTTTCATCGGCGTTGGAGAAATGTTTCAGGTCGGTAACCTGGCTTTCGGTAATTTTAATCCCTGTGCTTTTGTCCCATACCGAGAACGTAGGATCCGTTTCTTCGGTAGGATTGGTGAGGCTTTCGGCCGTTGTGGCATGGAACGCATAAGGAACACTCAGCAACTGACTGGTGCCTGTTATGGAGTAGTTCGTTCCACCCGTGGGATCGGTTTCCGTTTTGATGAAGTAAGGGCCGTCGCTCCAATCGATTGAAACCAGCGAGCCAGTTACGATATTTCCATCACCAATTATGATGGAAACTAACCCATTGGCATTGGTCGTTGGTCGTTGGGTTTCAGAATAAACCTTCGTCCCGTTAACGTCACCCTGTAAAATGCTAATCTGCATCCCAATGATGGAGTTCTTTACCAGTTCCCCGCTTGTGTGGCGGACAACAGCTTGGTAGCTCATCTTTCCGGGCGATTGGGCCAATGTAAATAATGATAAAGTGAAAAGAACAATGAGAGAGGAGAATCGTTTCATACAGTTATTTTTTTACAATTTTAAATGACTTTAACGCATTATTGGCAAGCAATATTTGTAAGAAGTAGTTTCCACTTCGATAGGTTCCCATCGGAATGGTGGTTTGTTCCCCTGAAACGTCACCGCTTCCTATTATTTTTCCATTCACATCGGAAAGAAGATAGGTGAGGTTTCTTTTTTCTTCGCCGACAGTGCTTAATATCAGATAATCGGTTGTTGGGTTCGGGAATGCTTTGAATGAAAGGGTAACCAGTGATAGTTGATCGTTTCCGGTGATCACATATATTTCGTAAGGCTGTTGTACCCCTTCGGCTACAGTGCCATAGTTGCCCGAATTGCTTGTGTAGGCTGCTTGTCCAATGGTATAACTCACCGAACCTCCTTCGCCTGACGCATTTCCACCAGAAGCAGGAATAGCCTCTTGTGCTTTGGTGATTTGCAATGCTAAAAAAAATAAGAATAATAGCATCCCTCCTCTTCTTATTGATTGAAGTTTCTTGATTTTTTTGGTTAAAAGCATATTGATATTTTTAAATTGAATACCACTTTTTAGCAGGAGAACTTTATCGATAAATTACTTATTTTGTTAATAATAACTTTTTTATAGCGGGATTATAATCCATATAAATTATAGTCATTCGTTGTTTCTTTAATCCAGGAGCAATTTGATTGTCATGATGCATTTCACTGGCGAAAGTTATGAAAATAGTTTAATATAAAATATTTACGGAAAAGATATTTTCTTTGAAAATGGAAAATTCGTTTATGATTTACATAAAACTGAATGGTGATTCCTGCGTGGGATTTATATCTTTGTTGTTAATCGTGATGCATGAAGCGTGTATTGATCATATCCTACTATTGGCCGCCATCGGGAGGTGTTGGTGTACTGAGGTGTTTGAAGTTTGTAAAATATCTTCATAATTTTGGATGGGAACCTGTCGTGTATTCGCCTTTCAATGCCAACTATCTGCTTCGCGACAATACTAATTTTAAGGATATCCCGGAAGATCTTGAGCTTTTGAAAGGCCCAATTGTCGAACCGTTCAGTGCCTATAAGTTTTTGTCGGGAAGAAAAAAAGATGATCCAACCGACCCGGTGCATGTCAGAAACAAAAAGCATTTTATCGACAATTTTGCGATATGGGTCCGGGGAAATTTTTTCATCCCCGATGCCCGATGTCTCTGGATAAGACCTTCGGTTCGGTATCTGAAAAAATATTTGAAAGAACATCCGGTAGATGCCATTTTCACCGACGGCCCTCCGCATACCAACACGCTGATTGGCATGAAGCTCTCATCTGAATTGGGGATTCCCTGGCTGGCCGATTTTCAGGATCCCTGGACTCAGGCCGATTATTACCAACGTTATAAAATCATGTACTGGGCCAACAAGCGCCACCATCGGCTGGAACAGAAAGCTTTTCAAACGGCCGGAAAGATCACGATTGCCAGCCCCTCGTGGGCAAAAAATCTGGAGCAGATCGGCGCTCGCAATGTGGGCGTTATTTATTATGGTTACGATGAAGATGATTTTAAAAAACGGGTGCCGGTGCCCGATCCCGATTTTACCATTGTCCATACCGGGCAATTGGGTTTCGATCGGAATCCTGATGTTTTGTTTCATGTGTTGAAAGAATTGAAAAACGAACTTGCCGGTTTTGCCGCGCATTTGAAACTTGTTTTTGCCGGGAATATCGACTTTTCAGTGAAAAAAGAAATAGTCGAAAATGGACTTGGCGAGAATTTTTGTGATCAGGGTTTTGTTACCCGCGATAGAGCTCTTCAGTTGAATATGAATGCCCGATTGCTGTTGTTGCCGCTCAACAAATCGGGGAATGCCGATGGGCGGATACCCGGTAAACTGTTTGAAAACCTCCGGACAGGGCGGCCAATTTTGTGCCTCGGTCCTTCGGACTCGGATGTGGCACGGATTATTGAAACTTGCCGGGCGGGAATCAGTTTTTCATACAACGATCGTGATCGAATTAAAAAATTCCTGACCACCCAATATGAGCAGTTTCTTGCAGGTGAACATTATTCGCAGCCTTGCAACATTGCTCATTTTTCGAACGAAGAACAGACCCGTGTTCTGAGTCAGTACCTGAACCAATTGGTCGACAGCCATGCATAAAGTTCTCTGTTTTGTCGACGATCAGCAGGGACGCGATGTGGAACTGCTTCTTCCGCTGGTTTATTATGCCGAGAAGCATCTCGGTTGTATGGTAGAATTCCGGTTCGTTTGGGATATTTTTGCCATCTATCGAGAGCTGCCTGACCTTGTTTTGCTGCCCAATACTGTTGGATCAAAATGGCTTTTCGAGATATCAAAGTATGCTCACCAACAAAGCATTCCGGTGTTTGCCCTCATTTCGGAAGGTAATTACCGTACAAACGGAAACTTCGATTTTTGGGGATATAATACCGACCATGTTTTTTATCAGGAGTATGTGTGTCTATGGTCGGAGCGGACACGGGATTTTTTTCAGGATAAATTACCCACCGAGGCTCATAAAATGGTGTTGACCGGTGCCACAGGTTTCGACCGGTACAAGATTTACCGTTTCTCGACGAAAGAAGAATTTCTTCAGAAAAAGGGCCTTTCTCAATTTAAAAAAGTGATTGGTTATGCCGGTTGGGCATTCGGAAAGTTGCATAGCGAAATTGGGCGACAGGAGTTGCACTATTTTCTGCAGGATAAACCCGACTGGGAAACTTGGACTTTAAGACAGCGCGATGCCGTTGAAGCCATTCTTCGCCAATTGATAGAGCATAATCCCGACATACTTTTTCTTCTCAAGGTTCATCCCAACGAAACCCATCCGCACATTACGACAGAGAGCCCCAACGAAATGATTCGTTTGCGGGAATATCCCAATGTGTTATATCTGAAAAATGAGGAACCTATTCACGACCTGATTTCTGCTTCGGATATCTGGATGGGGTTTGAAACCACCACGACTATCGAGGCCTGGATGCTGGGCAAAGAAACCTTGCTGATCAATCCCGATCCTGATTTTAATCGCGACAGCGCCTGTGAAGGATCTGTTATTGCCCGGAACTACGACGATGTGCAATCGAGTATCGATGAGTTTTACCAGCATGGGGCTCTCTCTCTTTTTCATACAGAAGAGAAAAAAACATTGCGAGCTACCGTTGTTCGCGAAACCATTGGCTTCGACGATGGGTTGAACCATTTTCGGGCTGCGGGGTATTTGGACGAAGTATTAAAACAATCTCCGGCGAAAACTAAAAAACGGGTTTTCAGGATGCGTTATTTTTTGCGAAGCCTGAAGTTGCACATCGGGAACCTCTTCTATAATCGCTGGCTATTTCTGAACCTTCCAAAGTTCAACAAAACGGTGTGGGCCTTCGATCGCTGGAAGCTGAAGAATATTCCGCTCCTAAAAGAACGCTATTATCCGTTTTTGGATGTTTTTTACAAGAAGAATGAAGATAAACATTATCTCTAAAATTTTTTTTTAATCAGTTGTTTAAGGGAATGAATTTAACATTACTTTTGATCTAATTATCAATGATCGTTCTTTTAATCCAATAAAACATAAAACAATAAATTCAGAATAAACCTATGAAAAAATTCTTCTCTTCGCTGTTTGTGCTGCTTATTGTGGCAAGTGCTTTTGCACAGTATGGTGTTAAAATTCAGAAACCTTTTACAGGAAGTGCATCTTCAATAACTCCTACTTTGGATGGGGTATCTCTGGACGGGACAAAAATGTATGCCTATGATTTTCTTAGCTACTATTTTCTCTCTCTTGATTTGCCTGGGTACAATAATATGACCTATGTGAACTCTTCAAGTGTTTATATTGGTGGAGCCGATTTTGACAATGAAGGAAATTTGTATTGTATACAGGCTTCTTCGAACGTTCTTTACAAAGAAGATTTGGAAACGGGTACTTTCACATCTTTAGGGACTATTACCGGGATTCCCACTTCGTTTCTTGTAGGGCTTGCTTATGATAATCAAACGGGTACCATGTATTGCCTTCAAACTTATTGGGGAACAAGTGGTAGTTTATATACAATCGATTTAAATACTTTAACTGCCACATTGGTTGGTACTATTACCGGAATGACAAATGGAGAGGGGTTGGCTTTCAATGCAGAGGACCGTATGTTATATGGATTTAATTTTCAATCGGCCCAATCGCAATTGTTGAAGATTAATCCGGCAACTGCAGCTGCAACAGTTGTGGGTACAACTACCTCGTTTTTAAATTATGCCAGCGGTTGGTTTGGTGACTGTGATTTTAATGATGAGACCGGTGAATTAATTTTTTCCACTTTTGATGGTTCTACTACTACTACTACTATATGGAGTATAGATGCTTCCAATTGTACTGCTGCTTCAGTGGGAACTGTTTCTAATGCACAGTTGGTTTTGGCAATTAATACAACAGGAAAACCGGTGCCGGTAAAAGGATATTATTTTATACTGGTCTTTTTAATCCCGATAGGAATTATTATCAGGAGGAGATTTTTTTAAGATCCTAAAATCATAGAAAGAAGAGGTTGCCAATTGTACTGTCAGCCTCTTTTTTTATGTGCTTTTTTGATTGTTATCAATAACGTAAATTCGAAGTGTAATTCAAAAACCTAATTTATGGAAACAATGTTCTTAAAAGATCCACAGGTTCTACCAACACCAGAAGCGCTTTGCGGGGCGTTGGGGAGCTCGTATCCAGCATACGAGGAATTGGTGGCCACAATTGGTAATCCTACGTATGCCATCGAAGCCAACTGGAACTATTACAACGATGGGAAAGCGTGGTTGTGTAAAATGGTTCATAAGAAAAAGACCGTTTTCTGGGTTTCGGTTTGGGAGGGATACTTTAATGCGGTATTTTATTTTACGGCAAAAAATTGTTCCGGCATTTTCGATTTGGGAATAGACCAGGCGATAATCGACGAATTTAACAGCCGGGAGCCGGTAGGGAAATTGCTTCCGCTGGTAATAGAGATCAGGCAAAAAGAGCAACTTTCCGATTTGTTGAAAATCATCGATTACAAAAAGCGGTTGAAATAAGTCTTGTTTCTTATTTTTGGGGCGATGGTTTAATGTCGATTATCTCAACAATTATGGAATTTATTCATCTTTTACAAAACCGGCGGAGCAAACGGAAATTCACCACACAAAAAGTGGAAACCGAGAAAGTGGAATCGTTGATGCAGGCGGCACTTATGTCGCCGACAGGCAAACGGAAGAATCACTGGGATTTTATCTTTATTGAAACGCCCGAAACCTTGGTGAAACTTTCGGAATGTAAACCGCACGGAGCAAAACTTATTGCCGGGGCACCGCTGGCTGTTGTCGTCATTGGCGATCCGCAGCAGTCGGACACCTGGGTCGAAGATTGTTCCATTGCTTCCATCATCCTTCAACTGCAAGCCGAAGCGCTTGGGCTGGGAAGTTGTTGGGTTCAGATACATAACCGCGAGCACGATTCAACTACCATGGCCGATACTTACACCAAAACATTGCTCGGTATTCCTGAAGAGAAAGCTGTTCTTTCGGTGGTTGCCATGGGCTATCCCGATGAAACAAAAAAAGCCTTCGACCTTTCAGAACTTATGCAGGAAAAAATTCATCGCGAGGGGTTCTGATTTCTGATTGATCGATTGGCTAAAACACTTCTGTTTAAAAAAAGATGAAGCCTTAATTTTTTGGTTGAATAAAGAGGGCTGTTCTTCCGGGGAATGCCGACCTTTGTGGCCGAGATCAAAAAGAAAGAAGATGATTTACATGGCCGATACTGCTTATATTTCAGCATTGTAAAAACTCTATGATTTTTTTCCGCTCGAAGGAGTGACAACCAACCCAACAATTCTAAAACAGTCGGGTCAGCCACTGTCGAAAGCGATAGGCAACATCATTAAAATTGTTGGAACCGGGATGGTTCACGTGCAAGTGCGGAGCAAAAAAGCTGAAGATATTGTGCACGAGGCAAAAGTGTATAAAAATTACTTCGACCTGGGCGATAATTTCTATGCCAAAATCCCGGTAACCCCACAAGGTTACAAAGCGATGAAGATGTTGAAAGACGCCGGAATTAACGTTACGGCTACGGCTATTTTTACGCAGCAACAGGCTCTGGTGGCCGCAAAAGCAGGTGCCGATTTTGTTGCACCCTATGTGAGCCGACTCGACAGTATATCGTCGCATGGGATTGACGTGGTGGGCGACATTGCCAAAAATATAATCGATTTTAAACTGAACACTAAAGTACTTGCCGCCAGTTTTAAAACGGTCGACCAGATTTACCGCGTAAGCATGAAGCAAGCCCATTCGGCAACCATTGGCCCCGAATTGTTAATGCAGCTTATTGCCCATCCTATGACCGATATCAGTGTTCGGACTTTCACCGAAGATGCAGAAGGATTGTACGATGTTGCCTTTTAAAAAGCAAGAAGTCAGGAGTGCCCTGTTAACTCGTTGCTATCTGATTCAAATAGTGAATCATTGGCCGGGATGACAGGGCATTTAAACATTTCTGCTGAGCTCCGAAACAACGCAAACGAAGCCCAAACATTTTTGCTGAGCTCCAACACAGATTAATTTCCCCGATTATTCCTATTTTTGGATGTCAATACGGGAATTATGCTCAATCACAAATCTATTCTTATTACCGGGGGAACCGGCTCGTTCGGAAAGAAATTTCTCGAAACGGTTCTTTTACGCTATCCTTTGGTAAAACGGATCGTCATTTTTTCGCGCGATGAACTGAAGCAATCGGAACTGAAGCAGCAATATCCATCGGCCATATACCCGCAACTGCGTTTTTTTATTGGCGATGTGCGCGATGCAGCCCGCTTGAAACGTGCTTGCGAAGGGGTTGATGTGGTCATTCATGCGGCCGCTATGAAACAGGTCGATACGGCCGAGTACAACCCCGATGAATGTGTAAAAACGAATGTTCAGGGTGCACAAAACGTGATCGACGCGGTGCTGGCTAACGAAGTTACCGATGTGGTTGCCCTTTCTACCGACAAAGCCTGCGCGCCCATTAACCTCTATGGCGCCACCAAATTAGTATCCGACAAGCTGTTTATCGCCGCTAATAATATAAAAGGAAGCCGCAACCTTCGTTTCAGTGCGGTGCGTTACGGAAATGTGATGGGTTCGCGTGGCTCGGTGGTCCCGTTCTTCCTTCAAAAAAGGAACGATGGGGTGCTGCCTGTTACGCATCCCGAAATGACCCGTTTCAACATTACCTTGCAAGCCGGGGTCGATATGGTATTGTTTGCCCTCGAAAACCATTTGGGCGGTGAAATTTTTGTCCCGAAAATCCCGTCATACCGCATTACCGATCTGGCCGAAGCCATTGCCCCTTCGTGTAAAACCGAAATTGTGGGTATGCGCCCCGGCGAAAAACTGCACGAAGAGTTGATTACCGGAACCGACGCACTGGAAACCATCGACCTGGAAAAATATTTTGCCATACTGCCATCGGTATCCTATTACCACACGAAAGAAGAATACCTGAAACATCACCATGCGGTGGCTGTTCCCGATGGGTTTCGCTACAACTCGGCCACCAACAGCGAATGGGAAACGGTTGAAACAATCCGGCAAGCCATTGTTGAACATATCGACCCAACTTTTAAACCGCATTGATAATGAAACGGATCCCTTACGGTCGGCAACATATTACCGAGGAGGACATTCAGGCTGTAAACGATGTACTTCGGTCGGACTACCTGACGCAGGGACCAAAGATTGCCGAATTCGAAAAAGCTTTTGCCGAATATGAGGGATCAGAATATGCCGTGGCCGTTTCGGGCGGAACAGCAGCCCTGCACCTTAGTGCCTTGGCTTTGAATATTCAGCCCGGCGATAAAATCATAACCACACCCATAACCTTTGTGGCTACGGCCAATTGTGTGCGTTATTGTGGTGGTGAAGTGGTTTTTTCCGACATCGATCCCGAAACCTATCTGTTGGATATCGGAAAGGTTCGTCAGTTACTTCAATCATCGCCCAAAGGAACTTACAAGGGAATTATTCCCGTTGATTTTGCGGGGCGGGCTGTTGATCTGGAAGCGCTCCGAAACCTTGCTGACGAGTTTGGCCTTTGGATTATTGAAGATGCGACACATGCACCGGGGGGATTTTTCACCGATAATCGGAGACAGAAACAGCTTTGCGGCAATGGAAACTTTGCTGATTTGGCAACCTTTTCATTTCACCCGGTAAAGCATATTACAACGGGTGAAGGTGGAATGATTACTACCAACAATGAAAAACTTTATCTGCGATTACGCAATCTGCGAACCCACGGCATTCAGCAAAATCATAATTTGAACCAAAAAAAAGATGGTATCTGGTACTACGAAATGCAGGAATTGGGCTTTAACTACCGCATGACCGACGTTGCGGCTGCATTGGGATTAAGCCAACTAAAACGTGCTGATGCCGGACTGGAACGGCGAAAGGAAATTGCGGCACTCTACGAAAAAGCTTTCGCCGGGAAACCATTCATCAGGCGTCTTCCAGAAATAAATGAAGGCCATGCGTATCATCTGTACATTGCCGAATTTGAGAACCGCGATGGATTAATCAACCACCTTCGAAAGAACAACATCATGGCACAGGTACATTACATTCCCGTTCATTTGATGCCCTACTATCAACAATTTGGATGGAAAGAAGACGATATGCCCGTTGCCGAAAACTATTACCGGCACTGTTTGAGCTTGCCCGTTTATTCAACGCTGACCGATGAAGAACAATCTTTTGTAATTAAAACGATCGAAGAATTTTATGCGTAACCTTGCTGTGATACCGGCCCGGGGCGGCAGTAAACGGATACCCAGCAAAAACATCCGCCATTTTCTGGGGAAGCCAGTTTTGGCTTATTCCATTGAAGCGGCCATGGAAAGCGACTTGTTCGATGAAGTGATGGTCTCGACCGACGATCCCGAAATTGCCGAAATTGCGGTTCGGTATGGGGCAAAAGTTCCATTTTTGCGTTCACCCGAAAATTCGGATGATCATGCTACCCTGGCTGATGTGCTGCTGGAAGTAATCGCGGAATACTCAAAAGCTGGAAAGGAATTCGATACGGTTTGCTGCTTGTTGCCAACCTCTCCGTTAACCCGCAGTGGCCGGATTGTTGAAGCCTATCAAAAGATGGTGGATGGGAACTTTGACTCCGTTTGTCCGGTCGTTGCCTTTTCGTATCCAATACTGCGCTCATTGGAAATAACCGATGAAGGAAAACTAAAGATGATGTGGCCTGAGCATGAACGCACCCGAAGTCAGGATTTAAAGCCGGCCTATCACGATGCCGGTTCGTTTGTATGGGTAAAAACACCAGCCTTTCTGAACGAGACAACCCTTTGGTGCAAAAACGGAGGAGCTATCATCCTACCCGAGACCGAAGTGCAGGATATCGACACGGAAGAGGATTGGAGACTGGCAGAGATGAAATGGAAATTTCTGTTCAAATCATAGCGCAGATGAACACTTACAAGATACTTCACAAACAAATTTACCGAAACGATGCGTATTCCATTGTTCCTATCCGGATGGAAGACCGGGACGACATTATGCGGTGGAGGAATGAACAGATTTATCACCTAAGGCAAAGTAAACCACTGACAGAAGAAGAACAGGACAATTATTTCAATAAGATTATTCAGCCGCTTTTCACACAGGACAAACCCGAGCAACTGCTTTTTTCGTTCCTGAAAGGGGAGGAATGTATGGGCTACGGAGGTTTGGTCCATATCGACTGGGAAAAGCAAAAAGCAGAAGTTTCCTTTCTTATTGCCTCGCATTTGGAGAAAGATTTTCTGCAAGAATACATGACGATCTTTTTCGGGTTCATGGATGAAGTCGCGTTTGTTGAACTTGGATTGAATAAACTTTTCACGTATGCCTACGATGTGAGGCCTCACATTTATCCGATCATCGAAGCCTGCGGGTTTATTCGCAAAGAATTTTTGCCTAAGCAAATCAAAAGTGGCGAAGTGTATGCCGACGTAATTATTCATGAAAAAGAACCTGTTTATCCCCGGCTTCGGTTAGCAAACATCTCCGATATGGAGACAACTTTCAAATGGGCTTCCGACCCTCTGGTGCGAAAATTTAGCTTCAATAAAAATAGAATCACCTATCCCGAACATCAGCAATGGTTCGTCAACAAAATCAACGACAAGAATTGTGAATACTATATTTTCCAAAACCAACATCAATGCTTGGGCTCCATTCGTTATGATATTGAAAATGGTGATTCAGGCCGGATAAGTTATCTGGTCGATCCTTCCCTGTTTCAGAAAGGATATGGGAAAATGATGTTTGGAATGGGGATCGAACTGTTGAAGAAGCGCAGGCCTGAGGTAAAACAGATCTATGGTTTTATTGAACCCGAAAATATAGCTTGTCTGAAAGTGGTCGAATTTTATGGTTTTAGCATAATGCTTGAGGCCGATCTTTATAAAGTAACCAAAACATTTTAATCTGAACCCGAATGTTTTTCAATAATTTCAAGACAGAAGAAGACCGGCGCTCACTGATTGTTGCCGAGCTATCGGCCAACCATAACCAGCATTTTGAGCTGGCTGTAGAAATCATCCGGGCAGCCAAACGCGCCGGGGCCGATGCCGTTAAACTACAAACCTACACGCCCGACACCATCACGATTGATTGCGACAATGAGTATTTTCGCAACCTGCTGAAAGGAACTATCTGGGAAGGGCAGAAATTCTACGATCTGTATAAAAAATCTTTCACTCCGTGGCAATGGCACAAGGAGCTGTTCCGCGTTGCCCGCGAAGAAGGGCTGATTTGCTTCTCTTCGCCTTTCGATAAAACGGCGGTTGATTTCCTGGAGCAGTTTAATCCGCCGGCCTACAAAATCGCCTCGTTCGAAATACGCGACATCCCGCTGATTGAATACGCCGCGTCGAAAGGACGAACGATGATCATTTCAACGGGGATTGCCACGCTGGAAGATATTCAGCTTGCTGTAAAAACCTGTCGCGATGCGGGAAACAACGACATTGTCCTGCTGAAATGCACCTCTGCTTATCCGGCTCCATTAGACGAAGCCAACCTGCTAACCATTTCCGATCTGAAAAAGCAGTTTGGTGTTGAGATTGGCCTTTCCGATCATACGTTAGGAATTGTGGCCCCAATCGTGGCTGTTTCGCTTGGCGCTAAAATGATCGAAAAACACTTTGTCCCCGACAATTCAATTAAGACTCCCGATGCACCTTTCTCGCTCGATGAAAAAGAGTTTGCAGCGATGGTGAAAGCCGTTCGCGAAGCGGAACAAGCGCTGGGAAGTGCCCGTTATGAATTATCGGAGTCGGCTATAGCCGGGCAAAAGTTTGGACGATCGTTGTTTGTTGTAAAAGACATAAGCGCAGGAGAACCATTCACCGAAGAAAATGTACGCTCACTCCGGCCGGGTTTGGGGATGCATCCAAAATACCTGAAACAAATTATTGGAACATTGTCCAAGCTGGATTACAAACGGGGCGAGCCTCTCATTTTCTGATTTCGTGAAGCATAAAAACCGTTAAAAGAACAGTTTCCATTGACAGTTATAATGGGTGAGAACTCTTTTTCGCTACATTTGCTGTCGCGCGCCTAAACTTATGACCATGGGTAAATTGAACGTAAAAACATCAGCAAGAACCAAGAATTTCCTGATTATTTTTTTGCTTTTCATCGTTATTTCAGTAGCTTATTTCCCCGCTTGTTTTCAGGGAAAAGTGTTGGATGCAAGTGATTACAATACTTTCATGGGAGCTTCGAAAGAGCTGAGAGATTATAAAGAAGCCACCGGACAGGAAGCGCTCTGGACCAACAGCATGTTTGGCGGTATGCCCGCTTATCTGATCCTGACCCATTACAAAGGGAATGTGTTCCAACTCTATTTTTCGTTGATGAATCAGATTCCGAAGCCAGTTAATTATGTGCTGATTAATTTTTGTGTCTTTTTTTTGCTGGCACTTATTTTGGGGGTTAATCCCTGGGTAGGTTTCGCCGGGGCTTTGGCCTACGGATTTACATCGTGGTTTTTTGTAATGCTTGCCGAGGGGCATGTTACCAAAGTGCAGGCAATATCGTATCTGCCACTTTTGATCGGCGGCGTTTACATGGCCTACCATAAAAAACTAATTTGGGGCGCCGTTATCACTTTGGTGGGACTTACCCTGATACTTTCGGTAAACCATCTGCAGATGACCTATTATGCCGGGATTTTGGTTTTGATTATGGCTATCACCTATTTTGTTTATGCTATCAAAGAGAAAACGATACCCGATTTCGTTAAAGCCTCGGGATTATTGCTCGGGGCAGCTCTCCTCGCTGTTGGGATTACCTTTGGTCCGTTACTCACGACTTATGAATATGGAAAGTATTCAACCCGGGGAAAATCAGAAGTAAATTACAAAAACAATGATCAGAAGACAGGACTCAACCGCGAATATATTCTCGATTATAGTTACGACCTTGGCGAAGCGCTTACGGCTTTTATTCCCCGGCTAAAGGGGGGGAGCAACAGTGAACCCATCAGCGAAAGTTCCGATACATATCGGCTTTTGGAAAAAGACCAGGGGCGAAATGCAGCACAGCAAATGGCTAAGGATACGCCTTTATACTGGGGATCACAACCCATAAACCGTGGTCCGATCTATTTCGGAGCGCTTTGTTGCTTCCTTTTTGTATTGGGGCTTTTCGTCGTGAAAGGAAAAGAAAAGTGGTGGATTGTTACGGCTGTGGTTGTTGCGTTTCTGTTGTCGTTGGGGAAAAATATCCCGTTTCTGGCCAATTTCATGATCGATTATTTCCCGGGTTACAACAAATTCCGGGACGTAAAGGGCATTGTGGTTATTCAGCAATTGGCTATGTCTGTCATGGGGTTGTTGGCAGTAAAAGAGATTTATAACCGGAATATTGATTCGAAAAAATTCCGAAATGCCCTGAAATATTCGTTTTTAATTACCGGTGGTATAACGCTGATTTTTATTATAGTCCCCCGTTTAGTCGGAAGTTTCAGAGGTAGTTACGACGAAATACTGATTCATGAAATGGGGTGGCCGCAAACCTTTATCGATGCATTGGTTGCCGACCGCCGTTCGGTGGTACGGGTCGATGCTTTCCGATCACTAATTTTTGTAACACTGGCTACGGCTACTCTTTGGGCTTTCTGGCAGCGTAAACTCAAAGCACAGTATGCCCTTGTGGCCTGGATCGTGCTAATTTTTGCCGACCTTTTACCTGTCGACCGCAGGTATCTGAACAACGATTGCTTTGTATCGAAACGACGGGCCGAAACAGTTTTCGTGCCAACAGCCGCCGACCGTTATATTCTTCAGGATAAAGATCCGAACTATCGGGTTCTGAACCTTAGTCTCGATCCGTTTACCGACACCTCTACCTCGTATTACCACAAATCGATTGGTGGAAACAACGGAGCCAAAATGCGCAGGTATAACGACATGATCTATTTTAACATCTCGCGCGAGTTCCAAGATATTATGCGGTATATGGAGGGCCGTACCGATTTGGGAAACCTCGACTCCTTGCTTGCGGTATCCAACTCATTAAACATGCTTAATACCCGTTACATCATCCTCGATCAGGACATTGCCCCTGTAGCCAACCGTTTTGCGCTGGGAAATGCATGGTTTGTCGATAATGTTAAGTGGGTGGATACACCCGATGAAGAAGTGCGGGCGATAAAAGATATTAATCCGGCTGCAACGGCAGTTATCGATCGCTGTTTTGAAAAAGAGGTCTCCGGTCAGACATTCCGACACGATGAAAGGAGTACAATCGTATTAAAATCGTATGCTCCCAATAAGTTGGTCTACCAGTCGAACAATAGTACTGCGCAGTTGGCCGTTTTTTCTGAAATATATTATCCGAAAGGTTGGGTAGCCCGTATTGATGGTAAAGAGGCGGCTCATTTTCGGGCTGATTATATTTTACGCACAATGGTTGTTCCGGCAGGCAACCACGAGATTGTTTTTGAATTTAAACCACAATCGTACAAAACAGGGAACGCTGTTTCGATGGCTTCCTCAATTTTTTTTATCATTTTTGTAGCCGGAGCAATTTTTATTGAATTCAAGAAACATAAAAAGCAGTAAGAATGCCTAAAGGACCAAAACCACTAAAAGGGCGATTGCTAAACGCCTACTTTGTATCCACACTGAGTATTACCTTAGTGCTCTTCTTGACAGGTTTGCTTGCAATGATGATTTTCAATGCTCGCTACCTGAACAATTACATCAGAGAAAACATTGGACTAACGCTCGTGTTGAACGAAGACGTGCGCGATGTGGATCTTTTGCAATTACAAAAAATCGTAACATCTCAACCCGAAGTTAAATCAGCAACCTTTATCGATTCTGAGAATGCGGCCAAACAAATGAAAGATGAGTTGGGCGAAGATTTTGTTTCTTTTCTCGGGTACAACCCACTGAACGCCACCATCGATGTAAAGCTATACGCTCCCTATACAGTAAACGACAGCCTCGCCCAACTCGAAACCCGTTTTCTTGGATTTCCCTTCGTACAAGAAGTTTATTATCAGCGTAATTTAGTTAGTCTGATCAATGAAAACACTAAAAAAATCAGCTTGATTATTATTGGTCTTGCGGTAATAATGCTGTCAATTTTTATAACGCTCATAAATAATACGATACGAATGTCGATTTACTCCAATAGGTTTATAATAAACACTATGCAGCTTGTTGGAGCTACCCGGAGGTTTATCAGGAAACCCTTCGTTAACCGATCGATACTGCACGGTCTTATCGGAGGCTTGTTGGCCAATATAATCCTTGTCTTCCTCATTTTTTCATATAATAAACAATTCCATGAAGTGATAAATTACAACATTAATAACCTGATTATCATTGTTTGCGGAATTGTGTTCTTTTCAGGAATCACCATAACATGGATTTCGACCACACGGGCTGTTAACAAATTTTTGAGAATGCGCTACGATGAACTTTTTTACTAAACTGAGATGAACTTTATTAAACGAATATTCTTTAAACTACTGGGCGTCAGGGCATATCTACGCTTTATTAGTCGGCTGTTTTTCTTCTCGTATTTCAACGGATTTCTGAAAAATAAATCCGATTTTGAGTGCCATTATATGGCACAGCAATTAGTGAAAAGTGGCGACTATGTAATAGATCTAGGCGCTAACTTAGGATACTATTCGGTAATTTTTTCAAAACTTGTTGGTAACGAAGGTAAAGTTTTCAGCATTGAACCTGTAGAACTTTTCCGAAACATCTTTTCAAAAAACACAAAAAAGCTCACCAACATTGAAATGCTCCCCTACGCTATTGGACCCATTGACAACGAAAAAATTAAAATGGGAGTGCCCGTAACCAGTTCTTATTTCAGCCATGGACGCACCCACGTACTCAACAGTCCCGAAGAATGTGCTATGATTTTCGATGCAATAACGATGCGCCCCGATACATTATTTAAAAACCTCGACAAACTAAATTACCTGAAATGTGATATTGAAGGATTTGAAGGGGTTGCCATTCCTCTTTTTAAAGAGATTATCCTGAAATTTAAACCCATACTTCAAATTGAAATAGCACCTGAAAATAAAGATGAACTTGTTCCTTTTCTTAAAGCCCTCGATTATTCAGTATTTCAAGTAATTGATCAGAAATTACATAAGGTAACCGATCCCCATCAGGCATTTGGCGACCTTATTTTCATTGACAAAAGAAAAATTGGAAAATACGTTGCCCTCCTGGCCGATAAGTTATTTTAAAAATGATACTTATCTAAAAGCAGAATATTTGACTATTTTTACACCGCTGATTAAAATGATATATCATGATAAAATTTAAAAGTGACAATAACTCAAAAGAAACCTTTGCCTTAGGTAAAGAAAACTATAAATTAATGATTATAGGTGTAGGCATTATTGTTTTAGGTTTCCTGCTCATGATTGGCGGCGGAAGCGACAATCCTAATGTCTTTAATCCCGAAATCTTCAGCTTCAGAAGAATAACCCTGGCCCCATTATTGGTTTTGGGCGGGCTACTTTTCGAGATCTACGCCATAATGAAGAAACCAACATCAAACAAATAACAAATGTCGGTTATCGAAGCTATTGTTCTTGGACTAATTCAAGGACTTACTGAATTTTTGCCCGTCAGCTCAAGCGGCCATCTCGAAATTGGCCATGCCCTTTTCGGTCTCGATGGCGGAGAAAATCTCAAATTTGACCTTTTGCTGCATGGAGCTACCGTGCTAAGCACCATCGTTGTTTTTTGGAAAGACATCATCGGGTTGATTGCCGGAATTTTCAAATTCAGATGGGATGACAACAACAAATTTGTGGCTAAGCTCATCCTATCGGCCATCCCTGTTGCCATAGCAGGTTTCTTGTTCGAGGACGAAATTGAAAATATGTTCTCAGGAAATTTAATTTTCATTGGAGCAATGTTATTAGTTACCGCAATCCTTTTGTCGATTGCTAATTATGCTAAAAAAGGCAAGCGCGAAATCGGATTTTGGGACGCATTGCTAATTGGGATAGCTCAAATGATTGCCGTTACCCCCGGAATTTCACGAAGTGGAGCCACTATTGCTACCGGAATGATTATTGGAAACGACAAAACCAATTTGGCTAAATTCTCATTTCTGATGGTTATTATCCCAATTGTTGGAGCCAACTTTCTTAAAATCTTATCAGGTGATTTTTCAGCTGGCAGTAGTTCGGTTGGACTGATTCCAATGATTGCAGGCTTCGTTACTGCATTCACAGTGGGCTTACTTGCCTGCAAATGGATGATAAACATTGTGCGTAAGGGAAAATTAATATATTTTGCTATTTATTGCGCAGCTATCGGGCTTATTGCTATCTTTGCCGCCTAATTTTTTAGGCAAAATAGCAAGGTAAATATCCATGGATCAATCATTAAACGGAATCGATTTTCAAGAAGGGGCAGTCCTTTTATTCGACAAGCCTTTAGATTGGACTTCGTTCGATTTGGTGAATAAAGTACGATGGTTGTTATGCAAAAAGCTGCATATCAAAAAATTGAAGGTTGGACATGCCGGAACCCTCGACCCAAAAGCTACCGGATTGGTTATTGTTTGTACCGGAAAAGCCACAAAAACAATCGATAGTTTGCAAGCTGAGGAAAAAGAATACATTGCCACACTGAAACTGGGCGCTACAACACCTTCATACGACCTGGAAAAAGAAGAAGATAAAACGTACCCAACTGAACATATTACACCCGAACTTGTTCAAGAGAAATTGAAAACATTCACTGGAGAAATAGATCAGGTACCACCAATATTTTCGGCCATAAAAGTAGATGGAAAAAGAGCCTTCGAATTTGCCCGAAAAGGAAACGACCCTCTTCTCGATGCACGTAAAATTACACTTTATTCAATCGAGGTTGTTCGTTTCGAAATGCCTGAACTCGTTCTCAGAATTAATTGCAGTAAAGGAACATATATACGATCGTTGGCTCGTGACCTTGGTGAAAGCCTTGGAAGCGGTGCATACTTAACAGGGCTTATAAGAACCAAAAGCGGTGCAAAGATGCTCGAAAATGCATTTACAATAGAAAAATTTGAGAAAAGTCTGGCTTTAATCTAAGCAATTGACTATTTTTCAAACAATTTCGATTCAGAAAATTATTGAAAGAATATAAAATATGAAGTTATCTAAGTTCAAATTTAAGCTGCCGGAAGAATTAATTGCAATGCATCCGGCTTATCACCGTGACGAAAGCCGGTTGATGGTACTAAACCGTGAAACGCAAAAAATTGAACACAGGATATTTAAAGAAATCATCGACTACTTCGACGATGGTGATGTGATGATTTTCAACGACACGAAGGTTTTTCCTGCACGTCTTTTTGGGAATAAAGAAAAAACCGGCGCTGAAATTGAAGTATTCCTGCTCAGGGAGCTAAACCGGGAGCAACGCCTTTGGGATGTTCTTGTCGACCCTGCCCGAAAAATCAGGATTGGCAATAAACTCTATTTTGGCGAAAACGACCTTTTGGTTGCCGAAGTTATCGACAATACGACTTCAAGAGGCCGGACTCTTCGTTTTTTATACGATGGACCGTATGAAGATTTCAAAGCAACCCTTTTTGGACTGGGAGAAACCCCACTGCCAAAATTCATCAAACGACCTGTAGAAGAAGACGATAAAGATCGTTATCAAACCATCTTCGCCCGCAACGAAGGGGCTGTTGCTGCGCCAACTGCAGGACTTCATTTTAGTCGGGAACTGATGAAAAGGCTTGAAATTATTGGAGTCGATTTCAGTTACATCACGCTCCATGTGGGGCTTGGGAACTTCAGGAGTGTTGATGTTGAAGACCTCACCAAACACAAAATGGATTCGGAACAAATCTGGATTTCTGAAGAAGCCTGCGAAGCTGTTCGAAAAGCTAAAGAAAGAAGCAAAAATGTATGTGCCGTAGGAACTACCGTAATGCGGACACTTGAAAGTTCGGTTTCAACCAACGGATTATTAAAACCTTATGAAGGTTGGACCAATAAGTTTATTTTTCCGCCTTACGATTTTAGTGTGGCTAACCGCATGGTGTCAAACTTCCATTTGCCATTGTCTACTTTGTTAATGATGGTAGCTGCATTTGCCGGATACGACTTCCTGATGGAGGCGTATCACACGGCAATTAAAGAAAAATATCGCTTCGGAACCTATGGCGATGCTATGCTAATAATTTGATTTTAATTGAAATAGAATAAAAAGGAGGTCGTGTCGATCTCCTTTTTTTCTCATATTATTGAAATACCTCGATCTAATAAGTCATTCTGTACATTAATAATAGCGGCAAATAAGTTTCACTTTCAGCTTATTTAAAACATTATGCATTTATTTCCAAATTAAAGTGTTCGCTATCGCATTTTTCTGTTATTTCACCATAGGAATCCTGATATAAAACGTTGTACCAGTATTTAATTCCGAAGAAAACCATATTTCTCCCCTGAAATTCTCAACAATTCCTTTGGTTATGGCAAGACCAAGACCGGTACCACTGGTTTTTGTAGTAAAATTGGGAACAAAAATGTTCTCCTCCATCTCGGGTGAAATCCCTTTTCCATTGTCGGCGACACTTACAATAACTGCTCCTTTTTCTGGCTTAGCAGAAACAGTGATTTTTCCGACTCTGTTTTCAGGAATCGACTGAATCGCGTTTCGAACCAAATTAATTACTGCACGTGAGAATTGCTCCTTATCTGCAAAAATCTCAATGCCTTCGGCTCCTTTAAACTTTCTATCGATGGAACATTCCCCGGCATAATCAAAGAGCGAGATTATTTCTTCAAGCCGATCAATAAGATTGAAACGTTCGTTTTTTGCTTTAGGAATTTTCGCAAAGTTTGAAAACTCGGTGGCAATATTTGAAAGATTATCAATTTGCTCGATAATTGTGTGACTTACCCGGTCGAGAATCTCCTGATAATTTTCTACAGATGACGGATTGGTGCGTTGCAGGAATTGTATATTAAGTTTTATTGGTGTGAGCGGGTTTTTAATTTCATGGGCAATTTGACGAGCCATTTCGCGCCATGCTGATTCCCGTTCTGAGCGGGCTATCAACTCAGCACTTTCGGCTAACTCTTCCACCTTTCTGTTATATTCAGCAATAAGGACGCCGAGTTCATCATCAGAACGGTACTTGATCGGAATTGGATTTTTACCAAATTGAACACTTTGCAAATGATCACGGATAAGCTTCAACGGCCCTGTTATTCCTGTAGAAATGAAATAAGCAGCTAAAATGCTGATTAAAAGAAGAAAAACATAAATATTCACAAAAGCCAGAATAAAAGTAGTGATTTCTTGCCTGAATGCTTTTTCGCGGGTAAAGTATGGAACATTGAGATAACCCGTGGTTTCTCCTTTCCCGTTAAGTATCGGCAAATAAGCTGAAAGGTATTGCATTGAACCAATAAATTCTTGCTGAAGGAAAATCGGGGATCGATTCCCTGCCATCTGATAAAAAGCCTTGTTGTTCATGAGTGTTGAGATCAGTCCTTTCTCGTAAATCTCGGGACGTGATGTCGACACCAAATGACCTGTAAGGTCGAACAAATTTACATCGGTTTGAAAAATATTAGAAATCCTTGCCAACTCATATCCAATATTATCAGAGTTAAAACCTTCAGAAAAACCTGTTTTTTCAGTTGCCGTTTCCACCTCTACCGAAAGCGAATTGATTTTCTCAATCAAGCCATTCTGATAATTCTTTTTATAATTTGAAATTATATAAAATATAGTTCCACTGCCTACAACAAAAAGGGCTGCGAAAACAATACCTATAATTGAATTTTGAATTTTGCTGCGTAACGATCGCTCTTTCCTGATTATGTTATAGGTAGGAAAAGAAAAAACGATAAGAATAAGTGCAATAATGAAGAAAAACACAAAAATATAAGGGAAAAAAATCAAGTAATCGTCAAACGAGGTTAACTTGCGGCTTACCAAAATAAAACCTTTATCAGAATAGTTATAAACACAATGCTCGTACCCGTTCCACTGGGCAAAGAAAACATTCCCGCTATCTCTTGTATACCCGGGCGATTTCATGGGGTATGGAAAATTTCCTCCACGGTCGACCAATATTCCATCGTAATATTTTGCATACGAGAAATCGCGTTTCTGGTGGTTTTCCGGTGAATTAAGAGGGAGCAACAACTCAGGAAAGCCAATACCTTCTGAACGCAACCTTGAATTTAATTCAACAAAAAGATTGATAACCTCACCATTTTGATTCGTGTGGAAATACCGGCCTAAATAGGTAATCCTGCCGGTAGCATTCGCCATAGAATAAAAATTTGTATTTTGAATAGCAGTGCCATCACTTTCAATCATTTCATCAAAGAACGTACTGCAATGGCTCATTGTCCCTTCAGGCTGAACAATGAGCGAATCGTTCTCATCGCAAAGGGTAACCTGCAAATCGTATTCCCTAAAATACCCCCGGAAATATCGGCGCTCAAGGTATTCGCCAACCGACACATAGCTTCCAAGGTTCTGAATGAGTGGCATATCGGCTATGATCTTCTTATCGATCTCCGTTAAGAGCAATTCAGCTTTAGGATCGTGTTCGGACGATAAATTCATTGCCATGGTTTTCTGAATTTCTTTCTCATCGATTCGGATAAACTTTGGCATGGTGATTACCACAAACAATGCAAACAACAGTACATAAACCACTGCCAACAGTAACTTATGCGACAACACTCCTTTTCGGTTAGCAAAAAAAGAAATCAATGCAAAAAGTAAAAAGAATACACTTAGTCGCAAATATCCTTGTTTATCAATAATATAACAAAGAATAGCCACCACTGCGAAAACCCCTGATGTAATGAGAAAATACTCCGACCCTTTAATATTTTTCCTAAATTGCTTAATAACTTTTGACGCAAAGAAAAAGAAAGACAGAATCAAGAAAGCAATAGACAAATACCCCAACAAGCTCTCGAAAGTCAATTCTTCTAGACGATAGAGAGCTAACGACATCGACGAGTTGACCACAATAGAAAACATCATAAAACGAACAAAAACGAAATAAAGTGCCGTTATAAAAATGCTAATTATAAAATAGATACGTGATGAAAAGATTTTCATCGCAATATTTTCATGAACATAAATTGATCGGTTAAAAACAATCGTCAAAAATAAAATTAACACACTGAAAATGAGAAGTTCACCAAGCGAAGAGAGAAAAGAGGTATAGGCAAAATCGCGCGGCGAAAACAATGTCGTAAGATACATTGAAGATGGAATCTTGAAATAATTCATCAACATGTAAAAGCCAAGCAAAAAAACGGACAGAAGAAACATCTTAATTATCTGTCTATTGTGTAGAAAATGAGCATTTACCTTATATAATGTCAACAAAAAAGTGAAAAAAGCTAGCAGATAAAGAAAAGAAGGTATAAGTAACAACTTGTGCTTCGAATTTACTGTACCTGTGGGTTTTACCGAAAATGCATATTTCCCTTTGATGTCAAAAATTGGAAAGCTCCCATTTTGTGCTTGTTGAAGAACTTCGAACTTTCGCGGAAAGTAAAACCCTTCAGCAAAGCCATTTCTGAGGTAATTGTTTTTTATCTTGAAATTTTTCTTGACCAATATTAGAGCATCAGTTTGCTGTGCTCCAACGACGGAACGCATATGATAGTACCAACCGTTAGGCAGGTTCACTAAGCCGGGTTTAGCTCTGGGCATCAATACCTCTGAGGGAAAACAACCCACATTATCTGTCCAGAACAGAAGCTGCCCTTTATCGCTTACCATGATTGAAATATTGTTATCATGGTGATATTCATTCAAATAAGAAAGGCTTTCAAAAATCTTGGATCGGTCAGATGATTTATCAGATAGTAGCACCTGCTCAACTTCATCCATTATACCGCTGGCTTGTTGCTGCTTATGAAGAAAAGCCTTTCTGAAACGGTCGATACTCTCTGTCCCGTTTTTATCGCTTAGCAGGTATTGCTCGGAAACAAAAGCAAACACCAAAAAAATGGAGAATGCCACAAGATGAGGCCATATGTAGCGTATTATTTTCAACGATTGTTGTTTTTCTTATTATTCATGGTGATAAGGCTCTCCCTTTAAAATTGTCATAGCGCGGTAAAATTGTTCAACAAAAAGCAGCCTAACCATTTGGTGTGAAAATGTCATCGCCGATAAAGAAACCTTTCCATTGGCTCGCGCATACACTTCTTCGGAGAAACCATATGGCCCACCAATCACAAAAACCATATTTCGGCTCCCGGCAACCATTTTTTTTTCAACAAAACGAGCAAAAGCAACCGATGAAAACATTTCACCTTTTTCATCGAGAAGGATTAATTCGTCGGTAGGTTGTAAAAGGGAAAGAATTGAGCTTCCTTCTTTTTGTTTCTGCTGCTCTTCAGAAAGTTTCGATGTGTTCTTCAGCGCAGGAATAACAACCTCTTTAATAGGAACATAGTGAGAAATTCGCTTCAAATAGATATCGATTCCTGTTTTCAGGTAATCCGATTCAGTTTTTCCAACCTCGATTAATGTTATTTTCATTTCTTAAGGATTGTTTTAAATAAAGCCCAAATTTCACGGTGAATTTACAAATTTTAGGCGCAAATACCGCGCCATGAAAAGTTGCACGCTTTTTGCTAGTCTATACAACCCGAAAAGCTATTTTTGCAGAAAAAATAAAACTACGGGCTGAATACATTATTAATGTGTAACTTTAAACTCTTACTTCGCAGTAAGACCGAATATAAAAAGGAAGAAAGATGAAAAACATTAGAAAGATCTTCGTTTTTGCAATAATATTGTTTGCATCGGTTTCGATAGCAAAAGCCGAGATACCTGAAGAAATAATCACGAGTATCCGTACGGGCAATGCAGCCAAACTTTCGAAATATTTTAACCAAAATGTAGATCTGTTAGTCCTCGATTTTGAATGTTCATGCAGTAAATCGCAAACCCAACAGGTAATCAACGACTTTTTTCAAAAGTATACCCCATCAAAGTTTTCCATTATTCATCAGGGAAGCAAAGGTGACTCCGATTTTGCCATCGGAACACTGGAAACAGATAAAGGAAAATACAGGGTATATTTCTTGATAAAAACAATCAATAAGGTAGCTTTTATCCATCTATTCCGTATTGAAGCACAAACTGAATAAACCTCCCAAAAACGACGCTTCATGTGGCCTGCCAGTTTTTTCAGAAAAGCACAGAATTTTGTTATAATTCGTTGGATAACACCTATTCTAGAATGGGCAAAAAAGGTAACTTTCCCAGGATTTGACAAAACGCCGCTCTATGATGTGGGTACATTTTTCTATAAAGGGATACGAGATGGGGCTATAAATACCCGAGCTGCGGCCGTATCGTTCAATTTATTTCTTGCCCTTTTCCCTGCTGTTATTTTCATTTTCACCCTCATACCAGTAATTCCAATGAAAAATTTTCAGAATGAATTGCTGATGCTCATTCAATCTATGGTTCCCGAAAGTGTGTATGGTTCGATACAAAAAACTATAGAAGAAATTATTACAATCCCACACGGAAGCCTGCTTTCTATCGGGTTCATCTTAGCGTTATTTTTCTCAACAAACGGCATTCTCTCGCTCATTCAATCATTCAATGCTTCAGTCAACATTTCTGATACACGAAGCTGGATAGAATTACGGCTCATTTCTATGTTGCTGCTTATCATATTGATACTCCTTGTTACCACTGCAATAAGCTTAATAATTTTCACTCAACGCTTTCTCGATTTTCTTGTCAAAGAGGATATTATGCGCGAAAATTTTACCTATTACCTAATTACAGTTGGCAAGTGGATTGTTATTTTGGCCTTGTTCTATTTTGCTTTCTCCTTCCTATTCTACCTGGGGCCTGCTAGGAAAAGTAAATGGCGTTTCATTTCGGCCGGCAGTACACTTGCTACAACCTTATCAATACTTATAAGTTTAATTTTCAGTTTCTATATTGATCACTTTGGAAAATACAACGCCCTATATGGTTCAATAGGCGCATTGCCCGTAATAATGCTGATGATCAACCTCAATTGCCAATCGTTAATAATTGGTTTCGAATTAAATAGCAGCATCATGGCAGCCCGTCGCAAAAAATTGGAAGGAGAAAATGAATCGTTACCTTCTCCAATCTCACCGAAAATATAATTTCATATTCCAATTTTCTCGCTCTGTAATATACTATTTGACAATATACATTCGTTTATAAGGTAAACAATAACAAAAGGCCAACAGCGAACTACGATGTTGAGTTGCTCTATTCCCATCGGGTTTCGGCTCGAATACGAATTCACAGAAGATTAAACGTTCAAAATCAATTACCATGGAAGAAAAGAAATCGAAGAAAGCCGACCTTGAAAGCAAAAGGACGCTTTTTATCATGATTGGATTAGTCGCTGCAATTGGCGCTATTTTATTAGTTCTCAACATCGGAAAAGAAGTGTCAGGCGTAAAAATTATTGAAGGGCCAACAGTTGAACCTGGGACTGAAGTTATCGACATTATGCCTACGAAAGCCGAGAAACCACTTCCGATACCAAAGCCATACATCTCGCAAACTTTAGTAATTACTGATGATCCAACAGATATTGAAGAACCGGAATTTGAATCAACGGAAATTTTTCCCGGCGATATTATCGATGCAATTAGCCCTGTAGCATTAAAAGAGGATAATCAAAAAGTTGAGGACTCCATTTTTGTTAAAGTAGAAAAAGATCCTGAATTTCCGGGAGGTGAAAAAGCACTTTTATACTGGGTCGCAAATGAGATTAAGTACCCAAGCGAAGCTTTGCGTAACGAGGTAGAAGGCATTGTTTATGTGAACTTTATAGTCGACCGTGATGGTGGCATCAGCAATGCGAGAGTACTTCGTGCTGTTGACCCTGCCCTTGACGAAGAAGCACTCAGGGTAGTATCAAATCTCCCCAAATGGCAGCCTGGTATGCAACGAGGAAAACCGGTACGGGTTAGCTTTACCATTCCTATCCGCTTTAAACTTATGAAGAGTTAATTTCACTGCTAAGCAATAATTATGAAAGGTTCGGTCCAACACCCGGACCTTTTTCTTTAAAGACCTTTTTGTTGTGTAAAAACTAGATTTTAGGCAACCCTATTCCCGTTAACTTCCGATAAAGATCAAGGGCATAAACATCAGTCATCCCGGTAACAAAATCGACTACCGACTGGATTTTTGAGTAGTCATTTTGTGTGCTTGCCATGTACTGCTGAGGAACCATAGCCAACAATTTCTTGCCATAAGGGCTTGGACGCAATACCGCGTTGATAAAAATATCAAGGAGGGTTGAGATAATCTTAAAACCAGCAAGTTCTATTTCAACCACACTTTGATGGGCATAAACCCGGGCAACCGAGATGTCAGAGACTTTTTTCATGGCTGCAAAGGCTGTGGGCGAAATTTTCTTTATCAACGAACTGTCAAACTGTCCACTCATAATTTGATGGTAATTTTGCTCAAATACACTTACACATTCCTTTACCAACAAATTAATCACTCCTGCCCTTAAGTATGCTATCTGCTCGTTGCGATCGGTAACTTCTTTCATTACCTCCTCAATCTTTTCTATAGATTTTGTTTGTAAAGAAGAATCGTAAAAACCCATATAAAGATCGACTGTCTCGTCATACGAAAGGATCTTCAATTTGTGGGCATCTTCAATGTCCATAATTTGATAACAAATATCATCGGCAGCTTCAACCAAATACACCAATGGATGGCGCACATAAGTAACTGGGGCGAAATTCAATTGAATAATACCCAACTCGTTGGCAATTTGAGAATAGAGTTCCTTCTCGCTTTGAAAAAAACCAAACTTAGCCTTCTTTGCATTAACCGTCGATTCGTATGGATACTTAACGATTGATGCCAACATGGTATACGTGAGTGCATACCCCCCTTCACGCCGACCATTAAACTGATTGGTAAGCAATCGCAATGAGTTGGCATTCCCGTCGAAAGAAGTAAAATCAGCTCTTTCGGCTTCAGTTAAAGTGTTAATAAACTGATTTCCTGATCCATTAGCGAAATATTCTTTAATTGCATCCTCTCCCGAATGGCCAAAAGGAGGATTACCAAGGTCGTGAGCTAAACAAGCAGCTGCAACTACTGCCCCAATTTCTGAAATTAATGGGTGTTGTTGATCTTTTTCAGCAAACCTGAGTGAAATCATGTTTCCCAACGATCGCCCGACACTCGCAACTTCAAGACTATGTGTCAATCTATTGTGGACAAAAACACTGCCAGGTAAGGGGAAAACCTGCGTTTTATTTTGAAGCCTTCTGAAAGGAGATGAAAAAATTAACCGGTCGAAATCTCGCTGAAATTCAGTTCGCATCTCTTCAACAACAGTAGACGACGTTTTTTTTCCTAAACGCTTAATTGACAATAATCTATCCCAATTCATCTGTAGCATTTTCGAATAATAAAATAGTAATAATCCAACAAATGTAATGTTATTTTTTATTGAAATTCAGATAGAAAACCTCGAAGCCTAAATCAATACGAGAAAAATAAAATAAAATTTGAACGAAACATCCAATTCTTTGTTTACTTATGAAAAATTTATAAACCATGAAGAAACTGACATTAATAATTACTACAGTAATGCTTATAGGCCTATACTCATGCCAAAAGCCCGGAGTTAGCAAGCAAAATGTAACAAGTATACAAACCAATAAATCGGAACAAGGAATTCCTATAGAGTTCCGCTTTTTTAGTGGGAAATATCATAACCATCCAACTTTCTCGGTCTGGGTAGAAGACCTTGAGGGAAATTATATTGAAACATTGATGGTTACTGAATATGTGGCTAAAGGAATCTATGGGCATGGTTCTCTTGGTCCTGGCAAATGGGACTCAAAACCCGGACCAGCCGAGCGCCCCTCAACCCTTCCATATTGGCTGCATAAATATGCAAAAGCAATAGGAGGAAAATTGCTTCCTAGCCCTGAACGCCCTGTTCCAGACGCCATTACATCGGCGACACCAACTGGAGATTTCATTCTCGAGAGTGTGATTAAAAACAAACCCGAAGGCAAATTCAGGGTAATGATGGAAATAAACCAAACTTGGGACTGGAATGAATTTTGGAATAATTCGCTATATCCCAACGACTTTGAATATAAAGCTTCGTGCCAGCCAGCGCTTGTCTATGCGGTAATTGTCGACCCTTCTCAAAAAGGTAAAGAATTCTACCTAAACCCAATAGGACATTCACACTTTTCCGGGCAAAACGGAGACCTTTTTACCGACATTACTACCATTACCACAGCAAAAGAGATTGCCCATAAAGTGTATGTTAAAATTAAATAACGCATTGAAAAAGAGAAAGTACAGTATATGCCAACTGTACAGCAATGAAAAAATGGCAACAATAAAAAACCAAAACAACAAATAATGAGAGCAATATTTAGCACCATATTTATATTATCTGCCCTTTCGCTTTTGGGGCAGAACGGAGTGATAAAAGGGAAAATTGTTGACGCGACGACCAACGAACCCTTACCTTTCGTAAATGTTGTAGTTATTGGGACTTCAACCGGTTCTGTGAGCGACCTTGATGGAAATTTTCAGATTTTTGGTCTCCAACCTGGGTTTACACGTTTATCTGCTTCATTTATAGGATACAACACAACTGTTTCTTCAGAAATTGAAGTCAGTAATTCGAAAGTCTCGAATATTGAAATTGCCATGCAATCGGCAGATACCGAACTGAGTGAAGTTACGGTTACCGCAAGTCCGTTCCGCAAAACAGAAGAAAGCCCGGTTTCGTTGCGCAGTATTGGCGTTGGCGAAATTGAAACCAACCCTGGTGCGAACCGCGACATTTCTAAAGTTATTCAATCGTTTCCGGGAGTTGCCTCAACGCCTGCTTTTCGGAATGACATCATAATCAGAGGTGGAGGGCCATCGGAAAGCGTTTTCTATCTCGATGGCATTGAAGTGCCAAATATTAACCACTTTTCAACCCAAGGTTCATCAGGTGGTGTAGTGGGTATTATTAACGCCGACTTCATCCGCGAAGTAAAGTATTATTCAGGTGCTTTCCCTTCCAA
>Ga0123335_1000860_pt1 | contig 50834 bp, 60 predicted proteins | sample BiotimSIPDNA_2_FD_89707 | JGI IMG/M metagenome (GOLD analysis project Ga0123335, IMG submission 89707) | Anaerobic biogas reactor microbial communites from Washington, USA - Biogas_R2 time_0 SIP DNA | ecosystem: Engineered > Bioreactor > Anaerobic > Unclassified | place: Washington, USA...
AAGATTGAAACAAAAGATAAAGAACATTTAGCTGAGGGTGAACTTGTGATTCACCGCCCGTTACCGCTCATCGTGACGGATGGAAAAGTGAAGACCATCCATGTGAACGAAAATGAGAAGATATTGATGGGCCGAGCGCTTATGACCATGGAAGATCTTTCGCCAGAGGCATCGTATGAAAAATTGTTTGCCGACCGCGATGACGCCGTTATAAGGCTGAATGAGCTACTTGAGCTGTCAAAAACAAATGCTGTCACAGCACCCGAAGACGTCATTATTTTAGCGGTCGGATTGACAGAAGATGAGATGACCGGAGATTTCTCGCAGACCGCGATGGGCGATCTGCGACTTGAAGCGGTATCGGCCTTCACCTTCGCGCCTTCGGATCGCTACCAGCTCATGATTGATATTGATGAACTCGATATATTATCGGTGAAAGAAGGGCAATCGGTGTCGGTCACCTTCGACGCGATTGATCGCGAAGCATTTAGTGGCACGATTGAAGAAGTCTCTGACACCGCAATCGAGATGGGCGGGATCGCCCGATTCCTGGCCCGTGTCAGCATCCCCGCCGAAGAGGTCATGCGCATCGGCATGAGCGCGACCGCTACCGTGACGGTGGATGAAAAAGTCGATATCTTAACACTCCCTGTGATCGCCCTGCAAGAAAGCGGCGGCCGTGCCTTTGTCTACACCGAAAAGAATGAAAGAACCGGGGAATTGGAAGGTGAAACAGAAATTCTCACGGGACTTTCAGACGGCGATCGCATCGAGATCTTGGATGGGATTACAGAAGGCACGACGGTGTATTATCCGGTCGCGTCTCAGGACATGATGTTCCCCTTTGGCCCTCCCGGCCATCGGGGCGGAAACAGTGACGAAACGACCCGGGCAAACGATGCGTAACACTATGATTGAATTTCGCGATGTCTCGAAAATCTACCATGTCGGTGGACAGGAAGTGCGCGCGCTCGATGAGGCCTCCTTGGCGATTCGCGAAGGCGAATTTGTCAGCATTGTCGGGCCTTCCGGCAGCGGGAAGACCACCATGATGAACATCATTGGCTGTCTTGATGTGGCCGACAGCGGAGAGTACATCCTGGACGGGCTTTCCATCGACCGTTATTCGGACAGGGAATTGGCGCATATCCGAAATGACAAAATCGGTTTTGTGTTTCAAAACTTCAACTTGCTCTCACGCCTGACCGCGGAAGCCAATGTGGAACTCCCCTTGATCTACCAGCGCATCACGATGGGTGAAAGAAAAAAACTTGTGACAGAAGCCTTGGAACGCGTGGACCTGATTTACCGGCGAAAGCATAAACCCTTTGAACTCTCAGGTGGCCAGCAGCAGCGCGTCGCGATCGCAAGAGCCCTTGTGACTAAGCCATCTTTGTTGTTAGCCGATGAACCCACAGGGAACCTTGACTCCAAGACGGGGGCGGAGATCATTGAATTATTCCACGAACTCCACAAGGCCGGGAACACCATCGTCTTGATTACACACAACCCGGATGTTGCAAAAACCGCTGACCGCATGGTGCATATCCTTGACGGTAAAGTCTACGAGGAGGCAATTTCTTGATTTTCCAGTCGATCCGCATGGCATTTGAATCGATTACAGCGAACAAGATCCGCTCCTTTTTGACGATGCTGGGAATCATCATCGGCGTAATCGCGCTCGTGGTACTCGTGTCGCTTGTAAGCAGCGCCTCCGATTCCGTGACCGAGCAGGTGGCTACCTTAGGGACCGACATGCTGACGGCGATGGTACTGGACGACAAAGGATACCCCTTAAAACTAGATGACTTGGAACGTCTTTCGCAGCACCCCTCCGTAGGGCAAATTGCGCCCTTAACGCAGATGGTGGTGAATGCGAAGCACGGCTACACCGAAGAAAAATCAACGCTTTACGGGACGCTCCCCAGCTACGGGGAGATCCACCATTGGAAATTGAAACAGGGACGCTTTTTGCGCACAAGTGACGTCGATAACAGCGCCTATGTCTGTGTGCTCAGTATTGAAGCTTGGGAAAAATTCTTCGGTCAAAGTGATCCCTTAGGCGAGAAAATCAACCTCGGCGGAAGAGATTTCACCGTGGTGGGTGTTTTAGAAGAAGATACTTCGCTGATGAGCGCCATGACCACCTCTGTCAAAATTTATGCGCCCTACACGGTGCTGACCCGCATGTCAGCCATGCGGGACGGTATCTCCAATTTTATCGTGACACCCAATAATCCGAAAAGTATGGATGAGGCGGAAGAAACACTGCACTCATTTTTGATGCGGCGTTTGAAAAACGATGAAAACGCGTTCTTCGTGTTCAACCAGTCAAACCTCATGGAGGTTGTCGGAACGGTCACCGATATGCTGTCCTATCTTTTGGGCGGCATCGCGGCGATTTCGCTTCTTGTCGGCGGGATTGGCATCATGAACATCATGCTGGTCTCCGTCACGGAGCGCACGCGTGAAATTGGCATCCGAAAAGCGATCGGTGCGACCAAAAGCGGTATTCTATTCCAGTTCCTGATCGAAGCCCTCGTCGTGAGCCTCATGGGTTGCGCGATCGGCATATTGCTGTCTTTTGGACTTTTGCAAATCGCCACCCTCATTGCCAAAGGACTTATTACCTTCAACCTATCGCTTCAAATTGTCATGATCGCGGTGGCTTTCGCGATCGCTATCGGCGTGTTGTTCGGACTTTATCCGGCCTACAAGGCAGCGGACAAACATCCGATTGAAGCACTACGCTACGAAGGCTAAGCATAGTTATTCGCTTTTTGTTATGATAAATACCTAAATCATTCAAATCGGTTGAACACCAAGCACAATTGAATAGCGTATAGCGGTACTTGCTCGAACAGGTGTCTTAGCGACGGCAGAAAGGGAGATGTATGAAGGTCACAGTGATCGGAGCGGGAAATTCAGGTCTTGCCATGGCGGCCCACATGAGCCGGGAAGGGCATGAGGTGACCTTGTGGAATCGGACAGAAACCACCATCAAAACCCTCATGAAAACACGGTTGATTCATTCGGAGGGTATGATCGAAGGCCATGTGCCGCTTCACAAGGTGACCTGTCATCTGGATGAGGCGCTTGAAAAACCCGAATTAATCTTGATTACCACCCCGGCCAACGCGCATTGGGAGCTGGGCTGCCGCATCGGGAGAAGCATCCAAAATGAGCCACTCATTTTACTAAATCCCGGCCGAACTTTCGGCGCCTTAGAGTTCCAGATCGCTTTTGAATCTGTGAATCCAAAACTGCAGCCGTTGATCGCGGAGGCGCAAACTATTATCTACACCTGCCGCAAAACCGAGGGCGACCGCGTCCATATCCTTGCGTTGAAGTCGGATGTGTTGCTGTCAACCTTTCACGCGGAATCCAATGAAGAATTGATCGCTTCTTTGCCCGAATGCCTTCAACAATATTTCATTCCCGCAAGCTCCATGATCGAAACCTCCATCGGTAATGTCGGCATGATCCTTCATTCGGCCCCCTTGCTTTTAAATGCCGGTTGGACGGAGAATGAATCCAACATTTATCGCTACTACTATGACGGCATTACGCCGACAGTGAGCGCCTTTTTAGAAAAAATTGATGCTGAGCGCGTGCGTGTCTCAAAAGCTTTGGGGCACCCTGTCGAAACGACGCGTGACTGGATGCGGCGCACCTATAAAATCGAAGGCGAAACATTATTTGAATGTCTGCAAAATAACGAAGCCTACCAACGAATCGAGGCCCCCACTACGCTCCTTCATCGGTATATTTTCGAGGATGTCTCCACGGGTCTCGTACCACTTGAGGCGGTGGGAAAGAATCTAAGACTTGACATGCAATACACCACGCTTGTCATAGATCTTGCCTCCCTTCTCATGGATACCGATTTTCGCAAGGTAGGTAGGAATCTTGACAGCCTGGGACTTTCTTCAGGCACGCTCTGTCTGCATGAAATATTGGAAGGGCGGGTCGGTCATGCATGATGGAAAAAAGCCGCGTTACGGACTACTCAAACCATCTGTTGACGCGCATACGATCGGCATTCAGTCCGTTAAAAGCTTGCTTGAAAGCTGTGGTTATGAAGTCGTTTTGGCGGGGGGGGAAGTCTCAGAGGCGCTCGAGCGTCATACGGATGAACGAATGCGCCTTGTTGTCATCGATTGGATCAAGACCAATAATCTTCAGCGCGTCGGCTTAAGCTACCGTCTTGATGAGGAGGAAGCCGTCCGCCTGATGGGCTCCTTGGTGGAGGAGATGAAGCGGGCCCAACTCTTTGATTTTCAGGGAGGTCCTGTGGACTTTCTCATTTTTGCGGGACTTCCCGAAGCCTGCCGCAAGATCGAATTAGAATCGCGTGGACTTGTCCAGGTATTCCAGGGAGGCGAAACAGCCGCAAAAACACTTTTGGCGATGGGCGTTCCCCCTGAACAGATCCCGCTCGAATACAGTGAAAGTTCCCGCTACGATCAGTCGCTTTTGGAGTTTGGCAAGAAAATTATAGAAAAAGGAGACTACCGGGGGAAGCCTCCTCCGAACCGCTCGGGTTATGAGGGTTATGGCAGTCAACAAGATACACTTGTCAGACGATTGGAATACAGCCAAAAACACGGCATCCTTCCCCTTATTCGTGCGCATGTTGGGCCCTTTTCTTCTTCCCTTACAAGAGAAGCGTCGGTCGCTTTGCTTCTCGACTGGGCCAAGACACTTGGCCGCGGCAATCAGCTGGATATTCTGTCCATTGGAAGCTCTCAGCTGACGCAGTCCCATTTTGGCGAAGACTGGGAGGGTTTACCGAACGGCGGCGGCGTGCCGATTAACTCACCCGAAGAATATGCGCAAGTATGGGAGGCCTCGCGCCCCATGCTCGTGCGCACTTACGCGGGCACGAAAAACATCCCCGAGCTTGCCAAGATGCATGAAGAGACGTTAAACATGGCCTGGCATGCTTTGTCTTTGTGGTGGTTCAATCAACTGGATGGCCGGGGTCCCAACGATCTTTACACGAATCTTTTGCAACATGAAAAGACCATGCGCTGGATCGCCCAAAAAAACAAGCCACTCGAGGCCAATATTCCGCACCATTTCGCCTTTCGCGGCGCCGATGACCTGACGTTTATTGTGTCAGCATATCTTGGAGCCAAGTGGGCAAAACAGTTGGGCATCCGTCATTTTATCTTGCAGAGTATGCTGAACACGCCCCGTTCAACATGGGGGATCCAGGATTTGGCGAAATCAAGGGCCATGCTGGCGCTTGTCAGGGAGTTGGAAGATTCTGGTTTTCGTATTTATTTACAGCCGCGCGCCGGTCTTGATTATTTTCGACCTGATCTTGATCTGGCAAAAGCGCAACTAGCGGCGGTCACGGCCCTCATGGACGACATCGAGCCTTGGGATGAGAGGAGTCCTTGCATGATTCATGTGGTGAGTTTTTCAGAAGCCCTGCACCTTGCAACCCCTGAAGTCATTCATGAGAGCATCGAGATTACGCGTCACGCGCTTTCACGTTACCGGGCGCTTCGCAAAAAAGGCGATGTGGACGATATGGGAAAAAATAGTGAGGTGAAGCACCGTTCAAAGGCACTCTTTACTGAGGCAAAGGCGGTAATCCGGGCGATTGAATCATCGCTCGAAAAACCTTACAGCGCGGAAGGCTTTTACCAGATTTTCACAGCAGGCTTCCTGCCCGTACCCTACCTTTGGGGAGAGGCGGAGGAATTACAGTACGCGAAAAACTGGATGACCAAGCCTTATAAGGGAGGGGTCGTCCTCGTCCATGAAGATCTTTCACCGATGACGGTCGACGATCGCACGGCAATCGCAGGCCGACACCTAAAAGACGCGGCCTACGCCCTCCGTGCAAGGATAAAATCTACTTCACCCTTGACTTAATGACCTCAAAGCCGACACGGTTAATGGCTTTTTCAATCGCTTCAATGGAGGTGGTATTGTCATCAAAGTCAAGTTTGACCTTGCTTGAGCTAAATGACAGCTTGAGTGAATCCTGATCGATACCTTCAATGTTTTTTAAAGCCGCCTCAATTTTTTGGGTGCAAGAAGGGCATACGAGTGTTTCTAATTGAATATTGGCTGATTTCATTTTTTTGTTTCCTTTCACGATTTCAAACGGTAGCGCAATAAACGCATGCCGTTTAAGATGACGACCAGAATGCTTCCTTCGTGCACGAGCATGCCGATCGACATATTCATCCATTCTCCGAAGAGTACACTGGCTAAAAGCGCGATCACAACCCCGATCGCGATCACGATATTTTGGATCATATTTCTTGAGGTGGCTTTTACGAGGCCCAATGCATGAGGCAGCCGTGAGAAGTCGGAGTGCATGAGCACCACATTTGAGGTTTCAATGGCGACCTCCGTGCCGCTTCCCATGGCGATGCCGATCTGCGCGGTGGCAAGTGAGGGGCTGTCGTTCACGCCGTCACCGACGAAGGCGACGGTGGCGCCTTTCCCGATCTGTTCTTTCACATAGGCGGATTTGTCTTCAGGCAGCATATGGCCATGCGCCTTTGAGAGTCCCAGTTCGCGCGCGATAACATCGACTGTTCCCTGGTTGTCGCCGGAGAGCATGACGAGTTCTTTGACGCCCAGTCTTTTGATGCGTTCCAAATCTTCTTTGACGCCGGGACGGATCGGATCCCGGATGCCCATCAGGATCGAGAGTTCACCGTCGACCGCGGTGAGGACAAGGGAATAACCTTTTTCTTCGAACTGATGAAGATCCCCTCGCACGGCCTCAGATAATACGACTGCTTCTTGTTCCATGAGCGCCACATTACCAACCGCCACCCGATGGCCGTCTACCTGGGCGACGATGCCGCCGCCCCGTATGACGTTGGTGTCGCTCACAGGATAAAAATCGGTTTGTCCAATCTCTTCTAAGACGGCTTTTGCTAGGGGATGATCGGATTCACGCTCGATGCTCGCTAAGTAACACAAGGCGTTTTCGATATTTTCTCCATAATAGCGTGTGTCGGCGACGGCTGGGTTGCCGATCGTCAGTGTGCCGGTTTTGTCAAAGATCATCTGATCAAGACGGGAGAAATCAGAGATGACCTCACTGCCCTTTAGAAGAATGCCGTGGCTTGCGCCGTTTCCGATTCCCGCGACGTTGGACACGGGAACCCCGATGACAAGCGCCCCCGGGCATCCCAATACGAGGATGGTGACGGCTAGCTCCATATCGCGGGTAAAGGCGAATACCAATAAAGCGATGAGGAGGACGACGGGCGTATAGTATTTGGCAAAGCGATCGATGAAACGTTCGGCTTCCGATTTTGAGTCCTGTGCCTCTTCGACAAGCTCAATAATTTTACCGAAGGTCGTATCCTCGCCGATGCGGTCGGCCGCGATCTGCAATGTGCCGTTTTCTAAGATAGTGCCGGCATAGACAAGGGCGCTCATGTCTTTTAGAACGGGCAGTGATTCGCCGGTGATGCTGGCCTCGTTAACGCTGCCCTCGCCGCTCAATACGGTTCCGTCCACCGGGATTTTGGCGCCTGTTTTGACTAAAAGCACGTCGCCTATGTCGACATCGTCGACATCGATTTCTTTAAAATCGCCGTCATCCATTTTCTTCCAGGCGGTCTCGGGTGCCATCTCAGTTAAAGCTCGGATGGCTGAACGTGTCTTGTTTAAAGTGCGTTGTTCAAGGTAGGCGCCAAAAAGGAAGAGGAAGGTGACGATGGCCGATTCTTCGAAATTTCGGATGGCGAAAGCGCCTGCCACAGCCATGGTGACAAGCACGTCGATGCTCACCACTTTCACGCGCAGGGCTTGGAAGGCCTGGATGGCGATCGGCAGCACCCCCAGGATGGACGCTGTGATGAGTGTCCATTCAAAAAAGAGCATGAAGCCGGTGCTCCACTTGACAATGAAGGCTGTTGCGATCAGGATGCCGATCACGAGCGCGATCTTATTTTTGTTTCTTAAAATAACTCTTTGCATGGTGATTAAAGCTCAAAAAGCGCCATCTTAAGCTCTGAAAGTATCCGGTAAACCGCTTCGTAGGTCTCACAGACATCGTCCGGAACAATAAAATAATCCGTGATCTTGCTGAGTTGTTCGAATTCAGCTTTCAGTTCACTCAAATCAAGCTCGTATAATTTTTCGCGAATGACATCGAAATGTTTTTTGACTTCATGAAATTCCGGATGCGTATCGCCGTGGACACGGGCTACAACGGGCACGTAAAGCTCCAAATTTTCGCGGTGTTTTTCAAATAATTCGTTAAAAGGGATCATCGGACACTCCTCCTTCATAAATAAGATACGCAAGGATCGTACCATAGTTTTAAAATTTGGCGTTTGATGTGTTGCAAGTATTACACTTGTTTTAGGATGTTCGAAAAACTAAGCGCCTTAGCGTAGTCCTGGACTTCATGGTTTTCTCGATGACTTAGGAATTGCCGCATTTCCGGGCGACGTTCACAGGGGTTAAATGAGCGCGGACGGTGCTGCCCCATGATGGACAGGGCCGTACGCAAGGGGACTTTCTTAGAGATCTGTCCTAACACCTGAAAAGAAGCTTGTACAGCGCCCGGCAAGATCAGGTGACGGATTATTTATTCAAGCGCCAAAATAGGTTATTGTAGCGTAGTCGGGCGCCCCACAAAGATCGTCGGAGAGCGTTCGATCATGAACTTCATGTCAACCCGATAAATATCGACGATGTCCGCGACGTCTTTCAAGCTCCTCACGGTCTCATACGCACTGCTGTTCTAAAGATCGTGCCCGACCCTCTGTGTCCGCTGAGCGAAGCTTTCTTTATTTTCGATATTCATGGTCATTTATGGTTTGGGAGTAAATGTCAGATACGCTATTTTCGAGACCCCATAGGCTTGTGAAAAGAGCTCTTTTCCCTGTTGCCAAAGATAGGTTCCGCCTTGGGCGCGGTTTTTTTCATCAATAAAATTATTGTAAAAGAGGATCGGTTTTTCCAAAATCTGCGATCGTTCCCTGTACGCTTTGCGTTCTTCGTTATCCCATTTGTCCTCGGGATAGTCGCAGTGGACCGGCCAAAGAAACAGGTCGGTCACAGGATCGCAGGCGGCGATGGCCGTGATTAATTCATCTTCCCAAAAATCACCGCAGACTAGAGGCGTCATGCGCAGATTGTGCCATGTGAAGTTTTGAAATGTGCGGCCTTCCCGGTAGTCGGGACTGGCGTGGGACTTCTTCCAGCCGCGTGACACACGGCGGTAATTGTTGAGGATGGCGCCTTTTTCATCGATGAACATGTAAGACGAATAAAGGCCGCCGGCTTTGTTATCGTAATAACCAAAACCGACGGCCAAATTGCTTTCTTTTGCCCATTGGCGAACCTTCGTGATTTCAACGCCTGTCTGAAAGAGCGCCTTTTGAACATCCTCCTTGTAAACAAAGCGCATGGCTTCGAAGCCTTGGAGGAAGGCTTCCCCAAACAGGATTAAGTCCGCTTCATTGTTCACCGCTTCACGCATCGCCTGTTTCATCACACGCATGTTGTACTCGATGTCATCGAGTCTGGAAATGACGTTCGCACAGGCGATGCGAATGGGGCGATGCATGCCGTTCATGGTGTAGCCTCAGGACGCCTCGATCGGGATGAAATTGAAGATCGTGACGTCGAAAAGTCCCATGTCTGTGAGCTTTAGCTCAGGGATCACGGGGAGGGCCATGAAGCATAGGGTCATGATCGGTTCGACTGTTTTGCTGACGCCCAAATCACGGACGGCCTTTTCATGCAGTTCGGTTAACTTGTCATTCACCCATTCTCCCGAACGGTCGCTCATAATGCCGCCCACCGGGAGGGGGAGGCTTCCGATCACTTCTTTGCCTTTTACCAGGATCACGCCGCCTTCTTGTTGGATCAATCCCTTTACCGCAAAGGCCATATCCTCGTCGTTCGTGCCTGCGACAATGACGTTGTGTGAGTCGTGCGCGATCGTCAAGGCGACCGCCCCTCTTTTGATGCCGTAGCCGCGAAGGAGTGCGACAGCGACATTGCCGGTATTTTTATGGCGCTCGATGACCGCGATCTTCACGATGTCCTCGTTGGGATCGTAGATGAAATCGCCTGATTCATCGCGCTTGATCGTCGCAATGCCCTTGCCGGTGACGACTCCTCCCGGGAGAATGTCGATGGTATGCACGCGATCGCTTTTCAAGTTCAGTTTTAACTTATCGATGGAAAAATCTTTCACATGGACGCTGCTTCTCACCGCTGTGGTATCCGCACGCCTCACCTCGGGGAGGTAGTGGCCGTCTTCGGCCACAAGCTTTCCGTCGATGAAGACGTATCGGGCTTTGAATTCTTCGAGGTTATTCATGAGCGCGATATCGGCGCGTTTTCCGGGGAAGATCGCGCCCCGATCTTTCAGGCCGAAGGCTTCCGCCGCGTTTAACGTCGCCATCTGGACGGCGACAACCGGGTGGATACCGAATTTTACACATTTTCTCAAGTGATCGTCCATGTGCCCTTCTTCTAGAATGGTTTTGGGCTGGCGGTCATCTGAGCATAAAAGGCAGCGCCTCGCGTTGCGGTCGGTCACTACAGGGAGCAGGTCTTCTAAGTTATGGCAGGCAGATCCTTGGCGCATGAGAATGTACATGCCGTTTGCCAGACGGTCTTCCATCTCTTCGGCGGTGGAGCATTCATGGTCAGCAAGGATTCCCGCAGAGGTATAGGCATTTAACTCCTTGCCCTTGACCCCCGGGCTGTGCCCGTCGATCAGTTTGTTATGCTTTTTTGCGGCAATAAGTTTGTCAAGCACGGCCGGGTTTGCGTAGATAATGCCTGGGAAATTCATAAATTCGCCAAGTCCCAAGATGCGGTCGTCGGCTAGGGGACCCTCAAGATCCTTGGCTTCAAGGATGGCACCCGCATTTTCAAAAGGTGTTGCGGGCACGCAAGAGGGCACCACGTATTCGATATGAAGCGCGGCTTCTTTTGCGGCCTCGAGCATGTAGTTCAGTCCGTCGAGGCCTGCCACATTGGCGATCTCATGCGGATCCGCGATGATGGTCGTGGCCCCGAAGGGCACCAGCAGTCGGCTGATTTCTTCCGGCGTCACAAAGGCGGATTCAATATGGATATGCGCGTCAATCAGGCCGGGGAGCGCGTAAAGCCCTTGGGCATCGATCTCTTCTTTCCCCTCATAATCGCCTGTACCGGCGATCAGGCCATCGACAATCGCGATGTCTCCTTTTCGGATCTCGCCCGATCCGACATCGACTATTTGACAATTTTTGATGACAAGGTCGGCGATTTCCCGGCCGGCTGCCACATCGATCAGGTGTTTGAGTGCTTCGTGGGTCATAGGGGCCTCCATTTCTTCGTCCTTATTATGAAATTTCCCAGATTATTTCGACGGTTTCTTCAAAGTTTAACTCGCCCGGTTCAATGTCGAGCGAGAGGGAAGCTTGGATGTCCTGGCCTTGAAAGCGTGCGCTTCGCATGGTTTCCTGACGGAAGATGAGTTCTTCTTTGCCGTAGTGGATCTGAAGCATCTTTCCCAGTTTGACCTTCGCGGATAGAGCCAACAGGCGAGCCGTATCGGCGGCGTCAGACACCGCCTTTTGGAGCAGTTGCTCCTTGATGGCTTTTACATTTTTCACCGCGTAGTGGATATTGAATTCCACCGGAACAGCGCTCGTTATTATGGCGGTCAACGCGTCGCCCAGACGCTTGTGATCGGCCTCGAATTCAATCGATAACTGGTGATTGAAGCGGTATCCTGAAAATTTCTGCCGGTATTGTCCGTCGGGATCGCGTTCATTTTCAAAGTGGCTGTCGATTGAAAAATGAAGGGTCGTAAGTTCTGTCTTTTTGAACTTCTTTTTCGAAAAAGCCTGTTTCAATTGATCGGTCCATAGGGCGGATGTTTCGATCGCTTCTTCGTAGGTGCTAAAATGGTCATTCAGGGTTAAAAATAGTTGGATGGTATCCGGTTTCACGGACATCCGACCCGTCCCAGAGACGCGCAATGTTTGGTCCATCTCTCAATACCTCTTTACTCAGAGCTTGTTGTAAACTTATCTTAGCACGATTCGCGGAGGCCCAGGCTTCCTTTGACGTGCTATGATTTATGATGTGATGGTATCGATCGTTTGAATCGTAAGCTGGCGCTTGGTGGGACAAGCGTCCGGATATTTGTTATTCTGGTAAGGAGTAACAAATCGCTTGTCGGGGGATTGGTTTATATTATGAAGAAAACCTGTGAAGTAATGGCATCAACGTCGCTGTTTGCCGGACTGGATCACGAACTCTATCTGGAATACTGCAAGGACACACATGTCCACCTGCATGGCAAGGGACATCTGATCATTATGGAGGGGGTGGCCTGCCAGGGAATTGGCGTCATCATTGAAGGGCAGGTGGCCCGTCAAAAATACACACCGACAGGCGAATTCACCACACTTAATCTGTTAGGCCCCGGTACGGTCTTCGGAGCAGATCTTATTTTTTCCACCCATAAACTGTATCCTTACTCTTTGGAAGCGTTGACACTTGTTAAAACGATTTTCATTTCAAGAGAAGATTTGCTCGCACTCATTGCCAACAGCTCGCAGTTGCTTTTGAACTACATGTCCTTTTTATCCGACCGCACCCGTGAACAGGATCAGAGGATTCATCTTCTGTCACAAAAGACATTGCGACTTAAGATCTCAAGTTATTTACTATCCTTATTGGAAGAGCAGCTCGTCTTTGAAGGGAAATCTTTGCGTGAGGCGATCGAAGTGCCGACGACCTCCGCGGTGATGTTACCTGTTTCAAAAGAAGTCGTGGCAAGGCTGTTGGCCATGCCGAGGCCTTCGTTTTCGCGTGAGTTGATCAGCATGGAAAAAGACGGGCTGATACGTGTCAGCGGCCGAAATATTTGGCTGATGGATCTTTACGGGCTCGCTTGCGGGCTGTACGAAGACTGCGACACTGAATAACTTCTCGGGCGGTGTTTGAACCGCCCCTTATCTTGGTAAAATGCCTGTGTCTTAACGACCGGGCTGATAATAGACACGCCTTAGGTGTGTTATTGGGAGGATCATCATGAGTTTTAAGTCAGACATCGAAATCGCGCAGGAGGCAAAGTTGCAACCCATCAGCGAAATCGCGAAAAGGGCCGGAATCGACGAGAAATATCTTGAATATTATGGGCGCTACAAGGCGAAAGTATCCCTTGACGCGCTTAGTGATAATGAGAACAAACAGGGAAAATTGGTTCTGGTGACGGCCATTACGCCGACGCCGGCAGGTGAGGGAAAAACCACGACGACGATCGGGCTTGCCGATGCCATGACCCGCTTGGGTAAAAGCTGTACCCTGGCGCTCCGTGAGCCCTCGATGGGTCCCGTGTTCGGGATCAAGGGGGGCGCGGCCGGAGGCGGCTACGCACAGGTCGTTCCGATGGAGGATTTGAACCTTCACTTTACAGGAGATTTCCACGCGATCGGTGCGGCTAACAACCTTTTGGCGGCCTTGATCGATAACCATATACAACAAGGCAATGCGCTCAATATTGACCCGCGTCAGATTACTTGGAAACGTGCGGTTGACATGAATGACCGCCAGCTTCGATTTATCGTGGACGGTCTTGGCGGGCGTGTGAACGGGACACCGCGTGAGGACGGCTTTGAGATTACGGTCGCCTCTGAGGTGATGGCGGTTTTCTGCCTTTCCACCTCAATTACCGATCTAAAAGAGCGCTTGGGGCGCATCGTCATCGGCTATTCGTACAGCGGTGAGCCGGTGCTCGCAAGTGACCTGAAGGCGAACGGCGCCATGGCCGCGCTCTTAAAGGATGCCTTGCAACCGAACTTGGTCCAGACACTCGAAGGAACCCCTGCCTATGTGCACGGCGGACCTTTCGCGAACATTGCGCACGGCTGTAACAGCGTGCTTGCGACCACCATGGGTTTGGTGCACGCAGACTACCTCATTACAGAGGCGGGTTTTGGCGCGGATCTCGGCGCTGAGAAATTCATTGACATTAAGTGCCGCGCAACGGGTCTCGAGCCGAGCGCGGTTGTTTTGGTCGCGACTGTCCGCGCATTGAAGATGCATGGCGGTGTGGCAAAAGCAGACCTGAAAGAAGAGAACCTTGAAGCCTTGGCGGCCGGAATGGACAACCTGACTCAGCACGTGCGAAATGTCATCGATGTCTTTAACCGCCCGGTCGTGGTGGCTATTAACCGCTTCCCCGACGACACTGAAGCGGAACTTGAACTGGTCCGTGAAGAATGTGAAAAACAAGGTGTCCATGTAGCTCTGTCAGAAGTGTGGGGCAAGGGTGGAGAAGGCGGTGTTGAACTGGCCGAAGAGGTCATTCGCCTTTGTGAACTGCCCAGCCAGGGCGATCTTGGATTTGTCTACGGTGAAGACACGACAATCCGCGAGAAAATTGAAGCGATCGCCAAGCGTGTGTACCGCGCGGACGGTGTCGACTTTGTGGGCCCCGCGGTGAAACAGTTGAAGGTGTTAGAGGACAATGGCTTTGGCAAGTTGCCCGTCTGCATCGCCAAAACACAGTATTCTTTTGCGGATGACCCGAAAATGATCGGTGTTCCGAAAGATTTCCGCATCACGGTACGTAACCTAAAAGCTTCGGCAGGAGCCGGATTCATTGTCGCCCTGACAGGTGACGTCATGACCATGCCGGGATTGCCGAAAGTGCCTTCCGCGGAGAAGATCGACGTGGATGAGAGCGGGAAAATTTCCGGATTGTTCTAAAAAAAAATTACAAGCGCGCCGGGATGTCGCGGTATAAGCCTGAAAGTGGGGATAAATAAAAATGGATCAGATTCAACAAGCACTAATGGAGATGGCCTCAAGCCTGAACCGGGTGATCGGCGTCACAGACGGTCAGGGGATCGTACTGGTCGCCTCGGATGAGCAGCTGATCGGTGGACAGGATCCCGCTGTAAGAGCGCTGTTAGCCTCCGGGGATACCTTAGCTACCGCCGGCAACATGACATACAGGGTGACGGAGCAAAACGACGGCAACCTTGCTATTTGTTTTGTTGAGGGCACCGATGACATCGCGCGCGCTTATGTGGAACTTCTGTCGCGCTGGATGATGGCAGAGCAATGTAAGAGTGAGGAACGCGAAACACGGCAGATCGAGCACAAGGCGATGTTCTTAAAGAACGTCCTTTTGGAAAATGAACTTCCCGGCGATATCCCTTTGAAAGCGCGCGAATTTAAAATCCGCTACGCCGAGCGGCGTGTGGTGCTGTTGCTTCACTTTAAACCGGAAGAATTCAAGGCGGTTTTGGAAACATTAGAACAGCAATTTAGCGGTCGCCCGGATGATTATATCCTCCCGGTTGACGAAGAGAATATTGTCATCATGATCGAAGCCACCGATGAGAACATTGAGGGTCTTGATGAATCCTTGCTGGCGCTTGCCAACATCTTGAAAGAAAGCGCGATGGTCGATGTCAAGATTGGCGTCAGCATGACGGCGTCGAATCTGACCGAGACCGCCAAGGCTTATCAGGAAGCATCGATCGCGCTCATTGTCGGCGAGATTTTCCAGGGCGAAGAAATGTCGGTCATGCGTTACGAAAGACTGGGCCTGGGCCGTCTCATTTACCAGCTTCCGATCACGCTTTGCGAACTCTTTTTGCGCGAAGTGTTTGAACCGGGCACCTATGAGGCTTTAGACCCGGTGACGATGGGAACCATCAACAAGTTTTTCGAGAACAACCTGAATGGCAGTGAAACCTCCAGACAGTTATTCGTCCATCGAAATACACTTGTTTACCGATTGGATAAAGTGGAGAAAATCACAGGGCTTGATCTGCGCAACTTTGAAGACGCCGTCCTGTTCAAGCTGGCGGACATGGTGCGCGACTATCTGGCCTATGTGGAAGATCAAAAAGCGAAAAGGCAGTAATGGGCTATATTACCTTTGAGAATGTCAGCAAGACTTACCCGAACGGTACGCTTGCGCTGCATGATATCTCATTTTCCATTGGGGAGGGCGAATTTGTCTTCCTGATCGGTGAGAGCGGCGCCGGCAAATCAACGGTATTTCGACTTTTAACGCGCGAAGAAAACCCGACCGCGGGGCGCGTGTCCGTCGAGGGCTTTGATCTGGCGCAGCTCGAAGACCGGCGCATTCCCTACCTCCGCCGCAAGATCGGCATGATTTTTCAGGATTTCCGGCTGATCGATACCTTGACGGTCGGTGAAAATGTCGCGCTCGCGATGGAAATGATCGGGGAATCCCCCAAAAAAATTAAACAGCGTGTCCCGCTTGTCTTATCGATTGTCGGACTGCGCCGTAAGATGAGTCACTACCCGACCCAACTGTCAGGTGGTGAGCAACAGCGTGTATGCATTGCCCGCTCCCTGGTCAATAAACCCAGGCTCATCATCGCCGATGAACCGACAGGCGACCTGGATCCTGTGAACGGCGAGGCGATCATGGCCTTGCTCGAGCGCATTAACCGTGAGAACGGGACGACGGTGATCACCTGCACCCACGACCGCGACATTGTGGACCGCATGAACCGTCGCGTGATTGAGATCTGCGACGGCGTGCTTGTGCGCGATGACGCCGAGGGACTTTATATTTTAGAAAGCGAGCGCAGAAACAACCGCTTTGCCCAAGAGACCTGCGCTTTGGATCGTGAGGAACAGGCCCGGATCATTCACGAAGAACTCGAAGAGGGCCGTGACGCGCTGCGTCAGTTTCGCGATGAAAACGGCGATCGCATTGACCGCCGCGCGCAAAAAATGCGTGATACGGTGAAGCGTGACGATTTTTACACCGAATTAAGAAAAAATGTCTCCGCCAGGCGAAGCCGGCAGACGGATGAAGAGACGCTATCGCGCACGGGACGTGTGCCTGTGATTCGGTTAAAGGAAAGCGAAGACAATGAAAGTTAACGAGTGGCGTTACGCGACAAAAGCGGGCATCAACGGGCTCATCCGGCACCCGCTTTTATCGGTGGCCGCCGTGACGACTTTAGCCCTGATGCTTTTCTTGATGAGTGCCTTTGTGGCGGTTTCTATGAATGCGAATCACCTCTCGGAAGTCGCCGCCCAGCAACCCCCGATTGAAGTGTCCATGAAGGTGGGCTCATCGGCTGAAGAGATTACAACCGTCATCGATTTTTTGTCCAATCACCCGTATGTGCAAGAGTTGCAAATGTCGACCCCTGAGGAGAACTTCAATCGCTTTAAACAAGAGATGGGAAAAGACGAACTCTGGGAAGATTTCGATTACCAACGTTCCATTCCCTACACTTTTAACCTGAGGCTTGAAGATCCATCCTATGCCCCTACCTTCCAAGAAGAAGTGGAAGAATACCATATGGTGAATGAGGTCCTGATGGAATCGCACCTCATGTCACTGCTTGACAGCGTGCGAAACTGGACAAGAAAAGTGGGGATCATTGTTTTTAGTATCCTCACTGTTACCGCCGGTGTGGTGGTGTCGAATACGGTCAGGATTGCCGTGCTCTCAAGGAGCCGTGAAATCAATGTCATGAAGTATGTGGGGTCCACGAACGCATTCATCCGCACGCCTTTCATCATCGAGGGCGCGCTCATCGGCCTGGGCGGAGCCCTTGTGGCAAGCATTTTGGCGTCCTTTATCTACGGGCGTCTTGTCGTCCGGTTAAATCCTGACCCGACGGCCGCGGGAGTGTCTGAATTTTTGCTCCTGCCCGCTTCAGAGGTGACAGCAACGCTGTTTTTGTTGAACTTAGCCGTGGGCATCTTGCTGTGTGTGCTCGTGAGCGCTGTGTCCGTCAGAAAGTACGCGCGCGTATAATAAGGTAACGGAGGATGCCGCTTTGGTGAAAAAAAGACATCGTAAGCGAATGACACTCAAAAGCGCCGCCTTGCTTATGGCGCTGTTCATCGCTTTGCCCTTTTTACTGCCGACGCATGCGGTCATGGCCGCACAATCCCTGCAAAGCATCCAAAAGGAGCTGGCGGATGTGCGAAGTCAACGCAATCAGCTCACGGATCAAAAGACAAAATTGACGGGCGAACTCGCCTACCTTGAATCAAGATCGAAAGCGCAGCGCGCTGTGTATGAGGACGCCCTCGAGCAAAAAGAAGCCGCCTTGATGGTGTTGGAGATGAATCAGGAGGCAGCCGATATCTCCCAGGCTGACTATGAGGCGAAGCTCGTCCAATATGAAGAGCGCGTCGCCATGATGTACGCCTGGAATCGCTTATCGCTTATTGAGTTGTTGTTGTCGTCTGAAAGCCTCCAAGGATTTTTTACAACACTCCGTTTCATGAAAGTGGTCACGGACGCGGATGAACAGGCTTTGCACGACTTAGAAGAAGCCTCGATCTTGGCCAGCCAGTTGAAAGAAGAAGCGGAAGATCAGTTCTCGGAGATGATTGCCTTGGTGGAGCAGGCCGACCGGGCTATGGAGGATATTAAAGAGCAGGTATCGGTCGCCGAGCAAGAATTAAAGGATATTGCCGCCTCTTTGGAAATAACGCGTCAAAAAGAAGCGCAACTGGCCCGAGAGCAGCAGGCGCTAACGGCCCCTCCCCCTTCGACGCCGAGCACCCCCGGTGCTGCCAACACCAGCTGGGTGGGGACGCATATGTTCCGCTGGCCCTTGCCGGACCACAGCTATGTCACTTCCGTGTTTGGCTGGCGGGCCAAATACGGCCGCTATCACTACGGGACAGATGTTGCGGCACCTGTGGGCTCCCGCATCGTCGCCATGGCCGACGGCGTTGTCACCTATGTCGGTTGGCCCGGGACGGCGTATCATTGGGCTTACGGGAAGATGATTGTCATCAATCACGATAACGGCTACCAGACGCGCTACGGTCATTTGAACGGCTTTAACAGTTACATCGGTCAGCGCGTGACCGCGGGGCAGGTCGTGGGGTACACGGGTAACACCGGGCGGTCTTCGGGACCCCATCTTCATTTTGAGATACGGGTCAATGGCGTGCCAAAAGATCCTTTGAACTATTTTCGCCGCCGCTAAATCGTTCCATCTTTCGCTTTGTAGTATGATAAAAGGCGGTTCCGACGGAACTTTCCTTGAAATAATCGCGGCCGGAGTTTTTCGACCGTTGGAGGTTTGAATCGATGTACACACAAAATAATGATCCAAATCAACCGGAAGGCGGCAATCATTACCTGCATCGCCAGGAAATGCCCGAGCCACTGGCTCCTGCCTCCCCGAGCGCTCAGAAGCGAAAGCTGTTCTGGCCCGTTTTTTTTGCCATCCTGCTCACGGCGTCCCTGACCTTCGTCTTGACCGCCGCGGCCGGTTATATCTTTTATGGTGACGCGGTCCGGAAGGGTATTGAGAACTCTTTGGGGTCAGAGCCGGGTGAGACAGATGCCGAGAAACCTTCGGGGATCGACACGGGGGAGGATAAGCGGACGCTCACCTTCACGGATGAAGAGGGCATTGAGGAAGCACTCGATAAGTTCTCAACGGTCTACAACCTGCTGCAGGATAACTATTACCAAGCTTTCAGCGACGCTGAGATGATCCAAAAGATGACCGAGGGCCTCATCAATGAGATGGGGAGCCCTTATACCTTCTATCTGACGCCTGAGTACCACGACGCGGTGGAAGACTCTATGAGTGGTGAGTATGTCGGGATCGGCGCCATTGTCATGCGCGACCGCGACGGTGTCTTCGTCGTGAATGACATTATCCCCGATAGTCCCGCGGAATCCGCAGGGCTCTATGTCGGCGATATCTTTGTCAAGGTGGACGGCCACGATGTGTCCAACTTTGAAGATGTGAACGAACTGGCTGCCTTTGTCCGGGGTGAGGAGGGGACGGCGGTTACGCTCGTGTTGTACCGGCCTGTCGAGGATCGTGAAGTAACGCTTCGCATTCTCAGGCGCGGCATTACGAACGTCTCAGTGCGCTACCGGATGCTTGATAAAGGCATAGGTTATATCCATATGACTGAGTTTTCGGATCACGCGGCAGAAAACTTTGAAAATGCCGTACTGGATCTTATGGAACAGGGTGCCCAACATCTGGTCATTGACCTGCGTAACAACGGCGGTGGCTATGCGCATGAATGTGTCAACATGCTCGATGTCTTGCTGCCACCCGCAACTGTTGCGACCATTGAAGGCCGGGAGGATGGTAAAGATTACAAGGATGAGTGGAAAACGAGGACCGCGACATTGGTCCCGGAGGATATGCGCTTTGTTATCTTGCTGAACCGCTACTCGGCCAGCGCGAGCGAACTTTTCTCAGGCGCGATGCGCGATCTGGCCGGCGCCGTTATTGTCGGTGAACAGTCGTACGGCAAGGGCGTCGGGACCATGACCTGGCAACTGTCTGACCGCTCGGCGATCCAGATCACGGGTTTTGAATATTTCCTCCCCAACGGTGAGTCGGTTGAGGGGGTGGGTCTCGTCCCCGACTACGACATTCTGTTGGCGCCTGAAGTGGAAGTGAAAGCGCCGAATCAGCGGACCTTAGAAGAAGATACGCAGCTTCAAAAAGCATTGGATCTTTTGAAATCGAAGGTCAGGTAACGAAGCTTGCAATCTTAAGTTCCGTGTTGTATACTCCTAGTCGCGCCTTTTTGCGCACCCTCGTGTGCGCGAAATATAGCGATGACGATGGAGATTGCTTCCAGGTTCACTGCAAACAGGAAGGGAACTTCATCCGAGAAGTCCGGACATGATACCGGGCGCAAAATCCCTTGGCAGTGGGATCCCAGCGTTTGTAAACGAAGACAGATGACTGGGAATTCAATTGGTAAAGATTGACACGCCCGAGACCATAGTGATTTTGAAAGCAGACAGCAGGAGGAATAAAAGGAATGGCTGTAAACCAAAAAATCAGAATACGATTGAAAGCGTTTGACTCCCGCGTATTAGATGACAGTGCCAGACGCATCGTCAGCACAGCGGAACGAACAGGCGCCAGTGTCTCAGGTCCGATCCCGCTCCCGACGGAGAAGGAGATCATCACGATCTTGCGTTCGCCTCATATGCATAAGGATGCGCGTGAGCAGTTTGAGATCAGGACACACAAGCGTTTGATCGATATTCTGGCACCGACGGCCAAAACGGTTGAGGCGCTTATGCGTCTTGAAATGCCGGCTGGCGTCAACATTGAGATCAAACTGTAACCCATCAAAAACGGGTCAATGTTTGCGAAAGTAAACCAATAACTCAGGAGGTTATGACATGGCGAAATTCATGCTCGGCCGTAAAGCCGGGATGACACAGATCTTCGACGAAAACGGGCTCGCAATCCCCGTGACCGTCATCGCCTGCGGCCCTCTCACGGTCATTCAAAACAAGACCGTTGAAAAGGAAGGCTACCAGGCAGTTCGTGTCGGTTATGAAGAAACAAAAAAGGGCAACCGTCCGCACAAAGGGCAGTTCGAAAAAATAGGCGTCAACCCCATGCGCGTGATTCGTGAATTCCACACGACCGACGCGTTTGAAACCGGTCAGACAATCGCGGTCAGCGAGATGTTTGAAGTCGGTGATGCGGTGGACGTTACCGGCACCTCGAAGGGTAAGGGATACCAGGGCGGTATCCGCCGTCACGGCATGCGCCGCGGTCCTTCTTCGCACGGCTCCAAATACCACAGAAAAGCGGGTCCGATGAGCTCGGCCGCGACACCCGGAAAGGTATTTAAGGGTAAAAAATTGCCGGGACAATTGGGATATAAGCGCGTCACCGTACAGAATCTGGACGTCGTTCAGGTCGATGGTGAGCGTCATTTCCTCGTTGTCAAAGGCGCGGTTCCCGGACCGAAAGGCGGTCTTGTTGAAATCAAGACAACCGTCAAGGCAAAGGCGTAGGAGGGGACTTATGCAACTCGATGTATATAACATGAGCGGTGATGTCGTCGGATCCATGGATCTTTCAGACGAGATCTTCGCGATTGAACCCAACGAAGACGCGGTCTACCGCGTAATGATTGCCCAACAGGCCAACAAGCGTCAGGGGACGCATAAGGCGAAGGGCAGAAGTGAAGTGCGTGGCGGCGGCAGGAAGCCTTTCCGCCAAAAAGGAACGGGACGTGCCCGTCAGGGCTCAACCCGCTCGCCGAACCATGTGGGCGGCGGCGTGGTCTTCGGACCTGCTCCGCGTTCTTACCGCGTGCGCCTGCCGAGGAAGCTGCGACGCTTGGCGTTATTGTCCATGCTGTCGTCTAAGGCGGTAAATGAAAAACTGGTCGTGCTCGACGAGCTGACGATTGAGAACGGTAAGACACGTGTCATGGCCGACGTGCTGAAGAATATCGGTGCCGACACCAGTGCGCTCATTGTCACAGCCGGTAAAAATGAAAGCGTGGTCAGATCGGCCCGCAATCTGCCGGATGTGAAGACAGCTCCCGTGAACGCGTTGTCAGTGCTTGATCTTATGAAGTATGACCGCATGATCGCGACACGTGAAGCGATTGAAACTTTGGAGGAGGTCTACGCGTCATGAAAGATCCGCATGATATCATCCTGAAACCGATTATTACAGAGCAGAGTATGGAAGATACAATGCTCGGGAAATATACCTTTGTCGTGGCCAAACATGCGACGAAGACGGAAATTGGCAAAGCTTGTGAACTGCTCTTTGACGTCAAGGTCAAAAAAGTCAATACGATGCACCTGATTGGGAAAAAGCGCCGTATGGGCAAGACGAGCGGACGCACATCTTCGTGGAAAAAGGCGGTCGTGACGATCGATCTTGATCCCGAAGCCGGCGAGTACGCGCTCCCGGGCGGCAAAACGGGCACAAGCGCCAAACGTTACAAAACGGAAATCGCGGAATTCGGATTCGGCCAGTAAACCGGTCGCGTGAAAGAAGGAGATTATTATGGCTATTAAGAGCTATCGCCCGACTTCTCCCGCCAGGAGGCAGATGACCGGAGCCGATCGATCCAATCTGACGGATAAGGCCCCCGAGAAAAGCCTGCTCGCAACGAAGAAGAAGCATAGCGGCCGCAACCATTACGGCCGTATCACGGTGCGCCACAGAGGTGGCGGCAACCGTCAAAAGTACCGTATCATCGACTGGAAGCGCAATAAGACGGATATTCCGGCTGAAGTGCTCGCCATCGAATATGACCCCAACCGCACAGCCTTTATCGCGCTGATCATGTACGCGGACGGCGAAAAGAGTTACATCTTGGCGCCGCACGGCTTGAAAACAGGCGACACGGTCATCGCGGGCGATCATGTGGACATCGTGGCGGGTAACTGCCTTCCCTTGTCTTCGATCCCTGTCGGCACCCAGGTGCATAACGTTGAGCTGAATCCCGGTCACGGCGGACAATTAATCCGCGCAGCCGGAACCTCCGCTCAGCTTTTGGCAAAAGAGGGGCGCTACGCAACCTTGCGTATGCCCTCAGGCGAAGTGCGTATGGTCCTGCAAAACTGCCGCGCCGTCATCGGTGTCGTCAGCAATATTGAAAACGATATTGTCAATATCGGTAAAGCCGGCCGCAACCGTCATATGGGACGCCGTCCTCACGTGCGCGGTTCCGCGATGAACCCCGTCGATCACCCGCATGGCGGTGGTGAGGGTAAAGCGCCGATCGGTAAGCCGAGTCCGGTGACGCCCTGGGGCAAACCGACACTGGGATATCGCACGCGTAAACGCGGCAAATCGACCGATCGTCTGATCATCAGACGTCGCACCAAGAGCTAGAAATGGAGGAGACAGCATGAGTCGTTCTGCCAAAAAAGGTTACTACGTTGACGAAAGGCTTCTCGCTCGCGTCATCGCACAAAATGAAAAGAATGAACACCGTGTCCTCAAGACATGGTCACGCGCCTCCACCATTTTCCCTGAAATGGTGGGCCACACAATCGCCGTTCATGATGGAAGAAAACACGTACCCGTTTACATCACAGAAGAGATGGTGGGTCATAAACTCGGCGAATTCGCGCCGACCCGAACATTCAGAGGCCATGCCGGCTCTGATAAACGCGCGAGGATGCGCTAAGAGACGGCGAGGAGGAAACACTGTGGCTAAGAGAATATTGAGCAGACAAGAGTTGCTCGAACGCCGTGAAGAACTGATTGCGGCGCATAAGAAACAAACTCCGCGAAACGCGAAGACACGCGTGCTGACGAAGAAGGAACGAAAGGTGCTCGGGATCGGGCGTGACGAAGGTCGCGCGTCGCTCCGCCACCTTCGCATGAATGCTTTTAAAGTCAACGCGCTGATCCGTAATGTGGTCGGCAAACCACTCGAGGAGGCGTACGCAATTTTGCAGTACACCCCGCACGGTGCCGCCCAGCCGTTGACCAAGTTGCTTAAGTCGGCCGAAGCGAATGCCGTGAACAACAACGGCATGAGCCCCGAAACGCTCTATGTGGCTGAACTTTATGCCATGCAGGGACCGACCCTAAAGCGCATCCGTCCGCGTGCCCGAGGACAGGCAAACCTGATCCGCAAGCGCACATGCCACGTCGATGTCGTTCTTAAGGAAAGGGTAGAGGAGGTCTAAGATGGGTCAGAAAGTTAATCCGCACGGACTGCGTGTAGGCGTTATTAAGGATTGGGATTCACGCTGGTATGCTGACAAAAAGAATTTTGCGCGCTACCTCGTTGAAGACAAAAAGATCCGCGATTATGTCAAAGAACAGACAGAACGCGCCGGGGTCTCCAGGATTGAAATCGAACGCCTGGGTGACGACAATACGACGATTACGATCACAACCGGCAAGCCGGGTATCATCATCGGTCGCGGCGGGTCTGAAATTGAGAATTTGAAAAAGAGACTTTCGAAGAAATTCGGACGCAACTTCTATATCAATGTGAAAGAAGTGCGCAATGTCGATGTCGAAGCGCAGCTCGTAGCCGAGAGCATCGCGCGCCAGCTGGAAGAACGTGTGTCTTTCCGCCGTGCGATGAAACAGGCGATTAACCGTGCCATGAAAAATGGCGCGCGCGGGATCAAAACAATGGTGTCAGGCCGCTTGGGTGGCGCTGAGATCGCGCGTTTTGAGCAGTATCGCGAAGGGTCGATACCTCTGCATACACTGCATGCCGATATTGATTACGGATTTGCCGAAGCAAAGACCTCCTACGGTCAGCTCGGTGTGAAGGTTTGGATTTATAAGGGCGAGGTTCGCGTATTGAAGAACGTCGCCGTGGAAGAAAAGGAGGCGAACTCCGATGTTAATGCCTAGACGTGTCAAACGCAGAAAGCAGCATCGCGGGCGCATGAAGGGAAAGGCTTTAAGGGGCAACAAAGTCACCTACGGTCAGTATGGACTGCAGGCCTTGGAGCCTTGCTGGATCACCGCGAATCAGATCGAAGCATCCCGTATTGCCATTAACCGATATTTCCGTCGTGGCGGGACGGTGTGGATCAAAGTATTCCCCGACAAACCCGTGTCGAAGAAGCCGGCTGAAACCCGTATGGGTAAAGGTAAAGGCTCCCCCGAATATTGGGTTGCCGTTGTGAAACCCGGACGCGTTCTTTTCGAAGTGGCCGGTGTCACCGAAAAACAAGCGCGCGAGGCGCTCCGCCTGGCGTCGCATAAATTACCCTGCAAGGTCCGTTTTGTTGAAAGTGAACGTAAGTTTACCGAAGAGGAAATCGCAAAATTTGCTGAAGTGCAAGTACTCGATATACCGGATGAACTCCTCACCGACGATGAGCTGGCGGAGCAGGCGGCAGAAGCTGAAGCGGCAGAGGGTGCGGATGAAGCATCCGGCGAAGCTGAAGCTGAAGCGGATGCTGAGTAATAGGAGGTCTGATGATGAAGGCGAAAGAATTACGTGAAAAAAACCAGACCGAGCTTGCGGCCGAGCTGCGTGAACTGAAAGAAGAGTTGTTTAAGCTTCGCTTCCAGCACGCGACAAACCAGCTTGCGAACCCGATGGAATTGAAACGGGTCAAACGCGACATCGCGCGCGTCAAGACCGTCATGCGCCAGCAGGAGCTGGGGCAGCTTGTCGCAAGATAGGGGGAATTTAAAAAATGACGATGGAACGCAATAAGAGAAAGCAGCGCGTTGGCACCGTGACAAGTGACAAGATGGACAAGACAATTGTCGTCGCCGTCACCGAGCACATCCGCCATCCGCTTTACAAAAAATACATCAAGCACACGGTGAAGATGAAGGCACACGATGAGAACAACGAGTGTGGCGTCGGCGATCGTGTCCGCGTGATGGAAACAAGACCCTTGAGCCGCGACAAGCGCTGGCGTCTCGTTGAAATCATCGAGAAGGCTAGGTAGCCCAACAGGGTAGGAGGAAAAGTCAATGATTCAAGTACAATCGAGGCTCAAATCCGCCGACAATACCGGCGCCAAAAGACTGATGTGCATTCGTGTATTAGGTGGCACAGGCCGCCGCTATGCGCATGTAGGCGACGTGATCGTTTGCTCTGTCAAAGAGGCTACGCCGGGCGGTACGGTGAAGAAGGGCGAAGTTGTCCGGGCGGTGGTCGTCCGCACGAAAGCCCCCATCCAACGCAAAGACGGTTCAATGATCCGTTTTGACGAAAATGCGGCGGTCATTTTAAAAGAAGACGGCAACCCTCAGGGGACGCGCATCTTCGGTCCCATCGCTCGTGAGCTGCGTGAGAAGAACTACATGAAGATTCTCTCGCTTGCACCGGAGGTCCTGTAATGGCAAAGGAGGAGAAGATGGCCCGAAATAAATTACATGTCAAGGTAGACGATCAGGTCTATGTGCTGACGGGAAAAGACGCGGGAAAAACAGGCAAAATTATTGCCGCTTATCCTGCAAAAGGCCGCGTCATTGTGGAAGGCGTCAACATCGCGACGCGCCACGTGAAGCCGCGTTCGCAGCAGCAACAGGGCGGAATTATCCGTCAGGAAATGCCGATCGACGCCTCAAACGTGATGCTCGTATGCCCGAAATGTAAAGCACCCTCGAAAACGGGGAAAAAATATCTTGATAACGGTGATAAAGTCCGCTTTTGCAAATCTTGCGACGCGACCATCTCTGTCATCAACAAGGGTAAAAAGGAGTAACGCATGAATCGCTTGAGAGATAAATATAAAAATGAAGTGCGTGACACCTTGATGAAGGAATTCTCGTATTCCTCCATCATGCAGGTTCCCCGGCTCGAGAAAATCGTTCTGAACGTGGGAATCGGCAATGTGCGCGAAAACCCGAAAGCGGTTGAGTCGGCCGTCCGCGACCTGACGACCATTGCCGGTCAGAAGCCGGTGGTTGTCAACGCGAAAAAATCGGTTGCGAACTTTAAGCTGAGAGAAGGCATGCCCAACGGTGTGAAGGTCACCATCCGCGGCGATCGCATGTATCAGTTCTTGGATAAACTGATCAGCATCGCGCTACCGCGTGTGCGCGACTTTCGCGGTGTTAATCCGAATTCCTTTGACGGGCACGGTAATTTTTCCCTCGGCGCGCGTGAGCAATTGATCTTCCCGGAAGTCGATTACGACAGCATCGATAAGATCAACGGCCTCGACATCGCGATCGTCACGACGGCTAAAACTGATGAAGAGGCAAAAGCTTTGCTCACTGAGCTTGGCATGCCTTTTAGCAGGTAGAGGAGTACACCATGGCGAAAAAATCACAGATCATAAAATCACAACGCGTACCGAAGTATTCGACGCGCCAGAAGAACCGCTGCCAGCTGTGCGGGCGTCCACACGCCTATATCAGAAAATTCGGTGTCTGCCGTCTTTGCTTTCGTGAACTCGCTTATAAAGGACAGATCCCTGGCGTACGCAAGGCCAGTTGGTAAGGAGGAGATATCATGCATGTGACGGATCCAATTGCGGACATGTTGACACGCATCCGCAACGCCGGGAGAGCCGGCAAAATGACGTGTGAGATCCCCGCTTCTAACATGAAGCGCGCCATCGCGGATATTCTCGTCGATGAAGGTTACATTGAGAAGGTTTCCTACCGTGAAGACGGAAAACAGGGAATCCTGACAGTCACACTGAAGTACTATGGCTCCAAGCCCGTGATTACGGGTATCAAACGCATCTCGAAACCGGGTTTGCGCGTCTACGCGGATATTGACAATCTGCCGCGCGTCCAAAACGGTCTCGGAATCGCGATCATCTCGACCTCTAAAGGCGTGATGACGGACAAGTTTGCGCGTCGCACCAAGCTTGGCGGCGAAGTGCTGGCCTATGTCTGGTGATCGGAGCGAAGACTCTGAAATGGGTTTCGTAGACCCGCAATCTTAAGAGCAGGAGGACTATTATGTCAAGAATTGGCAAAAAGCCGATCACAATTCCCCAGGGTATCGACATCGATATCACGGGTGACGCGATCACAGTGCGTCGTGGTGATCAATCGCTGTCGCAGAAAATGCTGCCCGGCATCGCGATTAAGGTCGACGACGGAGTGATCCATGTTGAGCGTGAAAATGAAGCACGCGAAACGCGTGCGCTTCACGGACTGATGCGCTCGCTTGTGAACAATATGGTCATCGGACTGAACGAAGGCTTTACAAAGAATCTGGAAATCCAGGGTGTGGGATACAGAGCCCAAAAGCAGGGTAACCAACTGATTATGGATCTCGGTTATTCTCACCAGGTGATTTTTGAAGAGCCGGAAGGCATCACTTTTGAGCTGGCCTCCCCGACACGCATTGCCGTGAAGGGCGCAGACAAGCAACTTGTCGGCGAGATGGCCGCCAAGATCAGAGGCTCGCGTCTGCCTGACCCCTATAAGGGCAAGGGTGTTCGTTACGCGGGTGAAGTGATCCGACTCAAAGCCGGTAAAGCCGGTGCGAAGTAAGGAGCGTGCATTAAATGATTAAAAAAGAACCACGCAATCAAGTTCGTCTCCGCCGCCATCGGCGCGTGAGAAAGCATATCAGCGGCACAGCCGAACGCCCGCGCCTTTCTGTTTTCAGAAGCGCTTCCCATATTTACGCGCAGGTCATCGATGATAAGACCCATCAGACGCTGATCGCGGCCTCGTCGCTTGACGCCGAGGTAAAGGGCGCGCATCCGAACGGCGGGAACGTCGAAGCGGCAAAGGCAGTCGGCAAGCTTGCAGCAGAGCGTGCGATTGAAAAAGGGATCAAAGAGGTGGTCTTTGACCGCGGCGGATTCCTTTATCATGGACGCGTGAAGGCACTTGCGGAAGCGGCTCGTGAAGCCGGACTTGAATTTTGAGGAGTGGCAATATGAGAAGAGAACGAGACCGCGACAGAAGAGATGACCGCGACAATGAATTCCAAGAGCGCGTCATTCATATCGGCCGCGTTGCCAAGACCGTTAAAGGCGGTCGTAATTTCCGCTTCACAGCCTTAGTCGTCGTCGGTGACGGCGAAGGGCGTGTCGGGAAGGGGCTCGGTAAGTCGAGTGAAATTCCTGAGGCGATCCGCAAAGGCATTGAAGACGCGAAAAAGAATATGTTTAAGGTTCCGACCTATAAAGATACGATTCCGTACGAAGTGGTGGGACGCTTCGGCGCGGCGCGTGTCATGTTGAAACCGGCTGCCGCCGGTACGGGCGTTATCGCCGGTGGTGCGGTGCGTGCCGTCTGTGAATTGGCGGGCATCAAAGATATCCGCACCAAGTCACTGGGCAGCGCGAACCCGAACAACATCGTCAACGCGACGATCGAAGGGTTGAAATCGCTCCGCACGCTTGAGCAGGTCGCCGAGATCCGCGGCAAGCACCCGAGTGAAATCTTGTAAGGAGGTTGACATGGATCGCTTAAAGATAACCTTGTTGCGCAGTGTCAACAGCTGCCGAAAAGATCAGGTGGCGACGGTGCACGCGCTCGGTTTGAGAAAAATCGGTCAATCCGTGATTCAGAAAGATAACGACGCGATTCGCGGCATGGTCCGCAAAGTACGTCACCTTGTTGTCGCTGAACCCTACGAAGGAGGAGACGATAATGAAGTTGAATGATTTAAAGCCGGTGGACGGTGCCACGCGCAAAGCTTCGCGTGTGGGTCGCGGCCACGGTTCAGGCAGCGGCAAAACATCGGGCCGCGGCCATAAGGGACAAAAAGCGCGCTCAGGCGGCGGTGTTCGTCCGCAGTTTGAGGGCGGCCAGATGCCTCTTTATCGCAGACTCCCCAAGAGGGGTTTTAACAACAAGCGTTTTGCGAAACACTATATTACAGTGAATGTCGGCCAACTTTCCAAGATGGAAGAGGGCGAAACGGTCACCGCGGAATTGTTGGCGGAACGTGGCGTCATTTCCTTGCCGAAAGTGAACGACGGACTGAAAATACTGGGAGACGGAGAGCTCACAAAGAAGCTCGATGTGAAGGCTGCGGCTTTCACCTCCACGGCCAAAGAAAAAATTGAAGCGGCCGGGGGAACATGTGAGGTAATCTGACATGGGTAGTATGTTTCAAACCCTGGCAAACGCGTGGAGAATTCCCGACCTGAAGAAGAAGATTATGTTTACGCTGTTTGCGGTATTGATCTTCCGATTCGGGACGGCGATCCCGACTCCGATGATTGACAGTGTTGCCTTTGCGGCGCTGATTGAGCGTTTTGGCCAGCTGGGTCAATTCCTCGACATCATCTCGGGCGGCGCCTTTAAATCAGTGTCCGTGCTGGCGCTTGGTATATCACCGTACATCAACGCGTCGATCATCATGCAGCTTTTGACCTTCGCCATCCCCGCCTTAGAGCGTTTGCAAAAAGAGGGGGAAGAGGGCCAAAAGAAGATTCAAAAAATCACGCGCATGGTCACCTTAGCACTTTCGCTTGTGATGGCGACCTCGTACGCGCTGTTGACGCGCGGTGCCACCACTCCGGGCATTCCCGAATGGCTGAGCCTTGTCGTCGTCATCCTCAGCTTTGCCGCCGGTGCCTCATTCATCATGTGGCTGGGTGAGCAGATTGATTCAAAGGGCGTCGGAAACGGTATTTCGCTTATTATCTTCATTGGTATCGCGAGCCGCCTGCCCGACTACGCCCGTCAGTTGTTTGTCTATTTCCAGACGCTGACGGTGACGCGTAATGTTTTCCTCGCGCTCGGACTTGTCATCTTGACAGTCGCCGTGTTCGTCGGAATTATCGCGCTGGTCGTCTATATTCAGACCGCTGAACGCCGTATTCCGGTCCAGTACACGAAGCGTGTGGTGGGCCGCAAGGTTTATGGCGGACAGAGCACCTACCTGCCGATCAAGGTAAACCAATCAGGCGTGTTGCCTGTCATTTTTGCCATGTCCATGCTCATGGTTCCGTCGACGATTGCTTCGTTCACGGGCAGTACGGGTAAGTTTGCGACCTGGCTGATGAACTTTAATACGAATCCCTTGTATTACGTGGTTTACTCTGTTTTGATCATCGCGTTTACATTCTTCTACTCGATGATCAGCTATAACCCCGTCGACATCGCCAACAACTTGCAAAAGAACGGCGGTTACATCCTGGGCATCCGTCCGGGCCGCCCGACGGCGGAATTTGTAGGCAAGACAGCACGTCGTCTCAACTGGTTTGAGGCGGTGTTCCTTGTAGTCCTTGTCCTGATGCCGGCGCTGTTAGGCGCCGTCACGGGTGCGCACGGAATCTGGTTCGGCGGAACAGCCGTACTCATCCTCGTCGGCGTGGCCATGGATATTGTGACGCAATTAGAAGCTCAGATGCTCATGCGGCACTACAAAGGGTTCTTGGATTAATACGATGGTGAAGCGCATTATCATGTTAGGCGCGCCGGGAAGCGGCAAGGGGACGTGGTCGAAGGTTCTTTCAGACACACTGTCTTTGCCGCACATTTCCTCAGGTGATCTTTTTCGCCATGAGCTCAAAGTTGAAAGTGAGCTTGGGGAAAAAGTTCGTCACTATCTGGAAAATGGCTTGTTGGTCCCGGACGAAGTAACCATCGCTTTGGTGGAGAAAACGATCTGTGAGGGAGCGGGCAAAGACGGGTTCATCCTAGACGGCTTCCCCCGCACGATTTTCCAAGCCGAAGCTTTGGAACGATTCTTGGACGAGCGACATTTGTCAATAGACGCGGTTATTGACCTGGTCGTCGACGAAGCCGTCCTCATCGAGCGTATCTTGTCGCGGAGGGTTTGCACAAAATGCGGTAAACCCTATAACACGACTTCGATGGTGCCGATAGTGGAAGGTGTTTGCGATGACTGTCAGGGACCCGTGATCAAAAGAAGTGACGATACGGAAGAAACGTTGAAAAAGCGGTTTAAAGCTTATCACGATGAGACTGAACCTCTTGTTTCATATTATCGCGAGCGCGGCAAGCTTATTGAGTTTTCAAATACGGCGCCGCCTGGCGATGCGACTAAAAATGAATTGCTGGGTCTTTTGGGCCTTGGGCAAGACAACGGTTAGGATAGTTTAGATGATCAGGCTCAAATCGAAAGAAGCGATTGACATCATGCGCCGTCCGGGCGCCGTGATTGCCGATGTCTTCGAAGCGATAGAGCCGCTTATGAAAGCGGGTGTCACGACCTGGGAGATTGACCGGGTTGCACATCAGGTCATCCTTGACGCCCATGCGACGCCTTCTTTCTTAGGTTATGACGGACAAGGGCCGACGCCCTTTCCGAATGCGACATGCATCTCGGTCGACGATGAAGTCGTCCACGGGTTTCCAAGCCGCGAACGTGTGCTTGAAGAGGGTATGCTGGTGTCGGTGGATGTCGGCGCGTACCTTGACGGGTATCACGGCGACGCTGCCAGAACCTTCATCGTAGGGGAAGTGCCCGCACGCGTGAGAGAACTGGTTGAAGTGACCGAAGCGTCATTTTGGCACGGCTTTGAGCAGGCGGTTGTGGGAAACAGGATAGGTGATATTTCAGCAGCGATCCAGGAATACTGTGAATCGCGTGGTTTCGGGGTGATTCGTGACCTCACAGGGCACGGCATCGGAACCTTGCTTCACGAATCACCGAATGTGCCGAATTTTGGCCAAAAGGGACGCGGCATACGCCTGATGGAAGGCATGACGCTTGCGGTGGAGCCGATGATAACCCTCGGTTCGCGTGAAGTGATGCTCGAGGACAACGACTGGACCTTTGTCACAGAAGATGGTTTACAGTCCGCGCATTATGAGAATACGTTTGCCATCACAAAAGAGGGTCCGGTTATCTTGACCATGCATGAGGGTGACTGGCAAGCGCGAAAGCGAAAGTGGCTGGTGTAATGGATTCGGGTAGTGACATATCAATTGCACTGCCTGAACGATTTCGTCCCGGCATGATTGTTCAGTCAAAAAAAGGGCATGACCGCGGCAGATTGTACCTGGTACTTGCCTGTAAGGGCGAAACGCGTTTGCTTTTGGCAGACGGAAGAACCCGGGGCTATGTCGATGCGAAGCTGAAAAACACGAAGCATGTCCGCCCCTTCGGACAGGCGATCGATGAAATGGAACTAGAAGAGTTGTTAGGCGGAGAATTGTGTGAGAGTGAGTGCAATCTGTCGATACGTAAACTGATCGCGCAATGGACACAGGATAGAGAAATTAAGACCAAGTGACGTGTAAGGCGATCGGAGGGAAAGATGCCGAAAGAAGAAGCAATTGAGGTCAAAGGAGTTGTGGTCGACACGATGCCAAACGCCGTGTTCCGGGTTAGACTGGAAAATGGCTTTGAAGTGATCGCGCACATCTCCGGCAAATTGCGTCAAAACTACATCAAGATCTTGAACGGAGACAACGTCACCGTCGAGCTTTCGCCGTACGATTTGACGCGAGGCCGCATCACCTGGAGATCGAAGTAACGCTTCTTGATTTTCAGAGCGGTACAGGTTAGAATTATTAGCTGTGCGTTAGAGTACAGCAGTATAAAGGAGAAGAACCATGAAAGTAAGACCATCGGTCAAGCCCATCTGTGAGAAGTGCCGCGTGATTAAGCGCCGCGGGCGCGTCATGGTGATCTGCAGCGATCCGAAGCACAAGCAGAGACAGGGTTAGAGCTATTTGCTCTGTAGAGATAAAAAACAACATGATTACAAAATGCGAACATAATTGGAGGTAGCGCATGGCACGTATTGCCGGGGTGGATTTGCCCAATGACAAACGCGTTGAAATCGGACTGACTGCCATATTTGGTATCGGCCGCACGCGATCAAATGAGATCCTTCAGACGGCGGAGGTCAATCCCGATACGCGAGTACGCGATCTGACGGACGAAGAGATTACCCGCATCCGTGAAGCGATTGAAGACCATTACACGGTTGAGGGTGACCTGCGCCGTGAAACAGCCATGAATATCAAGAGGCTTGCGGAGATCGGATGTTATCGCGGTCGCCGTCATCGTACGGGTCTTCCCGTGCGCGGCCAGAGAACCAGGACTAATGCGCGTACGCGCAAAGGCCCCAAGCGCACCATGGCTAAGAAAAAGAGATAAGGAGGACGAACCATGGCAAGTCAAAAAAGTGGACGTCCGGCAGCCCGCACGAGAAGGCGGGACCGTAAGAATATCGAGCGGGGAGCAGCCCATATCCATTCGTCCTTCAACAATACGATTGTGACGATTACGGATCCTGTGGGCAATGTCATCTCCTGGTCAAGCGCGGGAGCGCAGGGCATGAAGGGCTCGCGTAAGGGGACTCCTTTCGCGGCGCAGCTTGCTGCCGAACAGGCCGCGAGAAAAGCGGTTGAGCACGGAATGAAAACCGTGGACGTGTATGTGCGCGGACCGGGTTCCGGACGTGAATCTGCGATCCGGGCCTTGTCGACCGGCGGCCTTGAGATCACCATGATCAAAGATGTGACGCCGATCCCGCATAACGGTTGCCGTCCGCCGAAACGCAGAAGAGTCTAAAGAGGAGATCGCATACTATGGCTAAAGACAGATCGCCCATCCTGAAACGCAGCCGCTCATTGGAAGTCGCGCCTCAGATGCTGGGTATCAATAAAAAATCGAAACGCAATCCCAGACAATCACGCCGCAAAGAAGGCGAGTACGGACGTCAGCTCCGCGCCAAGCAGTCGGTGAAGTTTGTCTACGGTGTGTTGGAAAAGCAATTCCGCAACACCTACGATCGCGCAAGCAAAATGCCGGGCAAGAGCGGTGAAAACCTTTTGAAGCTGCTTGAGCTCCGCCTTGATAACGTCGTCTACCGCCTTGGCTTTACCGCCACAAGGGCGCAGGCAAGACAGCTCGTCAATCACGGCCATTTCAATATCAACGGTCAACGCGCAAGCATTCCCTCGATGAATGTGTCGCCCGGTGATGAAATTTCCGTGCGTGAAAATTCACGCCACGTGAAAGTATTCGACGAGTTACCGAACACCCTCGTACCCGCTTGGTTATCCTTTGACGCGGATCACCTGAAAGGGACCGTCCTTCGTGTCCCCGAGCGTGACGAAATTGATATCGACGTGGAAGAGACGCTCATCGTCGAGCTCTACTCGAAGTAAGAGCTGTGACGCGACAACGCACCCGACTAGGAGGTTGCTATGATCGAATTTAAGAACGCGACAGACACGAATATTGAATATAAAAAGCAGTCGGAAGACGAGACATACGGTCTATTTGTCGCGGAGCCGCTCGAGCGCGGATACGGTACAACATTGGGCAACGCTTTGCGTCGCGTATTGTTGTCCTCACTTCCGGGATGCGCGGCCACGTCCGTCCGAATTGAAGGCATTTTTCAAGAATATTCGACCGTGCCCGGTGTGGTGGAAGATGTCACCGAAATCCTTTTGAATATTAAGGATATTCGTGCACGCCTTCATGTGTCGGGCCCCAAAACGGTGTTTATCAATAAGGAAGCCGGCTACAAAGGCCCGGTGACCGCCGGTGAGTTTAATCAGAGTGATGAACTCGAAATTGTGAATCCTGATCATGTCATCGCGCATATGAACGGCGACGGTCCGCTTTTCATGGGTCTCACCTTTAACGCGGGCATCGGCTATAAGAGCGCGGACCAGAATAAAGAAGCAAACGCGCCGATCGGTGTCATCCCGATGGATTCCATTTTTACGCCGGTGAAAAAGGTCAACTACAAGGTCGAAGATACGCGTGTCGGACAGATCACGGACTTTGACAAGCTGACACTTGAAATCTGGACAGACGGCACGATTACAGCCGAAGAAGCACTTGTGGGGGCGGCTGAAATCCTGATCGATCACCTGAATCTGTTCCTTTCCATGACGCACGACCAGGAAGTCGCAGGGCAAGAGCCCTTGCTGATAGAAGAGGAAGAGAAGAGCATTTACGATGCGCCTATAGAGGACTTGAAGTTTTCAACACGGATTTTTAACTCCTTGAAGCGCGCCGATATCCATACAGTCGCCGATTTGATCGCCCATTCGCGTGATGATCTGATGAAGGTCAGAAACCTGGGTGCCACATCGCTTGACGAGCTGATTGAAAAGCTGGGAACACACGGCCTGCAATTGGCTGATCCCGATCATTCATAAACATTTTTGCAGGAGGAGAGTTTTAAACCATGCCCGGATATAGAAGACTCGGACGCGAGACAGCGGCGAGAAAATCAATACTGAGAAACCTTGTGACCACCCTGATCGTGGAGGGCAAGGTCACCACCACCGAAACGCGCGCCAAAGAAGCGGCTCGCATCGCGGAAAAAGCGATTGCCTTGGCGGTCAAAGAGCAAAACAATTTCACCACGAAAACCGTACAGGTATCGGCTGCGAAATTAGATGATAAGGGGCGCAAAGTGCTCCGCTCAGCGACCTCAAAAAATGACCGCGCCTACGATGTGGTCGAGCGTGAAATGAAGACCAAAACGGTGCAGGTCGATATGCCTTCAAGGCTGGCCGCACGTCGTAAGATCATGACCATGATGGTGGAGACCAAGGATCATGAGGGAAATCGCGTGAATACCGTGAATCACCTGTTCAATTCTGTCGCTCCCCGTTACACCACACGTTCAGGCGGATACACGCGCATCGTCAAGATCGGTCCGCGCCGCGGTGACGCAGCGCCGATGGCGATTTTGGAACTGGTCGACTAAAACTTTTGATTGACAAATAATCATGACGGACTTCCCTTGATGTGACTTCAAAGGGAAGTCCTTTTATTTTGGTAGAATGGTTGGGGCGTAAAGGATACCCAAGCATGATTGATTTTCAAAACGTTTCATTTACCTATGGCGCGATGGAAGGCCAGTATCCGGTGCGTGCCGTCTCGGACGTCTCTTTTACCATTGAGCGCGGGACGCATGTCGCCCTGATCGGCCGAAACGGCTCAGGGAAGTCGACGATTGCCCGCCTCATGAACGGTCTGCTTTTGCCCGACGAGGGCCTTGTGACCATGAACGGGAAGCGTACCGACGACGATCGCAATATCTATGAGATCCGCCGCGAATGCGCCATGGTGTTCCAAAATCCCGACAATCAGATCATCGGCACGACCGTCAAAGATGACGTCGCCTTTGGCCCCTCTAATCTCGGTCTTTCACGCGATGAGATCTGGGCCCGTGTGGATGCCTCCTTGGAATTGACAGGACTATTTGATTTAAAAGAGCGGGCCCCTCATGAATTGTCGGGCGGCCAAAAACAAAAATTGGCAATTGCCTCAATTCTTGCTATGCGCCCCGACTGCCTTGTACTCGATGAGGCCACCGCCATGCTTGATCCTGAGGCCAGGCATGAGGTGATGGCGCTTGTAAGACGCCTGAAAAAGGAAGAAAAACTCACCGTCGTCCAGATCACGCACCATATGGAAGAAGCGCTTTTAGCCGATCTTGTATATGTCATAAGCGATGGTCGCATCGCCTTTTACGGCACCCCGGCCGAGGTGTTTAACCAGGTGGAACGGGTTAAACAAGAGGGCCTGGAAGTGCCGACGCATCTTGAGATCGCCCATCTCATTCACCAAGAAACCCGTGTCCCCTTTGATTCGAATGAATTGATTCACTTTGACGAAGCCGTCCGGTATGTGCGGGGGGCCTTAAATTCCATCCATATTCCGCAGGAAGAGAAACTTTCGCAAGAAGCGGCGATGAGTGATTCAAGCAACGAACAAGTCGCAAGGGAAAGCGGCGATATTTCGGAAGTAATCAAGGTCGTTCACCTGTCCTATACTTACGACACGGAAGGCCTTAGCGTGCTCCCGGCGCTTGACGATGTCTCGCTTCAGGTAAAAAGGGGAGAAATACTGGGACTTGTCGGTCACACAGGTTCGGGTAAATCCACCCTCATCCAGCATTTTAACGGCCTTATACGGGCTAAAAAGGGAAAAGTCGTGGTCTTGGACCGCGATCTTTCCGATAAAAAACAAGTGTCCGGAATACGGCGCCATGTGGGTCTTCTTTTTCAATACCCGGAGGACCAGCTGTTTGAAGAAACGGTAGCCCTCGACATCGCCTTTGCACCGAAGCAACAAAAAAAGCGTCCGGAAGAGGTAGAAGGCGCGGTGCTTCGCGCGGCCAAAAGGCTTGGTATCACAGATATCCTTGACCGTTCACCTTTTGAATTATCGGGCGGACAGCGCCGCCGCGTGGCGATCGCGGGTGTCTTAGCCGCTGAAACAGAGATTCTCATCTTGGATGAGCCGGCCGCAGGCCTTGACCCTAGGGGACGGGATGATTTGTTCCGTGATCTTTTGACGCTCACAAAGGAGGGCGTCACCCTTGTTATTGTGTCGCATGACATGGAGATGATGACGCGCTATTCGGATCGCATCCTGGTCATGAATGAGGGCAAGGTGGCCGGCGTTGGAACGCCCTTTGAGATCACCCAAGACGAGCAGTTTTTGAAAAATGTTCATCTTGAGACACCGCCCTCAAAAAGATTTTTGGATGAATTTTCAGATCTTGTACCCCAAAAAGAAAAAATCGCTTGTTTTTGTCCTCTGGATGTAAAAAACGCGCTCTTAAACGCGGTCAAAGATTTATCGGTCGGAGGCATCACCCATGGGTAAAAGTATGCTCGGCCGTTCTATTCCGGGTGATTCGGCGCTCCATTTATTGGACGCAAGAATCAAGTTTTTAGCTGCGATTATTCTCATGGTGGCAATCCTCTCCATCCAGGACCCGATTATTATGGCGGTGTTCCTTATTTGGACCATGATGCTCATGGTATTATCCAAAATCCGAATCACAACCATCTTAAGAAGTGTCAGGCCGCTTGTATTCATCATTCTTTTTGCGGTCATCTTGCACCTGGTGACGGTAAAGGGACATATCTTGTTTCATATCGGCCCTATCGCGATTTCAAAAGAGGGGCTTTATACAGGGGCGATGACGGCGATGCGCCTCATCTTGATGGTGATCAATACTTCACTTTTATTGACGCTGACCACGATGCCCTTGGCCATTGCGGATGCTTTGGAAAGTCTCTTGTCGCCTTTGCGCTATTTGCGTTTTCCCGTGCATGAGTTTGCCATGATGATGTCGATTGCTTTGCGCTTTGTTCCCATCCTGATGGATGAGTCTGCCAAGATCATGAAGGCGCAGTCTTCAAGGGGCGCCGATTACGATACAGGGGGCCCGATCCGCCGCGCGAGGGGTCTTGTGAGTATTTTGGTGCCGCTTTTCATCTCGAGCTTCCGACGCGCGGATGATCTGGCGATTGCCATGGACGCGCGCTGTTACCAGGGAGAGAAGGGGAGGACCCGGTTGTACACCGCCAAGCTTTATCCGAAGGATATTGTCTTTTTAGTTCTTGTGGTGTTCTTATTAGCCTTTGCGTTCGTGGGGCCTAAAGTATTGGGAGGGTTCTTCTGATGCGGCGTTACGCGATCATGACGGAGTATGACGGGACTGTTTTTTCAGGCTGGCAGCGTCAGCAAAATGCGCCTTCTGTACAGGCCGCGATGGAAAATAGCTGGTTCGATTTGACGGGGGAGACGATCCGTCTTACCGGCGGCAGCCGTACCGACGCCGGGGTGTCTGCCTTAGGGCATGTGTCGTCCTTTTTGTCTCAAACGTCTATTCCGGTCGATCGCATGGCCTTGGCGTGGAACACCACGCTCCCCGAGTCCATCGCGGTGAAGGACGCAAGGCTTGTCGAGGCTGACTTTAACCCACGCTATGACGGCTGGGGGAAGTCCTATCGCTATACGGTGGTCACAGGATCCATCCGTCCTGTTCTTTTGCGCCGTCAAGCGGTTCATGTACCGGGCGAGCTGGATGTTTTCGCCATGCGGGAGGCGGCGAAAGAAATGGTCGGTACGCACGATTTTACCGCCTTCATGGATCAGGGTTCGCCGACCAAGCGTTCTGTGAGGACGATCCATGAATTGAGTTTGGAGATAAAAGAAAACACGATAAGCTTTCGCATCATCGGCGACGGCTTTTTATATCATATGGTGCGCGTTATCGCGGGGACGCTTGTCTACGCGGGTCAGAAAAAGATTGAACCCGGGGCCATCGGGGCGATTATCGCTTCGAAAAAGCGTGTGCTCGCGGGTCCGACGATGCCGCCGGAGGGCTTGCTTTTGGAGCGCGTGTATTTTGAACAAACACTTTTTGGCGGTGATCAATGGCCCTATGAAGATGGACGCCGCGAATTGTCTATAATGGATACGTCTTCACAGTAAGGAGGCTTACATGGCAAACGGATGGGATCACGATATTAATCTTGCGATGTTGACCGATTTTTATGAAATCACGATGTCAAACGCGTATTACAAAGAGGGCATGAAGGATACGGTCGCGGTCTTTGACATGTTTTTCCGTGACGTCCCGGAACGTGGCGGCTTTGCGATCATGGCCGGGGTGGAGCAGCTGGTCGAGTACCTGGCCAATCTGCAGTTTACGGACAAGGATATTGAGTACTTGGTCCAGCTCGATCACTTTGATCCGGCTTTTCTTTCGTACCTTCGCGATTTTAGGTTTGAGTGCGATGTCTGGGCGATTCCGGAGGGGATGCCGATCTTCCCGGGCGAACCCATTGTCAAGGTGAGAGGCCCGATTATCCAGGCCCAGATGGTGGAGACGATGGTGCTTTTGACGATTAACCACCAAAGTTTAATCGCGACGAAGTCTTCGCGCATTGTCCGTGCGGCGGAAGGCCGCGGGATTTTAGAGTTTGGCGCGCGCCGTGCGCAGGGTTCGGACGCGTCGATCCTGGGCGCGAGAGCCGCCTATATCGCGGGGGTCGCGGGGACCTCTTGTACGGTGGCCGGCGAGATCTTCAAAATTCCTGTCTTGGGCACCATGGCGCATTCATGGGTGCAGGCCTTTGATACGGAGTACGATGCCTTCAAGGCCTACGCGACGGTTTACCCCGACGACTGCCAACTCTTAGTCGATACCTACAATACTTTAAAGTGCGGCGTCCCCAACGCCATCCGCGTGAGTCGTGAGGTGTTGGAGCCCCGGGGATACCGTTTAAAGGCGATCCGTATTGATTCAGGGGACTTGGCCTATCTTTCGATCAGGGCGCGTGCCATGCTCGATGAAGCAGGTTTAAACGACTGTAAGATCACCTTGAGTAGCGCCATCGATGAGTACCTGATTCAGGATCTTTTGCGCCAGGGGGCTCGGGTTGATTCCTTCGGCGTGGGTGAGCGCCTGATCACTTCGCGTGCCGAGCCAGTTTTCAGCGGCGTTTATAAACTGTCGGGAATTGAAAAGGACGGTGTTATGGAGCCCCGCATGAAGGTGTCGGATAATCCTGAGAAGGTGACGAACCCGGGGGAGAAGACCCTTTACCGACTTTATAATCGCTCGACGGGTTTAGTCGAGGCTGACCTGATTACCCTCATGGATGAGGTCATCGACGATACAAAACCTTTGACGATCTTTGATCCGCTTCATACCTGGAAGCGCAAAACGCTGACGGATTTTCGTGCGGTCCCGATTCTGGAGCAGATTTTTGAAAAGGGTGAATATATCGGTGAGAAGCGCCACATCGAAGACATCCGCGCCTTTTGCAGGGCACAGCTTGATACCCTTTGGGATTCATTGAAGCGCTTTGAAAATCCGCAAGAATACTATGTCGACCTGTCAGATACGCTGTGGTCGTTAAAAGAGCGCTTCTTGCACAGTGAGATGGAAGAGCAGGAGTCGGTATGAGGCTTGTTGACGCGCATAACCATTTAGGATACTGGTCGCCTGACGGGACACAGAGTGTCGGGGAATTATTATTAGAGGCCGAAAAAAGAGGCTTGCACGGCGTGGGTATCTCGGATCATTACGATCCTGATTGTGAGATGTCGGACGGTTCGCCTTGGACGTTTGATCCCAAGGCCTATATGGAGGCATTTTATTCCAAAAGAAGGATGCCTTCGAAAAGACAGGAAGGCGATCCGCCCGGTTTTCTTGTGGGTATTGAACTTGGCTGGATGCCGGAGGTAAGCGACATCCTCCATAATATTGTCCGCGATTATCCTTTTGATTTTTCGATCGTGTCGCTTCACTATTTAAGAAGCTATGATCCCTTTACCCACGCGGAGCATATTTATACTTCGAAGCTTCACAAGGTCTATACCGAGGTGATTCATACGATCGCGGATTCTGCCCGGGATATGCGAGAAGCAAACATTGTCGCGCATTTTGATTTTTTCTCGCGTTACGCACCCCAACGCGATTCGAAGATGCACTATGAGCACGCGCCGGAGGCTTTTGATCGTCTATTTCGCATCATGATGGAAAATAATCAGGCGTTGGAGATTAACGTGGGGACGGTGAACTCGCTTATGAAGCGTAAAGATTATGCGTTAAAAGACGCGATGCCGGATGAAAAAATCCTGGATCGCTATATTGAACTTGGCGGTGATCTTTTCACGATTTGCTCGGACGCGCACCATGTTGAGCAAAATGGTTTGCATATGAATGAGACGCTCGACTACTTGGAAAGCCTCGGCATTACAGAGTTTGTCTGGTTTGAGGAACGAGAACTAAAAAGACCTCTTTAATTTTTTAAGGCGATTGGGGTTTTCACCCATTCATACATTCTTAACACATCATCCATAATTGTTAAGCCGATTGGCGCATGACCTGCACTATAGGCCCTTGAACTGTAACAAATGCCTGATAATCGGTGCTTTAATTGCGTACAATCTCCTAGAAGCGGGCGTTATGCCTGCTTTCTTATCGATTGGAACATTTATTTGGGAGGAGAAATAATAATGAAAAAAAATAATTTTGTGATGGCGATTCTGTTGGCTATCGTCATGATATTTACAGTCACGGCACCCGCGGGAGCGATTTCCGGCGCACCACCGGAGTTCCCGATGCAGATTGATACCATTACGCAGGTCTATGACAAGGGTAATGGCGAATTCCGGCTGATCCTTCAGACGGATACCGCTAAAGACAAAGGTAAACTCGACACTCAGGGCACTGTGAAGCTGGGACCACTTGTCGAGTTTGTGGATGTTACGGCCGGTCATAGCACTGATAGTGCTAATGTTTCGGCAAGTTATGATGAGGATGAACATAAAGTTGTTTGGCACATGTATTTAGGGGGTGGCAAGCCAGTCGGCCCATTCGGATCGTTTTGGCCCATTAACTCTTTGGTCATCGATTTTCGTGTCGCCGATGGCGCTTACGGTGATATCTTGGTTTTTGAAAAAGCGAGTTACACGACAACGAATGTTGGTTCAGATAGCTCATATGAGAGTGAATTTCTTTTTTGGCAGAACGCCGTACGAGTAAGTCCGCCACTCGGAGCGACCGTTGAAACAAAACTTTACAGCGATTCGGGATTTTCAAACGAGATTTCCACCGTCAACGATAAAGATGGTGATGTTTACGCCAAGTTTATTGTGACAAACCCCAATGATTTTGATTTAGAGGCTGTGCAGTTCTCGTCTGATTTTGACCTGAAGTCACTTGGGGGAACGCCTGACACGGGCTCGCCGATTAGCCAGGATCTTGTTGCGGACAATACGATTTCCTTTGAACTCAAGGGAAAAGAAGTCTTGGAACTGACTGCAAAAATTGAAGGGAACAGTGACAACTTTACCGCGGATGAAATGACCTTGGAAGCAACGGTGATTACGACGTATGATCTCTATTCGACCAGTTTGACCAGTGAAGATGTTTTGGGAAATAGTAATTATCGGGTACTGCTAACCGAAGATCAGATGGAAGTCTTTAGTTTGAAGACACCTTTTGTCAAGCCAATGAGTGAAACGGAATTTGAAGAATCAGCCTATTCTGAAAGTTTTGATGATTATGGTGACTACGTTGAATCACTCTGGGATAGTTACGGCCCGTACCAAGAGGGGGACCCGTACAAGACAAATTTTCAGTATAATGCCAATCAGTATAATCCTGAAGAGCGTTTAATAACTGAACAATCTTTTGCAAGCGTAGTCTATGAGAAGCCCGTCGTGGTCCCTGATCCCGTTTATTCTGAAGACGTAACGGTGAAATATGTCGATAAAGATGGCAAAAATATTGTCGATCCGGTGATCCTGTCAGGTGGACTCGGTGCATCTTGGAAAGCGGAAGAGAAATCAATTGATGGATGGACGATCGCTGAAAGACCTTCGGTTGTATCAGGTGTGTTCACTACATATGCTCAAGAAGTCATTTTCGTGTACGAGCGTGCTTCTGTCGGCACTGGAGATGTCACAGTCAAGTACGTCGATGAAGACGGTAACGATATTGTAGATCCTGTAATCCTGACGGGCAAAATAGGAGAGTCCTGGGAGGCAGAAGAGAAAGACATTATTGGTTGGGTGCTAAGTGTCATTCCAGATAACGTGTCAGGGAAGTTTACATCTGAATCGCAAATCGTAATCTTTGTCTACCTAGAAGAGGTCGTAAAGGGTGATGAGGACGATGTGGGTGAGACGCCGGATGATCTCAACCCGCCTGTCACCGGAGAACCTGCACTTTATATGCTTCTTGCCATTCTGATGGTATTGGGCGGGACACTTCTGATGGTGCCGTCGCTGAAAAGAGCATGGGCAAAGAATAAAAAAGAAGACTAGAAATAACGGTTGAATAGAAATTGCAAATTAGGACCGGTCATTTTCGAAATGATCGGTCCTTTTTATGCTCAGCGAGTTAAGAATGCTTTAAGGCAGTTTTCAAAAAGTGGAAGCGACGACTTAATGCGTTCACCTGATACGCAGTAAGACACGCGAAGATAGCCCGGAAATCCAAAGCTTTCAGAAGGGACAAGTAGCAGATTGCAGTGCTGTTTCGCGTAGTCTGAGAATGCCTTGGCATCGTTTCCGGGCGCTTTTACAAAAAGGTAAAAAGCGCCATTTGGGTAAATCGCCTCATAGCCCATGTGAGTTAAACCTTCGTAAAGCAAATGTCTGTTCTCATCGTAGGCACGGATGTCAGGCTTCACATGGGCGCAGAGGCCCACTACACGCTGGATGAGAGAGGGCGCACAGACGTAACCCAAGGAGCGGGCGCCGCCCGCGATAGCGTCGTAGAGATCTTTGCTGTGATCGGCCTCGGGAGGTACTAAGACATAGCCAATGCGTTCACCGGGCATGGAGAGGGCTTTGCTGTAGGAGTAGCAGACGAGAGTGTTCGGGTAGATGAGAGGAATGAAGGGGGCTTTTTGTCCGTCGTAGACCAGTTCCCGGTAGGGTTCGTCGGAGACGATGTAAATGGGGTGTCCTATGTCCTTAGCCTTTTTTTCAAGTAATGCCGCAAGTGACTGCAGTTCCGCCGTTTCATACAGTTTCCCGGAAGGGTTATTGGGTGAGTTAATGATGACCGCACGTGTGGACGTCGTAATTGCATTTTCGATGGCTTGAAGGGGTAAATCGAGCGTGGGCAGGGTGGAGGGGACGACAATGAGTTTTCCTCCATGTCCTTCAACGAAGCATTTATACTCGGGAAAATAGGGGGCCGCGACAATGAATTCATTGTCTTCGTCTTCTAAGCTGAGTGCTCGGAAAGTAGATGAGAGGGCCGCGGCTGCCCCGCAGGTGAGGTAGAGCTGGGAGGCGTCGTAGTGGGTTCCGTATTCAGTGTTCAGTTGCTCTGCGATTTGTTGGCGTACAACAGGGTCGCCTGCGGCGCTTGTGTAGCCATGCAAGGCGATCGGGTCTTTTTCTTGCAACAGGGTGTGAAAGGCTTCCTCGACTTCCTTAGGCGGAGGGACGCTGGGGTTTCCGATGCTGAAGTCAAAGACCTTGTCAGCCCCAATTTCTTTTGCCTTCATTTTCCCGTATTCGAAAAGTTCGCGGATCGCGGATTTTTGCTGTCCGTAGGAGAGCGTGAGATCGGAGCAGATCTTATGGCATGGGTCCGTCATAGGGGATTCCTTTCAAAGGGAGGCGTTTAGGGCCAGTTTTTGGCCTTCTGAAAACGCCTTTTTGTTGATCGCAAGAAAACGTTCGGGAATCTCTTTTTCTAAGGCCTTTTCCCAATCGAAGTCATTCATTTGAAATGCTTCGGCCATTGCCCCCAACAAGATGATGTTCATGACGCGGGGGTTGCCTAGGGTTTTCGCTTCTTTTGCGGCGTCAAAGGCAATGGTTTTAAACCGGGAGCGAAGTGTTTCAAGGTAGTCTTCGGGGTATTCTTCTTGGCCGGAGGCGACAGGCAGGGGGCGGATTTTATAGTCGTTTACCACGATGATGCCGTCCTTTTTCAAATAAGGGGTCCAGCGGATGGCTTCCATCTGTTCAAAGGCGACCAGGACATCTGCCTGGCCGTACCCGATTAAAGGCGAGTGGACTTCTTGGCCGTAGCGGACGGTGGTGGAGACGCTCCCTCCGCGTTGTGCCATGCCGTGGATTTCGCTCATTTTGACGTCGTAGCCCTGGTCGAGCAGTGCTCTTGTGAGGACACGGCTGACTAGGATGGTGCCTTGTCCGCCGACACCGGAAAGCAAGATTGTTGTGACTTTACTCATCGTTTTTACCTTTCCTTGATGGCGCCAAAGGGGCATACCTGTAAACAGACGGTGCAACCGACGCAGAGGTCGGGGTCGATCATGGACTTGTTGTCCACATAGAACACGGCGGGGCATCCGACGGACAGGCAGCGTCTGCAGCTTCGGCATAGGTCGCGGTCGACGTAACATAAAGCGGGTTCCCGCTTGATGCGGCGGATGAGTACGCAGGGTCTTCGAACGACCATGGCGACGGGTACTTCAGAAGCTTTGGCTTCCTCGATCGCCTTTTTCATGGCGTCCAAGTCCTGCGGGTCGACTGTGATGATCTTCTCATACCCGATGGCCTCGAAGATCTTTTCGATCGAGACCACGGAGGCGATTTCCTCCATCAAGGTGTAGCCTGTGCCGGGGTTATCCTGTTGCCCTGTCATGGCGGTGGTGCTGTTATCCAGGACAACCGGGATGACCTTACCTTGGTTGTAGAAGATTTCGATCGCGCCGGGGATGCCGCTGTGGAAGAAGGTGGAGTCTCCGACGACACCGAAGATGGTTTTCGGAGTACCTGTTTTTTCAAAGGCTTTTGACATGCCCATGGCGACGGTGAAGCCGGCGCCCATGCAGATGACGGTGTCAATGGCTGAAAGAGGCGGGGAGCCTCCCAAGGTGTAGCAGCCGATGTCCGCGGTGACGATGGTGTCTTTTTGTTTGCCTAGGGTGTAGAAGAATCCGCGGTGCGGGCATCCCGGACAAAGGACAGGGGGCCTTGTGACGGCCTTGTCCGATTGATCGAGGAAGGGTTCTTTTTCACCTGTGAGCGCTTCTTTTAAAATGCTCGGGTTGAATTCGTACATAGAGGGGAATACATCTTTTCCCTTGCAGTCAATGCCCTCAGCTTTAATCTGTTCTTCCATGAAGGGGTCGAGTTCTTCGACCACGTAGAGGGTGTCGACTTGTTTGGAGAATTCTCGGATGAGTTTCATGGGCAGGGGGTAGGTAAAGCCGAGTTTCAAAAAGGAGGTATCCTCGGGGAATACTTCGCGCGCGATGAGTGAGGCGCCGCCAGCCGTGATGACGCCGATTTTTGACCCTCTGATTTCCATTTGGTTGAAGGGGCTTTGTTCCGAGTATTTGGCTAATTGCTGTTGTTTGTTTTCGAGTTCCCTGCGGTGGATATAGGCGTTGGCGGGGGCTGAGATGTATTTTTTTGGGTTTTTCGTATAGGGGATGGCTTCAACTGCTTCGACTTCCCCTGTCTCCACTAAGCTTCTGGAATGGCAGACGCGGGTGGTCATGCGAAAGAGGACTGGGATGTCGTAATCTTCGGAGATTTTGTAGGCTTCCTTGATCATGTCGAGGGCGTCTTGGCTGTCGGCCGGCTCGAACATGGGGATTTTGGCCGCGCGTGCGTAGTGGCGGTTGTCTTGTTCGTTTTGTGAGGAGTGCATGCTGGGGTCGTCGCCCGATATAATGACAAAGCCTCTTCCGACGCCGTTGTAGGCGGCGGTGAAGATGGGATCGGCGGCGACGTTGACACCGACGTGTTTCATGGCAGCGACAGAGCGTACGCCGGCGATTGAGGCGCCGTAGGCGACTTCGACGGCGACTTTTTCGTTTGTGGCCCATTCGTGGTATATGTCGGGGTAAGGGTGTAGATTTTCGAATATTTCGGTGCTGGGTGTGCCGGGATAGGCACTTGCGACCTGTATGCCTGCTTCGTAAAGACCGCGTGCGACGGCTTCGTTTCCGGATAGAAATTGTTTCATGTGTCGGCCCCTCTTGACTGCCGTTTTTTGGGCGGCAGTTTTCTTATCCATTGTGCTCATTGTAACAACAGGGCCTGTCGATTAGCAACGATCTTTTGTTGTTTTGTATAAAAGTGGGGACAATGTTATAGCTCGGGGGTGACGCGCAGATTGGGTTGCTCGTCGGAGACGACACTTAAGTATTCGCGGTCCAGGGTGATCCATAGGACGAGGTCACTGTCGTAGTGTTTTACTTTTTCACGGAAGGTGGAAAAGAACGCGGCGTCATCGAGGATGGCGTCTCCCGGGACACCGACGTCAAAGGAGGCGACGCGGACGCCCTGGTCGGAGACGAACAGGTGGAGGCTGTGGATGACGGCGCCTTCGACGATGTCGTTTGCGATCTCGATGAGTTTGTCGTGCAGTGAGTCGTGCTGGGCGTCACCGACATAGGAGGGGTCGGCGTGGAGGATGAGGTGGATGTCATGTTCTCGCAGGAGTTTTCGTTCGACGCAGTCGACGATGAGGTGGGCTTGTAAGAAGCTCTCCCGGCTGTCAAGTTCCACATGGGCGGTGGCAAAGACGCTCCCCGGGCCGTAGTCGTGGACGATGAGGTCGTGGATGCCCAGGATGCGTGAATCGGCTTCTAAGACTTTTTGACTGATGAGGGTGGTCAGTTCTGTGGAGGGTTTTCCGCCGATGAGTAGTGTGGCTGTGTTCCTCATGATGTCAATGGCGGACCAGGCGATGAGGAGGGTGACCAAGAGTCCTGCGGGGCCGTCCACGTTGATGCCGAAGAAGGCGTAGAGGATGGTGGCTAAAAGGACGCCGCTTGTGGCGTAGATGTCGGCTAAACTGTCTTTGGAGGCCGCGATGAAGACGGGGGAGACTAGTTCTTTTCCCTTTTTTCGGTAATAGAAGTATTGGAGGGTTTTGACCAGGATGGACAAGATGAGTGCCGAAAAGGCGAGCCAGCCCATGTCGAGTTCTTCGGGGTGGATGATTCGCATGACGGAGCGGTAGCCGACTTGAGCGGCGACCAAGAGCATGCCGAGCGCGATGACGGAGGAGGCGATGTATTCGAATCGGGCGTAGCCGAAGGGGTGTTTTTTATCCGCGGGTTTCGCGGCAAGCCGGATGGAGACGATGGACACGAATGAACTAAAGGTGTCGCTTAGGTTGTTCCAGCCTTCGGCGGAGATGGCGATACTGCCGGAGATGGCGCCCGCGATTAATTTGGCGACCGCCAAGAGAAGGTTCATGAAGAGCCCCGTGATCGCGGTTCTGAGGCTGGCTTTTTTGCGCTCGCCAGCGGTCATGGCGTTGGGGTCAATCGCGCACTGTGTGTTCAAGGGGTTTCCTATCGGTGTGTTGTCTGGATGGCCCTGTGTCTTCTTTGGGGTACCCCAAAGGGAAGATGACCATGGGAATATGGTGTTCGGGTAAGTTCATGGTTTTTTGAAGGGCTTTGGGGTCAAATTCGCCGATCCAGCAGGTGCCCAAACCCGCCTCCGCAATGGCGAAGTCAAGGTGGCATGCGGCGATGACGGCGTCCATTTGGCCGCCTTCATAAGCATCGTAAGATCGTTTCCAGCTACTTTCACGGTCGTAGCAGACGACCAAGTACATGGGCGGTTTAAAGTTGTAACGGGTGGCTTTTAAGATGGTGTCTTCTGCGTCTTTCCCGTCCACGATATAGATTCTTTGCGATTGCAGATTGCAGGCTGTGGGAGCCAGACGCTGCACGTCCAATAGATGGTCAAGGATGTCTTGACTTATTTCCCGGTCGCTGAATTTGCGACAGGAGTAACGTTTTTTTGCCAGTTCTTTAAATTCCATTTGGATCCTCCCATGGTTTTGATACGCGCGAACAATGACATCTTACCAAACCAGGCAAGTCATTAGGTATCGAGGGTGCCGTGTCGAGCGTGCTTTTGCTTGACATGTATTCCCTTTATGTGCTAATTTAATGCAGGTCCACGGGGACGTAGCTCACTTGGGAGAGCGCTTGAATGGCATTCAAGAGGTAGAGGGTTCGATCCCCTTCGTCTCCACCATATAAGAACGTCAGTATTGATACAATGCTGGCGTTTTTATTTTGCACACGGTAGCCGTCAGAAGGTCTTGGTAGCAAGGCTTTCTGGCGGCTTTTTTGTTTTCTGCCGTTTGTAGAGTGCACAGAAAAAGCCCCGTCTACGGAGCATATAGGTAGATTACGCCTTGCACTCGGCAAACGGAAACTTGGGGGTGTGCATAGGGTGTGCACTCGGCAAACGGAATATCGTATTCATCCGGCAGAGATTTCCCGTTGCTACAAGCGTGATCTATGTTCCCAACGGAATTGATACAAAGTGTACTTTGGCGAAAACGACTTGAAATGCCTTGAAATAAGGCTTTTGATGACTTCGTACTAATTAATTTTACCACGTTTCCCGCTCGCATAATTTCATTATAGAGGGTTTTGATGAGATAATCATCGGCGTATTTGCACCCCCCTCACGAGCCAAAAGGCAAATCG